>CAJDTZ010000013.1_pt1 | contig 21140 bp, 24 predicted proteins | sample 7390551 | NCBI WGS metagenome assembly CAJDTZ01 (sample SAMEA7055662, study PRJEB34461) | soil metagenome | biome: terrestrial ecosystem; feature: Peninsula; material: soil | place: Antarctica | collected 2016 | reverse complement strand
GGATGGCGCGAGCACCGGCGCCGGGGAAGGCATGACCTTCGTGGGCACGAAAGGCAGTGTGGTGGCCAGCGGCCATGCCGATGGCGGGGCCGTCCGCATTCCCAAGGGCTTTAGCGTACCGGGCAGCTTCGCGCGTTTCCGCGAGGTCGGCGGCTTCGATACCCAGAAAAATTCTGCGGTGCGGGCGCTGCAGGTTGCCGGCAACCTCGCCGGCGTCGCCGCTAACAAGAGCATGATCGTCAAAATGCAAGTCGATCTGGATGACCCCGCTATTACCCACATGGCGTTGCAGGGACGCGTCACCTTCAACCAGGCGATTGCTGACAAACTCTGAGCCGGCCGATTGCGCGAGAAAACGCGCGCGGCGTCTCAGATTGAGAACGCGCGCGTGGCCTTACACGGTTGACGCATCGGCTTCACGGTAAATGCGCTTGCCGTCACGTTTCGCCGCGTAAAGGGCCGTGTCGGCTTTCTTTAGAAGATCGCCCAGCGTTTCGCCGCCCTCGCCGCTCATGACGAACCCCACCGAAGCACCGATGTGTGCTGTCCCGCCGCCGGCAAGTGCGATCGGCTGACCCAGACTGTCCACCACGCGCCCCGCGACCTCACGCGCCGATTCCGCATCGCTGACCTGGGTCAGCACGATAACGAACTCGTCACCGCCGAGCCGGGCGATCACATCGACCTCGCGCAGCAACTGCTTCATGCGTTGCGCCGAGGTCACCAGCACTTCGTCGCCTGCTGCATGCCCATAGCGATCATTCACTGCCTTGAAATCATCCAGATCGATGGCCAGTACGGCCATCCGGGTTCGCGCGCGCTTGGCGCCGGCGATCAGCTGCGTTTCGTTCTCCTGCAGATAGCGGCGATTGGCCAGTCCGGTCAACGGGTCGCGCAGACCGAGTTGCCGAATCGTCTGTTCGGCCAGAATGCCCACCCGGATCAGGCGTATGGTTTCGCGGTACAGGCCGATCAGTGCCAGTCCCGTCCACAATCCGGCAATACCAAGCAGGAGCGACGACACACGCTCGCCTTCAACCCGAGCTGCTTCGCGCGTTTCCATCTGGCTCAGTTCCTCGCGTTCGGTGTCGATCAGAATGCGGTGGATCTGATCGATGGCGGACTGGTCGAATCCGATCAGTCCGCGTTCTGGCGGCGTGATATTGACGCCCACTGTCCCCTGCTGCAACGCGTTGAAACCGGCCTCCAGTGCCGACTGCAGCGCCGGCAACGGTGCCAGGTTGGCAGCCTGGGCGCTGTCGTTACCGATCAGCGCGATCAACTGGCTGGCACTGGGACAAGACGTCTGGCGGCAGATCAGCCCGGGGTCGAGATCGGCGGGATTCTGCGATTCGGCGTATTTGCGCACCGCATTGTCCAGATTGAGCAGGTAAGTGCGCAGCGCATTGAGGTAGGTGATGACCTGCCGCGCATGGTCAACCGAGCGCACCGCTTCGGCCGAACGCTGGTTCTGGTAGAAGGTCATGGCGAACAAGATTGTGATGATCAGGGCGAAGATCAGCGTGCCCTTGCGGAGAATCCGTCTGAATCCGGTAAAGACGGAGCCGTCTATTTCAGTTCGCATCTGTGCCGTGTTGGAATGATTGACTGACAGGTTATATAGACACTGCTGAGCATTAAAGTTGCATCCACAGTAGCGCACTGCCGGTTTGTGGCTGGACCCGTCGGGTGCTCAGCCACAGGTTGATTGCTGACGTTGCTGCCTAAGGTTGTTGCCCGATGTGACTTCCCGAGCCAGGCCCATCGAGCCCAGACAAACTAGCGGCGCTGCCGACCGCTTATTGCACCTGCGCCAACTGCTCGCGCAGGCTGTCCAGCGCCGCCTGCTCGCCGCGCACGCGGAAGTACGCCCCCTCTTCCTCGGCGCGTTCCTCCAGCACCTCGCAGCGCGCGAACAGCGCTCCGCGCAACTGCTGCGCCGTCCACGGCAGAAACAGCTCGGCCTCGACCAGATCCTTCTGGAAAAAACCAAGGATGGCCTGATGCAACCTGGCCACATCGTCCGGATTGCGCGCACTCATCACGATGCAACCGGGGTACTCGATGCGCAGCGCGGCTTCGCGTTCGGCCTGTGCCGCCGCGTCGCCCACATGGTCGATCTTGTTGAAAATGCGCAGGCGCGGCACGTCCTGCGCCTCGATCTCGTTCAGCACGTGTTCGGTAGCCTCGATCTGCCGCTCGAACCCAGGATCGCTGGCGTCGATGACATGCAGCAGCAGCGATGCATCCAGCGCCTCTTCCAGCGTCGACTTGAACGATGCCACCAGCCCGTGCGGCAGGTTCTTGATAAAGCCCACCGTGTCGCTGACCAGCACGCGCGGAATGCTCTCGGGGAATAGCGTGCGCACCGTGGTGTCAAGTGTGGCAAACAGCAGCTTGTTGGCCACCAGCACCTCGCTGCCCGTGAGCGCGCGCATCAGGGTGGACTTGCCCGCATTGGTGTAGCCCACCAGCGCCACGCTGGCCAGGCTCTGGTGGCCTTGCCGCCGTGCGCGCTGAGTCTTGCGATCGGCATCCATCGCCAGAATCTCCTTCTGCAGTTCGGCGATGCGGTCGCGGATCTTGCGTTTGTCCAACTCGGTGTGCGACTCGCCGGCGCCGCGCCCGCCCACGCCGCTGCGCTGCCGCCCCTGTGGCCCCGCCAGCTTGGCCGCCTCGCGCAGGCGCGGCGCCAGATAGCCCAGCCGCGCGATCTCCACCTGCGCGCGCGCAGCCGGCGAGCGCGCGTTGCGGTGAAAAATCTCCAGAATCACCATGGTGCGATCCATCACCTGGCAGCCCACCTCGTTTTCCAGGTGGCGCGCCTGCGACGGGGAAATCTCGTGGTCAACGAAGATCACGTCGATCGGCACGTCCGACACCCGCTCGGCTTCGTCGTCCATGCCATCGACCACGGTAGAAAGCCGATACAGGGGATTCATCGGCTCGTGGTCGGGCTCAGGCTCGAGCAGCGCGTCGTCGTCCGACTCGCCCATCACAAAATGGCGAATTGCCTGCCGCTTGCCCACACCCAGATACGCCGTGGATTCAAAGCCGGAGCGTTTTTGCGTGAACGTGCGAACAACCGTGAACCCCAGCGTCTTCGCCAGCTCGCGCAGCTCGGTCAGCGACGCCTCGAACTCGACATCGCCCACCCCCGGCAGTTGAACCGACGCCACGATGGCGTACTGGGGCGTGTCTTTGACTTCTGTTTGCATGCGGCAGGGATTCTGTGGGAAAGGCGGAACCGGGCATTATCCGCCAATGTGGTCGGTGCTGGTATGGGTGGTTGCAAAGACCGTCAGGCCTAAACCTGCAGCTTTTCCGGATGCCATGCCGATTAGAGGCTTCACCGCACAACCTGCTGGCTCGGATAAATGATCAAGTCGCGAAGCCCAACCTTGGAAGATGGAGGGCGATGCTGACCACTTTAACCTGTGCTGCGGCAGTTTTTCGACGACCGCACCCTGGCCCGGCTCAGCGAAATAACCGATCCTGTCGCCGCCAGCCCGCTCGATTATCTGCCGCTACCGAAATCCGGCGATCACTTCCCAGTCAACTATCCGCAGCTTGCGCCGCGGCTGACGCCACGCCCGGCCGAGGACGCTGAATTCCTGCACGGCCTGCTTGAAGGCCTGGCGCGCATCGAAACTCGCGGCTACGGCCTGCTGGCCGAACTCGGTGCCACGCCGGTGCGCCGGATCGAAACCGCGGGGGGTGGTGCGAAAAACCCCGTCTGGATGCGTATTCGCCAGCGTCTGCTGGAGATTCCGATGACACGCGCTGCGCACACCGAGGCCGCCTACGGTTCCGCCCTGCTGGCACGCGATGGTCCGCACTGCTTCGGCTCGCCTGCGACCTGAGATCACCGACTATCATCAAAGGCAGGAACCAAGCTTGAGTCCAAACGTCACTCTTCTTTCGGCAAGGAGCTTTCATGGCCATCACCCACGCAGCCTCCGGCGAGTTGATCGATGTACGCCCCCTTGGCGCGACGTTGCGTCAAACGAATTCAAGCACGCTGGTGCGGGCAGCTCACCTCGAAGTCTTCCGGTTCGTGCTGCTCACCGGACAAACCGCCCCGGATCACACGGCATCGGGCGCACTCACCCTTCAATGCCTGGAAGGCATCGTCGAGCTCGATGCTCACGGGCGAACACAGACCCTCCGGGCGGGGGATATGGTCTACCTTGCCGACGCAGAGCCGCACGCAGTCAAGGCGCTGGAAGATGCCTCGCTTCTCGTCACGATTTTGTTGCGGCGCGCATGATTGCGTATTGGCCGGGATGTTTGAACGGGCGCTGCATATCCGCCCAACTTGTAACCCCAACCTGTAACCAGGAGAAATGAAATGGACGACGCACTGCATGACGACTGGGATCCACGTGCTGCCTCAATTCTTGAGGACCAACACCGGGCATATGACGAGATGCGGGAGCGATGTCCAGTAGCACACAGCGAGTTCATCGGCTGGTCACTGTTTCGCCACGAGGATGTCGCGGCGGTTCTGGAAGATCCGAGGACCTACAGCAATGTATCGCGCTTTATGGCGATTCCCAACGGAATGGATCCGCCAGAGCACGGCCGCTATCGCGAGGCGCTCGAACCCAACTTTGATCAGGCGTCGATGGCGAAACTTGAACCGCGCGCCCGCGAAATCGCCGCGAACCTCCTGGCACCGCTGTCACCTGGAGGCGAGATGGAGTTTATCGAGGCATTCGCTATGCCATTTGCCTTGAAGACGCTGTGCGCCTTCCTAGGCTGGCCCGAACGACACTGGGAATGTCTCGGCGGTTGGGTGCATGGCAGCCAGCAGGCCGCTTTCAGCAGGGAGCCGGGAGCGGGCAAGGCGCTAGCGAGTCTCTTCTCCGAGCATGTCAAGGCCAACCTGGTGTCACACCGCGCTTCGCCGAACGTTTCGGCCGACGCCACCGATGCGCTGCTGGCAACCGAGGTCGATGGGGTGCGGTTCGACGATGAGCAGATCGTGAGCGTGCTGCGTAACTGGACTGCCGGGCACGGCACCGTCGCAGCCGGACTGGGTATCCTGGCCATGCATCTTGCCGAAAAGCCCTTACTGCAGGATCAGCTGCGAAACGACCCAGCGCTTATTCCTGCGGCAATTGAGGAGATTTTGCGAGCTGACGGTCCACTCGTCGCCAACCCACGTACCACAACGCGAGAAGTCGAGATTCAGGGCCGGATCGTTCCCAAAGACACGCGTCTGACACTCATGTGGATCGCAGCTAACCGCGACCCACGCGTGTTCGATGATGCAACGACGGTCAACATCGAGCGAAACACCGATGCCGGCTTGGTCTGGGGCCGAGGTAGCCACTTATGTCAGGGCGCTCCGCTGGCCCGGCTCGAAATGCGAGTCGCGCTCGAAGAACTGCTCGCGCGGACCCAACGCCTGGAACTCGCTGACGACGGAGTGCGTCGTGCGGCCTATCCCAGCAACGGTTTGACCACGCTTCGCTTGCGGGTCGTGTGACCCGGCGGCCATCGGGCGAAGCAGGCAGATGAACGTCATAATGCGTGGGTCGCCACATTGCCGTGCGCAATCCTTCTACGCTGGCCAATCGCTTATGGCGCGAACGAGTCCGGACCCGCTACGCTTCGGATACGCTGGTACGCTTAGTGGTATTTTTCCATGCTGACTTGACCGGGCTCGCGCCGACGATGCCGTTTCATCCCGCGTTTCTCCAGGCTGGCCAACGTATCCTGCAGCATCCCGGAATTTCCGCACAGCATCACATGAGCATCCTCCGGCGTCAGTTTCAGGCCGGTTTTCTGCTCCAGTGTGCCACTTTCGATACAGGCTGGAATCCGTTCGCATAGATGACTGTCGCCGGACTCGCGGGTGATGAACGGAACGAACTGAAATTGGGTGGGGTGAAGCTGCTGTATTTCATGGATGGTCTCCTGGTAGCTCAGTTCGTCTCGCGTGCGTACCGAATGACCCAGCACGACGTTCTCAAACCGGGACCAAGGTGCAGCAGTTTTGAGGATGGAGAGGAACGGACCAATCGCGGTACCTGTGGCGAGAAGCCACAAAGTGCGGGCGTTGGGAATTTCATCCAGGGTGAGGAAGCCATTGGCCGTGGGCGCCACCCAAAACTGTTCACCTGTTTCAAGCTGCGCCAGGCGGGGCGAAAGCGGACCTTCGCGGACCACGTTGAAATAAATCTCGTGCGGCGCCTCGTCGGGCGCATTGACCATGGAATACGGACGACCGATGCGTTCGCCCTCGACATCCATCCCTGCGAGAACGAACTGGCCCGCATGGAAAGGTTCCAGATCGGCTTCAAACCGTAAAGAAACCAGCTCTTCGTTCCAGCGTATGCGTTCGACCACGCTTGCCTGTATCCATTCGCTCATCGTCTGCTCCTCGTCCTCGCGGGAAATGTACGGCGTATATGGAGTGCGCGGGCCTGCATTCAACCCGCAGACCAATAGGGTATTCGGCCCGGAGCCAGATTAGTCCCAGTCTGACGATTTTCCCAGAACCATATGCCGCCGCCCACCGTCTCGACTTTTGCTCATCCCCTGCTAGTCTGAATCATATTTTGTTTTCTACGCACAGGGTTTCCAGGCAAAGAGTAACCAACCAAGTGACATGGCTTCTTTTTCCATTTTTTAGCCAGAAATATAGATCGTCGCTTAAATAATCATCTTTCAGTCAAAACTCTGAGGATCATCGAATATGTTTACGAGCAATCCGTTTTCCGAGCTTTCGGCGTCTATATCACCCACAGTCATGCAGGGTTATATCGTTTTAATGGTCCTACTGGTGATAGGTGGGACCATCCTCGACATGGTGCATAAGAAAAATTCTCAGTACTTTTTTGAAAACGCGAAAAAATCAAAGGCGAGCGCAAAACGTACCGTAGGCGTCGGAGAAAAAACTTCGATCGCTGTAAAAGTGTTGGCGAAAGAAGTACTCACTTCAGGTGAATTCTGCATCGTAAGGCGCAGGCTTTCTCATCTGTTGACCATGTACGGTTTCATTATCTTCGTCATGACGACCGCCATTATGATTTTCGGTTATCCAACGCCCGCGACACCCACACCAACCATCCTGCCTCAGCTCTGGCATATCGGTGCTTTGATGCTTTGCGTGGGGGGGTACTGGTTCTGGTTTTTTATCCGGGTTGATGTATCTGCAGAAGGCCTGACATGGTGGCGATTTGAACGCGCAGATTTATTTATCGTTTCGCTCCTCACCACCGCCACATTCGCCCTGGTCTGGTCTTATACACAATCGGACGGTATTAGCGGATGGTCAACGCTGTTCCTCGTTCTGTTCATCATCTCGAGCACGATGCTTTTTGGCACCGTAGCATGGTCAAAATTCGCGCACATGTTCTTTAAGCCTGCCGCCGCTTTTGAAAAGCGTGTTACGCGTGCCGATGGTTCAAGGGAGAATTTGCCGGCGGAATACGACCTGACCGATCCTGCAGTACAAGCAAGATTCCCAGACATCCCGGAATATATGGGCAAGAATCCAGCCTACATGGGACATGGCATCAAACGTGAGCCAGCGCAACACTACTAGCCTTCATTTAACTATTACGTAAGCAGAGAGAACCCTATGCCAACTTTCGTATATATGACTCGCTGTGATGGGTGTGGAAACTGCGTTGATATCTGCCCATCTGACATCATGCACATCGATAAAACGTTTCGTCGTGCATACAACATCGAACCCAACATGTGCTGGGAGTGTTATTCCTGCGTGAAGGCCTGCCCGCAAAATGCAATTGATGTACGTGGGTATGCGGATTTCGCTCCACTGGGTCACTCGGTGCGCGTGCATCGTGATGAGGAAAAAGGCACGATCGCCTGGCGCATCAAGTTCCGAAACGGTAAAAAAGACATGGAACTGTTGGCGCCAATCACGACAAAGCCGTGGGGCACGGCGATCCCTAAACTCGCAGACGAGTCTGCACCCAGTCAGCAAATGCGTGACAGCCAGTTATTGTTTAACGAGCCTAAGTATGTCCGTCTGGATGACGGCGATTTACATACGCTGAAATCCAATGGCCTGAAACTTAAAGAAGGGGTTTATTACTAATGACCCACAAGACAATGATTGAAGACGATATCGATATCTTGGTAGTGGGTGCCGGCCTTGGTGGTACCGGCGCTGCGTTCGAAGCCAGGTATTGGGGAAAAGACAAAAAAATCGTCATCGCCGAAAAAGCAAACATCGATCGTTCCGGCGCGGTAGCCCAGGGCCTATATGCGATCAACTGTTACATGGGCACACGCTTCGGTGAAAACAACCCGGAAGATCACGTCCGTTATGCGCGTATGGATCTGATGGGCATGGTGCGTGAGGATCTGGCTTTTGATATGGCGCGTCACGTTGACTCCGCTGTTCACCAGTTTGAAGAATGGGGCCTGCCGCTGATGAGAAACCCCAAGACGGGTACCTACATGCGGGAAGGTCGTTGGCAAATCATGATTCACGGCGAATCGTATAAGCCTATTGTTGCTGAAGCAGCAAAAAAATCAGCCGACAAGGTATTCAACCGTATCTGCGTAACCCATCTGCTTATGGATGATTCCAAAGAGAACCGTGTCGCGGGTGCCGTAGGGTTTAATGTACGTACGGGTAACTACCACGTATTCAAGTCAAAGACCGTTATCTGCGGTGCCGGTGGTGCGTCCAACATCTTCAAGCCGCGTTCAGTCGGCGAAGGTGCGGGCCGGGTCTGGTACGCGCCGTGGTCATCGGGATCTGCGTATGGTCTTATGATCGAAGCAGGCGCGAAGATGACTCAAATGGAGAACCGTATCGTACTGGCTCGATTCAAGGATGGTTACGGTCCTGTTGGTGCCTACTTCCTGCACCTCAAGACCTATACCCAAAATGGGCTGGGTGAAGAGTATGAATCCAAGTGGTTCCCGGCTCTGACGGAAATGGTCGGTAAAGAATACCTGGATACGGAAGGGCAGCACTTGTCTCACAAACCCATACCGACCTGTTTACGTAACCATGCCTTTATCTCTGAGGTGAATGCCGGCCGCGGTCCCATTCACATGGTGACCATGGAAGCATTCCAGGATCCTCATCTTGAAGAGATCGGCTGGCACAATTTCCTGGGCATGACCGTTGGTCAAGCAGTGCTTTGGGCTGCCACGGACGTCGATCCGAAATACGAAAACCCTGAATTAACCACTTCTGAACCCTACGTCATGGGTTCACATGCGACGGGTTGTGGTGCATGGTGTTCAGGCCCTGAAGATGTTTCCCCTCCGGAGTACTACTGGGGTTACAACCGGATGAGTACCGTTGAAGGTCTGTTTGGCGCGGGTGATGCGGTAGGTGGTACACCACACGCATTTTCATCGGGCTCTTTCACGGAAGGCCGCCTGGCTGCCAAGGCGGCCTGTAAATATATTGATGATGGCAAAGCAGACGGTATTCGAGTTTCCGACGAGCAGATTTCCAAGCTTAAAAAGAAAATTTACAAGCCATTAACGACTTACAAGGTCTATAGCAATGCAGTCGTTGCCGGTTCAGTTAATCCACACTTCATCAATCCAAGACAGGGCCTGGATCGTTTGCAGAAACTGATGGATGAGTATTGCGGGGGGTTTGGCGTCAACTACATGACCAATGAAAAACTTCTCCATATTGGTCTCAAGAAGCTTAAAACGCTTGAGGAGGATATGGAGAAAATTGCGGCGTCAGACATCCACGAGCTGTTGCGTGCATGGGAATTACACCACCGTGTCCGCACCTCTGAAAGCGTATTCCAACATACCTTATTCCGTAAGGAAACGCGCTGGCCGGGTTATTACTACCGCGGTGATGCAATGAAGCTGGATGATAAAAACTGGCATGTGCTGACTGTTTCCCATCGTGATCGCAACACAGGTGAGTACACGATGGAAAAAGCCCCTCTTTACCATCTGGTAGCTGACGAGTAAGGAAAATAGTCGAGCAAGATTAAAAATGGTTTTAAATTATCCTTAAAAAAGACCAGCATTCTGTGTGTTGGTCTTTTTTTCGATCGGCTACAGCACGCAGTTTTTTTACGATGTCTACTCCTGCAAAATGAATACGTATTTCAAATGAAAAACAGAGTGATGAATATTATTGAAAACACAGATGAAGAAATTTTAGCGCTGGCACATCCAATGTGGGCCGATTTAGTCAAGTACTCGAACGAACAAAACTATGGTGCTTTCACCCGACATTTCGCTGCGGCTATGCTGCTTGGTGCGAATGAAATCGAAATGGGCAAACAGTTTGCAAGAAGTGAATTGACAAAAAACCTGTCCGAAGATTACGAATATCTTGGCGTGATACGCCGCGGTGAACATGTAACGGTTTTATATAAACAGAGAAATACCAAAAAAGATGGTGAATGGCTGGGCAGATTGGTGCTGGGCTATGAAAAGGACAAGGTAAAAATATTTGGTGCGACGCTGTTCTAAGACAGCCCTATTCATATCAGGCTTTTATAGTTATGTCAGACACCATACGAAACGAACAATTCGTTGAACTGAATTACAAGGTCATCGATCAACAAACCGGCGACGTACTTGTTACCGTTGATTATCCGCTGGGGTATGTGCATGGTGTAAATGATGTCATGTCTGAGCACGTGACAAAACAACTGGATGGCAAAAAAGTCGGCGATATCGTCGAAGTACCTGTTGACACCAAACTGTTATATGGCGAGCGAGACGAATCACTGGTGTTTACCGATCGCATTGAAAATGTCCCCGAAGCGTATCGGGAGATCGGTATGACCATCACCATGGAAAATGAGAAAGGCGAGTCCAGAAACTTTATCGTTACTCGTTTTGATGACAATTCGTTAACAGTCGACGGCAACAACCCGCTTTGTGGCAGAGAAGTCATTTTCAGGCTGGAAGTTTTGTCTATACGTGAAGCGACCGATGAAGAAATCGACCTTGGCGGAGCCGTTGGTACTGCCCCAGATATAAATGAAATTCTCAGCCAGAAATAAATGAAATTTTCAAATACTTATCTGTTTTACCCGAACAACAAGGCCCTCGAACGTGCAATAGCCTGTTCTATCGCCATGCTTGATGAAAAATTAGCTGAAGCAGCCACTACGGATACCAAGGTAACAACAGCTGATAATTTTCTCTACACACGGGGAAATTATGAACAACATCGTTTCAGTTTCAATATTCTTGGCAGTGCACGAGAGGCACTTGAGGTATCACTGACTGGCGATTATCGCGATCAGGCGCCGTTAGCCTGGGCTGAGAATCAGAATAGTCTTGGAAATATTCTTGCGGCACAAGGGCAGCAGCAGAAAGATTTTGAATTGTTTGAAAAGGCCATTCAGTGTTTTAACAATGCGCTGGAAGAGTTTAACCAGGAAAAATCACCCCTCGACTGGGCAGCAACACAATACAACCTGGGAACGGCGAAGCAAGCGTTGGGCAGACAACTGAATAATGCAAAATTATTGAAAGCAGCTACTGATGCTTACACCAATGCCTTATTGAAATGGTCTCGAAAAGAAACGCCCAAAGAATGGACATCAGCCATGTATCAACTTGGTGCCACTTTCCATACGTATGGTCGACGCCTTAAAGGCAACCGTACTTTTCAGAAATCTGTTGTTGCCTATAAAAATGCACTTGCAGGCCTCGATGCTGATAATTTCGCTTTCGAGTTAGCAGCTACACACAACAATTGTGGCGCCGTACTGCACAACCTGGGTGAATCAGAAGGAAATTCAGATCGCCTGGAAGAGGCAATAAGATCCTATGAAACAGCATTGACAGTATGCATGGAGCAGCAACTCCCCATTCATCTGGCGGTACTGTGCAGGGTAAATAAATCTACCGCACGAAGCGGGTTGGCTGAGTTAAAAAAAGATACTGTACTTGCCGACGAAGTGGCCGATGAGTTTGAATTGATTGTCGAATGTTTTCCACATGCGCTTCAGCCACTCTGCTTAAAGCATTGCGAGGAGCAGATTAACAAGGCAAAGTCCGCCAGCATTTGCGGTTAGTGCTGGTAGAGGGCTCAGCAAATAGAAGAACGCTGATTTTCTTGTTCACTTCAGCGAAGCTCGAGGAGCTGACCTATAGTTCGTATTCTTCCCGTTTAAACGATTAAGGAGCGATCCCTATGAGCGAGGCACCAAAAACAAGGCCCAAGGTTCCCGAGGGCAAGAGTCGTTATCTGACAACCCGCCAAATGCCGGCAAACGAAAAAGGCTATGTTGGTTATGAAACCATCTGGGAGCCTTTTCAGAAAGAAGTTCCATACAAAACTCCCAAGAAGCCCTAAGGCAATTAACTGCGCGTACATGAATGGTCGCACGGTTGCTTCGACGTCTCCCCTTGAATCGATCGTAGTGCCCGGTAATCCATGGCCATCGCAACGTGAAGCTCTGCCCCTGACAGCAGTCGTCATTCATCGAAACCGGGTCATGACAAACGAACATGGCCGAAGCGGACGTGCCAGCATGCAGCCCCAATGGGCTATTAGCCGAGGCGTATCACCGCCCCGGGTTCTAATCCGCCAGGCGGGTGTCGGAAAAATTTACACGGTTTGGGCTGAAAAGCCCGTATATCGCGCTTTTTGATTGAAAAACTGTCTGAAAATTTTACAGCCAGGCGTTCACTGGCAATCGCAATAAACGCAACATATTGATTGCAAATACTTGTTTTTTCTGGCGTGACTCGTGCTTCACCTGAATAGCCTTCCGTCTGCCTGCATGCACTCGCCAACAGGTGCTGCACAGGCTCTGCAGGCAACGCCCAGCGAATGACAGGAGGCACTTCATGAAACACACACTATTTCCACTGGCCATGGCGGCGCTCATGCTGGCCATCAGCCCGATCGCCGATGCGACGCTCATCACCTATTCGGCCAATCTGAATGGGGCGAATGAAGCCCCCGCCAATGCTTCGCCCGGTAGCGGCATGGCTCTGATCACGTTTGATGATGTGCTTAACACCATGCGTGTTCAAGTCTCGTTTGCAGACTTGCTCGGGACCACAGTCGCCGCGCATATTCATTGTTGCACTGCGTCGCCCATGACAGGGACGGCTGGCGTGGCCTCGGCTACGCCTTCCTTCCCGGGTTTTCCGGGGGGCGTATCAACAGGTACCTATGACACCACGCTGGACATGCTTGCATCCAGTTCCTGGAACCCGAGTTTCATCACGACCTCCGGCGGAACGGCGGCAAGCGCGGAGGCCGCTTTATTCAGTGGCATGGTGAACGGTTCCGCCTACTTCAACATTCATTCAACCATGTTTGCAGGTGGCGAAATTCGGGGGTTTCTGACGCCGGTCAGCGGACAGGTTCCCGAGCCCGCGACACTGGCACTTGTGTGTTTGGGCCTTGCGGGACTCGGCTGGAGTCGCCACAAGACTGCGTAAATATTCACCCCGGCCCGAATTGCCGAACCTGCTGGGGCCGCATCGGGTTATTTTCCAAATCCGAACAACAGGGGACAGCAACGGTCCCCCGCTATTCTGCACGGGCATCGACGGCGTGTTGCATCTGCGGATCGAAGAAGCGCAGGGTATTGCGCCCGGCCTTTTTGGCCTGGTACATGGCGATGTCGGCCTGCTTCAGGAGCGCTTCGGCCTCCAGCCGCTCACCACTGAACAGTGTTGCCCCGATACTGGAAGAACTGCGGACTGACTGACTATCGAGCAGATAAGGCTGGTTCAGTGCAGCCAGGATTTTTTCGCCCACTTCTTCAGTCTGAGCCATCACCTCGCTCGAATGCTCGCTCAGGCTTTCCAGCATTACCACGAATTCGTCTCCTCCCAGGCGCGCCACCGTGTCGCTTTCGCGAACACAGGCTGTCAAACGCCCGGCGACCTGCTGCAATAGCATGTCACCCGTGGCATGGCCCAGGGTATCGTTGATGTTCTTGAAGTTGTCCATGTCAATGAACAGCAACGCACCATTGCGGCCGCTGCGGGCGCTCACAGTTAGTGCACGTTGCATCCGGTCCAGCAGCAATTGCCGGTTGGGCAGTTGCGTCAGCGGGTCATAAAAAGCCAGTTGCCGGATTTTTTCTTCAGCCGCCTTGCGCTCGGTGATATCGAGGTGCGCGCCGACATAATGGGTGATGATCCCTTCATCGTTCCTGACGGCGGAAATGGTGAGCCATTCCGGGTAAATCTCGCCATTCTTGCGCCGGTCCCATATTTCGCCCTGCCAGGCTCCTGTCCGGGAAATGGATATCCACATCTCGCGATAGAAATCCTCATCGTGGCGACCGGACCGGAGGATGCGGGAGGTCTGGCCGACAATTTCCTCGGCGGTATAGCCCGTGGTGTCGGTAAATGCCTGATTGATCCGAATGATCACACCGTTCGCATCGGTAATCATCAAGCCCGTTTGCGCTTCGAAGGCGCTGGCGGCGATGCGAAGATCGGCTTTGACGGATCGTTTTTCCTCGTTGATGAAATAGGAAACCAGCAAAAAGAGACCTGCAGACCCGCAGCCAAGGTTCAGCAGGTAGAAAACTTTCTGGGCAAGATCGGGCAGGGGCGTGATGGTGGCGGCGAGTTGCCCGTCGATCAGAACCGATATCAGGACCAGCAGTAAATACATGAAGAACCACTTCATGGCATCTTGCCTGTTCAGGAACATCGCCGCTGCAATGGGTGAAAAAATCGCCCAGATCATGACCATGCTGCCAGCGGAAAATCCACCGAGCGACCACATGAGCAGGAACGGTAACAGCAGCACCAGAGTCAGCTGGCTGTCCTGAAGAAAGCGGGTTCGCTTTTGCTTGAAGAAATACGTGAGGCTGAGTGCCGAAACGATCGAATAAGACAACGGGATCGAACCTGAAAGAGAATGACCCAGAAACCAATAAATCGTCCCCCAGATAAAGGCGAACGGTCCTATGATCAGCGGGACCAGGGTCAGAGCCAGTTTCCTGAGCCGCAAGTCGGCATCGTCAGTTGGCAGAAACCCCAACTCGACTATTTTTACCAACCACCGCCTGAGTTCAAACATTCGCGATTAACCGTTTCCAAAAGTCCAATGGACAGCTAACGACAAACCGGCTGTCCAATAAATAGTAATCAAGTCTGGCCAAACCGTGTGTTCCAGAAATAACAGTCACCTGAAATGGCGAGGCGCACATTGCAAACACGGGCCAGTCCGTATTTTGACTGATCGCCGGGGGCTGCGTCGGTTTGCTTGCTGGATCAGGTAGCAGCCGTTATCCGGTCAACACGCAAGACGATGCCCGCCCTGGCTAGCCGAACTGAACCGGGGTGCCCGTCCGATCAAACGCCATATAGCGCGACAGATCGCCGCCCGTTTCCACCGCTTGCATCATCATTTTGAGCGGCTGTTCCGCCTCGTCCGAGCTGGGCGCCACGCCATTGCGGCCACCAAGCGCGGCGACCAGCACGATGTGCCAGTCCTGTTTCGTGCGCTCGGATTCGGCTACCAGGTCGGCAAAACTGCCCAGCTCTTCCAGCGGCTTGTCCACACTCATGACGGGTTGCAATTCGCCGCCCTGCCCCGCATGAAAGCGGCTGGCCTGTTCGTCCGCAGGTTCCTTGGGCAAGGAAGCCTGTAAAAAAACGAACAGCATGCGTTGCGGCTCGGCTTGTTGCCTGGCAACGGTCAGCAGGGATTCGTAATCGGTGATGTGCATGCTTGTTAATGCTCCAGGGTTGGTTCGAGCGGACCTGGACCTGGACCGGGATCGGGATCGGGTCGGTCCGGATCGACATTGATAAGCGAGGCGTCGTGTCGCGTCAATCGCCCGGCCATTATCAGGCTTCCGGCCGGATTATGCAGCGCCCGGATTCACGCGCCCAGCCAACGTATCCGAATCAGCGGGGTCCGCTTCGGGGCGGTTTCCGATTTCAGGGATGCCGCAGCCATCCGTGAGGAATGGATGAGGCGAATGTGCCGGGCGAGATGCGGACGACGGTTTCATTGAAGCCGGTGTCCTGCGGCACCGAACTGCATCATGCAGGCAGGCATACCCGAAGCGATTCCACCCGAGGCCTGCTATCTTGGCAGGCAGGAATCGTTGCCTTGCTTGCGCTGCTGGTTGAGGCGGTGACGCCTGCGTAGACGAGGAAATGCGAGAACGGTTTTTATTGATCGGAGGAAACAGCGACATGAGCACAACGACAGTTGGGCCGGACGGCAAGTTACGCTGCCAATGGTGCAGCGCCGCACCGGAGTTTCTGGCCTATCACGATACCGAATGGGGTTTTCCGGTCAGCGACGATTGTCGCCTGTTCGAAAAGTTGTGTCTGGAGGGGTTTCAGGCCGGTCTGAGCTGGCGCACCATACTGGCCAAGCGCGAGAATTTTCGGGCGGCCTTCCATGATTTCGATTTCAACCGGATCGCGCGCTACACCCAGCGCGATGTTGATCGACTGCTGAAGGACGCCGGCATCGTCCGCCACCGCGGCAAGATCGAGGCCGTCATCAACAATGCGCGACAGGCCCAGGCGCTGATCGAACAGGAAGGCTCGCTGGCGGCCTTTATCTGGCGCTACGAGCCGGATTCGCGGCAGCTTGCGGCACCACAAACCGCTTCGACCTCGGCCGCATCGATTGCCCTGTCCAGGGATTTGAAGAAACGCGGCTGGACATTCGTCGGCCCCACGACGGTGTATGCGTTCATGCAGGCGATGGGACTGATCAACGATCATGTGGCGGACTGCGTGATCAGCAGCAAGGTCGAGCAGGCACGCAAGCGTTTCAAACGGCCGACGACCTGATCGACGGCCCGATTGTTTTCAACTGCATTGGAGGATCGCCATGAACAACCCGGCAGGCTGGTTTGAAATTTACGTTCAGGACATGACGCGGGCCAGAACGTTTTACGAAGCGGTGTTAGACGTTCAACTGGCCAGGCTGGACGGCACCGAATTCGAGATGTGGGGGTTTCCCATGCAGCAGGCGGCATACGGCGCGTCGGGCGCGCTGATCAGAATGCCGGGCACCCCTTCCGGTGCCAACAGCGTCATCGTTTACTTCAGTTGTGACGATTGTGCAATCGAGGCCGGGCGGGTTGTTCAGGCCGGCGGGAAAATCGAGACTGGCAAGAAAGCCATCGGGCAATATGGCTTCATTGCGCTGGCTGTCGACACGGAAGGCACCCTGTTTGGCCTGCACTCCATGCAATAGTCAGCGCGACCTCCCGCCCGATTCGCAGGCAGACGAGGTCTGTCTGCGAATCGGGCGGCACAGGGCCGGAACAGGCTAGTTCTTGACGCCGGGTTTTCTGCCCGGAGACGGACGCGGAATGGAACCGGCAATACGGCAGAGCATGCCTTCAATCGGCTTGCCTTCGGTGAAACGGGTCACGTTGCAGCGGGAAATTTCACCGAGTGCGGACAGTTCGGACAGGGAGGAACGAATCACGGGAAGCGGAATGCCGGTTGCCGATGCGATCTCCGAGTCGAGCTGCTGGCCGTGCTTCTTCAGATGATTGAGGATGGTTTTGCTGTGCATCTTGATGACCTCAGTGAAGTGGGAGCGGTGTGTCCACCCCCAGAATTGACTGTCAAAACGTGAACTGTTGCGACCGGAAAAAGGGTCACGAACAAGTCCTGCCGAACAGGTGAATCGCGCCTAGTTTAGCATATCCTGTTGATTATTCAGGATTTGTGTCCAGACAGGCCGGATTCAGGGATTTCGCGCAATCAGCCGACTGACGCCAGACGCGGTTTCATGCCTGCGGCAAGTGGTTGCCGCTACAAGTTGGCGGCGCGTTCGCTCAGGCATTCGTGTTCACCCATTGCGAATTCCCGGCACACCCAGGGCCGATTTTCGTAAATCGTGCAACTCAAGCTGGTGCGGTCCAGCGCCGCACACCAGCCGTCTTCCAGCCGCGCCATGGTCTGGCTGCCCCACCGGTCCCGCGCAATGAAGCGCTCGGGCACACCGGTATCGCTGATCAGCATGACCTCCAGCCGGCAACAACAGGCCTGGCAGTTTGCACAGCTCACCGTGCTGTCGGGCGGTGAGGGGGCATCGGAAGGCGTGGTATCGAGTGTCATGGATAAGTTCGTTCTGCTGAAGGCAGCCATCGACTACATGGCCTGAAAATTGTGTCGGTGAGCATCAGGAAACAGGCGGGCGGTGGCGGCCCTGCCGGGGTGCAATCCGGGCCTCGCCCAGGCGCGCCGGACTGCTAAACTGGCGCCGCCACCCTACTACGCGACCGTCCATGAAAACCCTGTTCCGCAATCTTGTTATCGCTCTGGTCGTGCTGTTTCTGCTGACGGCCGGCTGGACCTGGCTGACCCTGCACTGGGTCTATTCTGAAGGCGAACGCGCCGGTTATGTGCAGAAACTCTCCAAAAAGGGCTGGCTGTGCAAAACCTGGGAAGGCGAACTGGCGCTGGTCACCATGCCCGGCGCGATCCCCGAAAAATTCATCTTTACCGTACCCGATGACGCCACGGCCAGCCGCATCAACGCACTGGCCGGCGAGCGCGTGGTGCTGAGCTACCAGCAGCACAGGTTCATCCCGTCCAGCTGCTTTGGCGACACGGAATATTTCGTGACAGATGTGGCCAAGGTGCGCGAAGCCAGTTCGCCGGCCGTGCCACTGCCGAACAGTCCGCGCCTGTAGCGCTGACACGACGAGCGATTTGGCGCTCACATGAAAACGGTGATCGAATCCGCCGGTCTCACCCGGTCTGCGCAGCGGCCGGCGAGGTAGATGGCAAACAGGTACCGCTGATGATCCGGTCGGCCGTGCGGATGGCCAGCGCCTGAATGCTTAGGGCGGGCGATTCGCCGCCGCCCGACGACGGGAATACGCTGGCATCCGCGATATACAGGTTGTCGAGCTCATGTGCGCGCCCATAACGGTTGACGACGCTTGATCGCGCGTCCTCGCCCATTCTGCAGGTGCCAAACACGTGGGTGGACGAGAAGTAATCGTAGGTGCCGTATTCCTCCAGCAATGCCTGGCTGCCCGCGGTCTGCAGGATGGCGCGACAGGTTGACGCCATGAAGCGCAGCCGGCTGATGTCCGGTGCCGTCAGGCGCGAATGGATCCGGGCCAGCGGCACCCCGCGCGCATCGTGTTGGGCGGGATCGAGATCGACGTAGGTTCCGTCATTGGGCAGAAACTCGCCGATCGCGCCCACCGACAGGGCGTGGCCAAGCAGGTCGCGCACACCCTGCTTGAGTTGCGCGCCAAACCCGGGCACGCCGCGCGTGGCATAGGCAATGGGGCCGACCCAGCCAATTTCGCGGGTGGCGGAACTGAAGCGGCATCCGCCCACCACGCCGGGGATGGCGTTGGGCGCATTGAAGTCCCAGCAAATCGTGTCAGAGGGCAATCCGCGAAAGCTGTGCAATTGCTCCGCGATGCGCCCCGTGCTGTTCCAGGACAGGGTTTCGATCAGGTTGCGACCGACCTGGCCGGAACCATTGGCCATGCCGCGGCGCCAGCGGGATGAAGTGTTGGCGAGCAACAGGCGCGGGGTTTCGATCGCGCCCGCCGCCAGAATCAGGATCGGCGCGTCGATGCGTTTTTCCTGGCCGTTTTCCACCACCCGGACGGCCGTGACTTGTCTGTTCCGATCCGTTTCGATGCGCGTGACCTGGGCATTCGGGCGGATCTCGCAGCGACCCGACTGGGCGGCGTGGCGGGCGAACGTCACGTCGGCCGAGCCCTTGTCGCCGATCGGGCAGCCGCGGTTGCAGTTGCCGCAATAGTTGCAGGCCGGGCGGCCATCGTAGGGCTGCGACAGGGCGGCACGCGGATTGGCATGCCAGCCCTGGCCCAGTGTTTTGCCGGCGGCGGCCAGATGCGCGGGGATACGCCGCGCTGCGCCAGCGTGCGCCCGGATCAAGCGGACCGGCGACGCCGATCAACTGCTCGGCCACCTGGTAATAGGGTTCCAGGTCGGCGTAACTCAACGGCCAGTCGGCAGCCACGCCGAAATCGCTGTGCATGCGCAGGGCGGCCGGGTGCATGCGGTGGGCCTCGCCGGTGAAATGCAGCGTGCTGCCGCCGATGCCGCGCACATGGTGATAGCCCGGGCCGGACACGTCCCGGCGCCCGCTTTTGTTGAGGTGGCCGATGACCCGGTTCCAGGAGCGCAGGTCATCGTGCGCCGCATCCAGCGTCTGCAGTTCACCGAAGGCATGACGTCCGCTGCTGCCCGGTTTGTGCGGAAAGCCCGTGCGCTCCCAGTCGGGCCGACTCAAACGGTAATCGGTAGCCGGGTCGAAGCGCGGGCCCGCATCCAGCAGCAGCACCTGCAGCCCCTGCTGCGCCAGACGCCAGGCAACGGCGCTGCCGCCCGCACCCGCACCCACGATGACGGCGTCGTATCGCAGCTTCATGCCCACGGCTCCGGATAGCCGAGCGGTTGCGGCGGGCGCGAAACCGGCAGCCCGCCCCACGCCGCAGGCTGGCTGTAATACACCTCGAGGGCATGCTGGCGCACCAGTTCGTAGAAGCGCCGCGGAACCTGGTTCCAGTCGGATTGCGCGGCCCACGCAACGATCAGTTGCTGCACCTCAGGAGCCGCATCGGCAAAGCGGCCTTCGGCCGCCTGGTCGAGCCAGCGGCAGCCGATGTCGACCAGCCTGCCATACAGCGCGTTACGCGCGGCTTCCGCCAGCACTGCCTGCGGGACGCCCAGATCGGAGGCCGCGCCGGACTGGACGTCGCGCGGCAACAGGGTGTCGAGGAAGGCCGTGAGCGTGGGGGTAACCAATTGCGGACGCGCAGCCTGAGCACGCGAAGGTGTCGCCGCCATGGCCCGACCGGGCAGCAGGGTAATCAGTCCTGCCAGCAACGGAATCGCTGGCAACTTGAAAAGAAAACGGCGACGCATTGCGCCGCCGTGTTTTGTGTTGCGCATAGTCAATCCAACCTGATCAGCTCAAGTTGAATGCCTGGGTGACTTATATGCCCCCGCCCCCGGCTTCGCACTGGCCGGTGGCGGGATTGTAAACATCACCCGGGTTGCCCGTGCAGGTCGGCGTGCCATCCGGTTTCTTGGCTTTTCCAAGCGTGTCCAGCATGATGAAAGGCATCAGGCCGGGACCAGACTGCCAATCCGCGCCCATGTTGACATAGGGTGCATTGACGCCCGCGCCGACAAACATGCCGGGCGTAGCGAAATTGTAGCCACCGCCCGCTTCAGCC
>CAJDTZ010000011.1_pt1 | contig 21269 bp, 22 predicted proteins | sample 7390551 | NCBI WGS metagenome assembly CAJDTZ01 (sample SAMEA7055662, study PRJEB34461) | soil metagenome | biome: terrestrial ecosystem; feature: Peninsula; material: soil | place: Antarctica | collected 2016 | reverse complement strand
CAATGCGTTCCGGGCGCGCCTGGCCGAATTGCAGATCACGCAGAGCATGAACCGTCCGGGCAAGGTCACCGACAATGCCTTCATGGAATCCTTCTTTCATTCGATGAAATCGGAGACGATTCACGGCTGCACCTTCTCCGAGGACAATCAGATGCTGTCGGTGCTGCGCAGCTACATCCCTTTCTACAATCACAGTAGAATTCATTCATCCTTGAACCACGTGTCGCCTGCTACGCATGAACAACTGCTGGCTCAATAACCCGGTGCCAATTAAATCGGGGGAAGATCCCCGCGCTAAAGCGCGGCCCCTTACCTCTACGTTAGGCATTTTTCCTGATCCAGAGTCACACGCCATGCAAGATATGACTGCACTACACACATTGGTAATCAACTCACTGGAAGAGCAGATCGCCGTGATTGATCAGGCGGGTACTATTATTGATGTCAATCATTCTTGGAACAATTTCGGGATGGATAACGGGATTTCTTCCAAGTACAGCTGGGTAGGTTGTAACTATCTAAAAGTCCTATCTGCCTCTGCCGCTAACGGTGATTGCCTTGCCGCTGAAGCCGAGCAAGGCATTTTGGATGTTGTGCAAGGTAAGTGTGCTTCGTTCTATCTTGAATATCCCTGCCACAGTCCAGAAGAGAAACGCTGGTTTATGATGCGTGTTATCCCCGTAAAAAGGGCTTCAAAGAGCTTGTTTGTAATATCCCATACCAATATCACGCTGCGCAAATTGGCCGAAGAACGGGCCGAACACCTATCCATGCATGATCCGCTTACCGGGTTAGCCAATCGCCGGTATTTTTACCAATCATTGAGCAAAGAAACGCGAAGGAGTATCCGCAACCGATCGACGATTAGTCTAATTGCGCTCGATGTCGATTACTTTAAGAGCTACAACGACGCATTGGGGCATCCCGCTGGAGACCAGTGCCTGGCGAACGTTAGCCAGGTGTTGCGGGTGTTCTCGCAAAGGCCCAGCGATCTTGCTGCACGTCTTGGTGGCGACGAATTCGCTTTGCTGTTGGCAGATGCCGACTTCGTGGAATCGCAGACAGTCGCAGAGGCGATCATAAAAAAAATTACCGATCTCAATATGGTTTTTGGTGAATCAAAACTGGTTACCGTTAGCATTGGCGTAGTAACTGCGATCCCACACGATCAGAAGAATGAGGATTTCTTGCTTCAAGAAGTGGACAAAGCGCTCTACCGGGCGAAATTGGAGGGACGAAATCGGGTAGTGCGCGCGCAGTTTGTCGTCGAGAAGCCGGCCTAACCCATCATTCCACCTGACCCGCGCAAATGCCGTGCAGTCCGATGAATTCAAACGTTAGAGCACGGCATGTAATGGGCGTCGGGTATTGACTGCTCCCACTAAACAGAAAAGGAACCAAAATGATGAACTTCGGATTTAGCAGCGTATTGGGCCTCCTGGTACTGATCGGAGATATCTGGGCAATTATCAATATTTTCCAAAGCCCTGCTTCGAACGAGAAGAAGTTGATTTGGATCGTCGCAGTGGTGCTACTGCCCGTGCTGGGCTTGATCCTTTGGTTCTTCCTAGGACCGCGCGGTCGCACTGCGTAGCGTGCCTGGTTGCATTTGGCAGCAAGCTTCCGGCACTACCCAGAAGAACTTTTCGGCATGCTTCACGCACTCCGCTTGGTCGCCGAAGTGATGGCTAACCAATCATTCCAGCCGACCGCCTCCGGCGGCGGCTGGATTCAAACGTTAACTTTCATTGAGGAAAAACACTATGAGCACCTATCCAAGAACATTCTCCCATATTGGAATTTCCATCCCAAATGTAGAAAAGGCAGCGAAATTTAATAGTGACGTTATGGGCTGGTATCACATCATGTGAGCCAACTGTTATTTCCGAAGAATCAAATACACCGATCGGTCAAATGTGTATTGATGTGTTTGGATCCGGCAGGGGCTCTTTCAAAATCGCCCATATCTCCACAGGAGACAAAATCGGCGTTGAAATGTTTGAGTTTAAAAACAACTAAACTACGAATGAGTTTGAATATTGGAAAACAAGCACGTTTCATTTTTGCGTGCAGGACCCCGATATCGAAGGACTTGTAAAAAAAATTGTAGCTCACGGTGGTAAGCAAAGAATGCCGATACGTGAATACTATCCAAGCGAGAAACCCTACAGAATGTGTTACGTGGAAGATCCCTTTGGTCTGATCTTTGAAGTTTATTCACATAGCTATGAATTAATTTATTCACAGGGTGCTTATTGAAAGTTAACAAGTTGTTCAAGCGGGACGGGCTTACAGTGTGGACTTCGCCCGCTTCCAACCAGTCCCTTGCCTAAAACGTCAAGCCAACCATGAATCTCAAGAAATTACTCAGTTATGAATGGGACGCGATAGCGGGACTTCTGGCTGCCGTTATCGCGATTGTTCTGCATTTGCTCCACATTGTGGATGAGCATGTCATCTTCCCTATCGTGCTCGCACTGATGGGGCTCTTGTTTATCAACTTCATGCGTCATACGCGGAATAACGAGCTGACGGCTGAACAGGTAGATCGAACCGAACACACGGTTCGCAGAATACAAGCCGCGATCAAGGTTCCCGATGTCATTCTGGTCGGTCCGCGTGAGCTACGCACTGTAAGCGAGCAGTTTGCTGGTCATATGAAAGGCGATGCCATCTGGTTCAATGTCTGCCTGTCGATGTATCGGCCGCAGCCACTATTCGACGCGTTGTTGCGGCCAGCGATAGACAATCCCCTGGTCAGCTCAATTCAGTTTGTTCTCGATGAGAGTCAGAAGGATTTATGGCAGGACGTGGTACACCCAAAAGTCCTGACTTGTTCCGGTCACGCCAAAGTCAGAGAACCCTATTGGTGTTCGCTGAGCAAGAACATTTCATTCATTCTGGCGGATAGTCATCATAGCGGTGGGACCGAGGCGTTGCTGAGTTTCTGGGGCGAGCCTTTCATGGCGCAGTCCACCGAACGAGACGTGCCACGTTACATTTTTCATGTGCAAAAACACTCCGAGCTGCTGCCGCATCTGGTGGAACTGCAGCGCGGTTGCCTGCATCGGCAATGATGCGCGTGAAGAACTGGCTGTTCCAGGATGGGAAGTTCAACTTCATATCGATGCGTTGTGGGCCTGGCTCCGTGCTCAACATGGGCGCCCTGCTTGCCGTTTTGCGGCATTCTGGTTGCCGGTTAGCGCCACACCAGACCGCATGAACCGCCCACATTCCCTTCCCCTGCCAAGTCAAGTAGTCGGCCTTATAGCCTGGCTGCTGCTTACCTTTGCAGTGGCCGCGGTCGGAGCGTTTGCATCAGCTGGGGCCGGTGAGTTTTATCTTGCTTTGGTTCATCCTGACTGGGCACCACCTCCCTGGTTATTCGGGCCGGTATGGTCTGTACTGTACGTTTTTATGGGTGTTTCCGCCTGGCTCGTTTGGCGGCGACGTGGTTTTGCGCGCGCTCGAATCTCACTCATTCTCTTTGCTGTACAACTCGCCGCCAATGGGCTGTGGACTTGGCTGTTTTTTGTATGGCATCAAGGTGCTCTGGCGCTTTCTGAAGTCCTGCTTCTCTGGTGCTTGATCTTCGCAACTATGGTGTTGTTCTCGAGGGTCAGCAAGCTTGCAGCCGCTCTACTCATCCCATACTTGGCTTGGGTTTCGTTTGCTACGGCGCTCACTTTCAGCCTGTGGCGGCTCAATCCAGGAGCGCTGGGATAACCATCATCAAATGCGGCCTATTCCTTCGCTCAAACGGGCTGCTTACCTTAGACGTTAGGCCACATGAGATGACCGCGAACATAAGCACCCAAAGGGCAACGGCAGACGATTCGCATGAAGTCGCTGTCATGGTCGGCAAGCTTACAGCTGGCTTCGCTCGCCGCAAGCCAAGCCAAGCCATTGTGTCTGTAAATAAGGAAAATGATGTACGAACATGAACTACTGTATGGATTCAGCAGTGTTGCGATAGCAGCAACCCTTTTTGTTGCAATCATACTTTGTAACGAAATAGGTTTTAGAACGGGGCGCTTCATCCAGGTCAGGACTGACAGTGAAGTCAAAGCGCTCACAGGCTCTATTCAGGCCAGCATACTGGGTTTGTTGGCGCTGTTGCTTGGCTTTACTTTCAGCATGTCCATGCAACGCTATGACAACAGAAGCATGGCCTTGATAGATGAAGCCAACGCCATTGGCACTGCCGTATTACGGGTTCAATTGCTGCCCGAGGAATACAAAAAGGAAGCACACAAGCTGTTTCGGGAATATATCAATTTGCGTGTTTCCATCGGCAAGTTGGACCTGACGAAGATGGAAGCGCGCCACGCCTACAATAAAAAAACTTCCGATTTGCAAAGCCAGTTATGGTCGTTGGCCATCTCGGCTACCAATGTCGATCCGCGCCCTGTGACAACAGGGGCGTTCGTCAAATCGCTTAACGATGTGATTGACAGCCAGGGTAGGCGGAATGCGCTGCTTCAGATGCACGTGCCGGAAGTAGTATTGATTCTGCTGTTTATTGTTTTTATATCGTCTGGCGGAATCATGGGCTATTCCGCTGGGCTGAGTGGCAAACGCATCATTGCGCCAATCATATTGGTTTCCTTGTTGATCACGTTGATCGTGTTCATCATTATTGATTTGGATCGACCCAAGCGCGGACTCATACAGGTCAACCAAGATGTAATGACCGAGCTGCAGAATAGCGTCAATCATTAACGGCACCAGTTGCTGGAATCAGATCAGACATACACCGATGATGTCCAATCAATATCGACTGCACAATTGCTCCACGCAATCAAATATATCGCTGCGCTATTTATATCGCCGGCGAGCTCCACGTTAGTCTGCTATTCGAACAGGGATTCCGCTAATGAAAACAATAACTCGACGCCATTTCATCAAGGCACTCGGTGCTGCTCCACTGCTTGCCAGTCTTCCCGGGATCGGAAGCGCCGAGACCTTGCCCGATATTTCAGCGTTGAAAGCCGGGTATGCACAACGACTGAAAAAGATACTCGCTACCGGAACCATGCCCTACATCGATATCGAGAGCTCTTGCAACGCTTCGAAAATCGACATGGATTCCATCGCGCAGAGCATGGATCAGCTCAACATTGGACTGATGGCGCTTTCCGCCGATATTGGCAAGGGGCAATTCACCAAGGGTGTGCGTTTTGACGCGTTGTCGGAGCGCCTGGTCGCCAGTTACCCGGATCGGTTCATTCCCGTTGGTAACGGCGGGCAACCCCCGATTTTGACTGAGGCGCCAGACGCGTTTCTGAATGCGCAAGAGGCAGCGGCCCGCCAGAAGCAGATCGTTCTTTTCGGGGAATATGAGTTTCGTCACTACCCCTCGCCCAGGCAGGCCAAGCGCGGTGACATGGATCGCGATGTAAACATCCCGATCGACGGTCCGACAGCACATCACCTGTTCAGCATGAGCGAAACGACTGGCCTGCCCTTCCAGATTCATTATGAAATTGAGGACGAACTGCTGCCTCCGCTCGAAAAGATGCTGGCGCAGTACCCGAATGCAAAAGTGATCTGGTGCCATTTTGCGCAGATTCGCTATATCGAACGTGCGTCGCGCTATACGCCGGCCTACGTCGACGGTCTGCTTACCCGGTTCCCGAACCTGTATTTCGACACCGCCTTCGGGGATGCCACTTCTGTGTATCCGCTGAGTAACCAGAGACATTCGCGTATATGGTCCACCTTCGGCGGCATCAAGCCCGAGTGGCACGACTTGATCGTTGCCCATCCCAGACGATTCTTGTCTGCGCTGGATCTGGGGCAGGACCGGCTCGACAAAATCGTCGAATACGACAGGAACCAAAGGAATTTCCTGAAGCAGCTCCCGATCGAAACACAGCATCAGGTTGCCTACCGCAATGCATGGCTGTTGCTGTTCGGTGAGGAATTCGCATGAACTGGCGAATCAGACAGTCTGCTGAACTCAAGCGCTAGCGCACAATATGAAGTTATCCGCAATGAAAAAGCTGTTCTTGCTAGTCGCCATGTCCGTACCGTTGATCGCGCATAGCGCCTGGATTGATCCAACCGGCAAGCCAATTGCAGATACCGAAAGCATGCGCAGTGCCGGAAATTTTGGTGTTCAGATAGTGCTTACGTCGGACGTTAAGCAATTTCGGCAGACGTGGAACTCAACCACGGGAACACCCAAGCTCAGTTCCACTAACTCCATACGCATTGGCTCGTCGGTAGCAGCAGTTATCATTTTTCACGGCTGCTCGCCAAACGCTACGGGCGTCTGCAATGTTGTCTCAGAGTTCATTCTTGAAGGCCCTGATGGAGCGAAAACGCCAGTGGGTGGCGGGCCTGTCTGGTCTGGCGCACCATTACAGGGTGGTCTGTTGCAGCTCGGCCAAGCCAGCATGACAGTCCGTTTTGACAAAACCGATCCAGTAGGTGACTACAAAGTCATCGCAAACGTCAAGGATAAAATATCAGGTCGCACACTGAGCCTAATCGCCAGGTTGAAAGTTACAAAGTGAATTCGAACGTTAGGTCTCTTCCATGGAGGACACAGAATGAATCAGACTTTGCTCAATGAGTTACTGGCCTTGAAGGAATGAGACTCCGCCACGCGGTCCCGTTTGCTAAATGAAGGGAATCTCTACGGCGACTATGCATCCGAAATGCAACAAGTTCACCGAGAAAATGCGAATCAGCTAAACAACCTTATCTCCAAATATGGTTGGCCTGGCGTATCACTCGTAGGTGTCGAAGGGTGTCAGGCTGCATCGTTCATTGCGCAACATTCAACCTGTACCCCCGCGTTGCAGAGAGGCTTCCTTGCCCCCCTGACCAAGGGAGCGGAAAGTGGGGATGCGCCAAAAGGCCAAGTTGCGTTCCTTACCGACCGAATTCGATTCAATGAAAACAAACCGCAGGTTTACGGTCCTGGACTGGAGCGAAAGCGGTGAGCTTTCGTGTGAGGTCGAAAACCCTGCCAATCTCGATGCGAGAAGAAAAGAGGTTGGGTTGGCCCCGTTTCAGCAAGACCTTGAAAAGCACAGGCAAGAAGTCGAGACCGAGGGAGACAAGCCGCCTGCTGATTTTGTTCAATACAAAAAAAAGGCCGTGAGTGGGCCAGCAATGTTGGTTGGCTATAAAGGGCATATCCCTATAGTCAAGCGGGACTGACTCTCGCGGCGTTCAGGTCAGCATGCCAATTCACCTGCGCGCATAACGATCGGGTGAAATGATCTGCATCAGTTCATGCTCCAGCGGCATGGGCTGCCCCGTGATCTGGTCGGCCAGCGCTTCGCCCAGCAAACCTGCCCACACCACGCCGCGCGAGGCGTAGCCCGCCGCCACATGCAATCCCACCTGCCCGTTGACTGCACCCACGATGGGCAGACGGTCGGGCAGCAAGGCGCGCAGCGATGCACGTCCGGTGACGGCTTCCGCATCAAAGTGACTTGCCGCGCCCGGCAGGATGGCTTCCAGTCGCGCCAGGTTGGCGAGATCGCTTTCCCGGCGTGGCGTGGTGTCTTCATCATCGTGTTCGTAGGTTGCGCCGACAAGTGGCTGAAGCGGGCCCGGTGCCACGTAGCCTTCGCGCGCAATCACCCGCCTGAGTTCCGGCAGGCTGCCCTTCGGCAATTGCGTGATCTGCCCACGCTCGGTATGCAGCGGCCAGGGCTGCCCGGGCACCAGCTTCAAGACGTCACACGCGTTCGCCAGCACCACGGCGTCCGCTTCGATCAACACGCTGTCGTCAGCATCCAGCACCTGCCAGCCATTTGATACAGCCTGCAGCCTAGCCACGGTGCAATCCGTTCTTGTCTGGATGGCAGGATGGTTGAGCCAGGCGCGGCACAAGCTGCCCGGCACCACCCAGCCCGCCGACGGAAAAAATAGGCCGGGCGCATCCACCGGCCAGTTCGCCAACGCCCGGGCTTCGTCCTGTTCCACCCAGCGCGCAAATTCCGCCGGCGGCGCGGCGTTGCCGAGCGCCTGCTGCAGCTTGGCCGCGGTGATTGCATCCTTGGGCAGATGCAGTACGCCGCAGCGCGACCATTCCACCTGTTCGCCCAACGCCGCCCACGCGCGCAGGTTGTGCAGAAACGCCGCACGCGTCAGGCGACTGGCGCGGTTGTCATCGCGTGACAGCATGGGGCGAAATACCGCGAGCGGATTGCCCGATGCGCCCTGCCCGGCTGCCGCGGCCTGTTCCAGCACCGTGACCGCGACGCCGCGCTGCGCCAGCGCATGCGCCGTGGCTGAACCCGCCACGCCCGCTCCAATCACCACCACATGGCGCGGCTTCACGAATTGGTCCGGCACGGCTGTTTCACGATGGGTTTCGCCGCTAAAACGCGCGGTCAGACTATGCTGCTTGCGGCCATAGCCCGCGCGTTTCTCGCACGCAAAGCCGGCCTGACTCAACCCCTGGCGCACGGCCGCGGCCACGGTGTAGGTTGCGGCCACCGCGCCCGGCCGGGCCAGCCGCGCGAGAGCAGCAAACAAGCTGGGCTGCCACAAGTCGGCGTTGCGGTCGGGGGCAAAACCATCCAGATAGAACGCGTCGACGTCGGCCTGCACCTGCGGCAGGCAATCGAGCGCGTCGCCCAGCATGAGGGTGAGCTGCACCCGGCCGCCGTCCAGTGCTATGCGGTGAAACCCCGGCGTCAGCATGGGCCAGTGCGCCTGCATCTCGCGCGACAGGTCGGAAAATTGCGGCCATTGCGCATGCAGTCGGGCCAGGTCATCCGCTTGAAACGGATGTTTTTCGACCGACAGATAATGCAGCCGCGCAGGCCGCGCAGGGTCGGCCCGCCAGGCCGCCCAGGTCGTCAGAAAGTTCAGCCCGGTGCCGAAGCCGGTTTCCAGCACGACAAAGCGTGCGCGCTGCGCCCACGCTGCCGGCAGGCCGCAGCCCTGCAAAAACACATGCTGCGCCTGCCCTGCCCCACCATCGGTGGAATGGTAGATGTCACCATAGCGGGATGAATACGGCACGCCATCCTTGAATTCGAGCAGCGCGGGGACAATGGTTTTCAGCATGCTCGAATGGTACATTGGGGCGGTTACCTGTCGTGCCTCCTGACTTACTCGAATCCATCATGTCCAAACCCAAAACCTGGTTGCGCCTTGCTCTCATCCTGCTGGTCGTCGCTGCGCTGGCCTATGCCGGCTGGCGCGCCACCCGCCCGCAACCGCCCGAAGTCGAACTGGCCACGATCGCACGGGGTACGGTCGAAGCCACCGTGGTCAACACCCGCGCCGGCACCATCAAGGCCTGTCGCCGCGCTAGGCTGGCCCCGGCGGCAGGTGGGCAAATCGTCAAGCTGTGGGTGAAGGAAGGCGAGCGCGTGCAGGCCGGCCAACCGCTGCTGGAATTGTGGAACCGCGATCTGGCCGCGCAGCGCGAGGTCGCCACCCGCCAGTTGGCCACCAGCGAGCAACGTCGGCGCGAGGCCTGCATTCTGGCCGACAACGCCAAACGCGATGCCGCGCGCACGCAGCAGCTGGTCGAGCAGGGCTTTGTCAGCCCGCAAGGCGGCGAGGATGCGCGAGCCCAGGCACGCTCCCGCCAGGCCAGTTGCGATGCGCTGGCTGCGGATGTGAAGCGGGCACAGGCGCAGATTCGCGTGTCGTCGGCCGGGCTGGAACGCACCACGCTGACAGCGCCGTTTGCCGGCATCGTCGCACGCGTCACCGGTGAGATCGGCGAATACACCACGCCGTCGCCGCCCGGCATTCCCACGCCGCCGGCGGTGGATCTGATCGATGATTCCTGCCTGTATGTGAGCGCGCCAATGGATGAGGTCGATGCCCCCAAACTGAAACCGGGCCAGCTTGCACGGATTACGCTTGATGCGCTGTCCGGCCAGACCTTCAGCGGCAAGGTGCGGCGCATTGCCCCGTATGTCACCGAGGTGGAAAAACAGGCGCGCACGGTGGATGTCGAGGCTGATTTCGACACGCCGCCCACACAGGGTTTGCTGGTGGGCTACAGCGCCGATATCGAAGCCATCATCGATCACCGCGACGATGTATTGCGCGTGCCCACCCAGGCCATTCAGCAGGACGGCACGGTGCTGGTGCTGGGTGCCGACGGCACGCTGGAGGCCCACAGCCTGAAAACCGGGCTGGCCAACTGGGCCTTCACCGAGGTGATCAGCGGCCTGAAAGCCGGCGACCGGGTGCTGATGTCGTTCGAGCAGGAGAACGTGAAGGCGGGGGTCAGGGTCCGTCCCAAGGCTGCGCCATGATCCGGCTTGCCGCGATTACCCGCGTGTTTCGCATGGGCGACCAGGAAGTGCGTGCGCTCAGCGGCATCAACCTCGACATTGCGTCGGGCGAATACGTGTCGATCATGGGGCCGTCCGGTTCCGGCAAATCGACCCTGCTCAATGTCATCGGCCTGCTCGACCGGCCCGACAGCGGCCGCTATGAACTCGACGGCACCGATGTCACCGCACTGTCCGAAATCGAGCAGGCGCGCGTGCGGCGCGAAAAAATTGGCTTCGTGTTCCAGTCGTTTCATCTGGTGCCGCGTTTGACGGCAGCCGAGAACATCGAACTGCCGCTGATTCTGGAAGGCGTTGCACCGGCCGAGCGCAAGTCGCAGGTCAACGCCGCGCTTGATGCCTTCGACCTGCGCGACCGTGCCGGCCATCGTCCGTCCGAACTGTCGGGCGGCCAGCGCCAGCGCGTGGCGATTGCGCGCGCCACCATTCTGCGGCCCACCGCCTTGTTGGCAGACGAGCCCACCGGCAACCTCGACCACCGCATTGGCGCCGAAGTGATGAACCTGCTCGAAGGCTTGCATCACGCCGGCACCACGCTGATCGTGGTGACCCATGACCGCGAGCTGGGCGCGCGTGCGCACCGCCACATTGCCATGCGCGATGGCGAAATCGTGGGTGACGAAAAAGAATGAGGGGGGCCACATGAATCTGCGCGACACGCTGACGCTCTCGTTCACCACCGTGGTGAGCTACCGCTCCCGCTCGCTGCTGATCGTGCTGGCGATGGCGCTGGGCGTGGCGGCGGTGGTGGTATTGACGGCATTGGGCGACGGCGCGCGGCGGTATGTGGTGGGCCAGTTTTCCTCGCTGGGCACCAATCTGGTGATCGTGCTGCCGGGGCGCGCCGAAACCTCGGGCGGTTTTCCCGGGGCGGCGCTCGGGCAGACGCCACGCGACCTGACACTGGAGGACGCCCGCTTCGTCGGATTGCTGCCGCAGGTTCGGCGCATGGCGCCGCTGAATGTGGGCGTGGCCGAGCTCACCTCCGGCGGGCGATTGCGCGAGGTCACCGTGCTCGGCAGCACCGCCGAGTTGCTGCCGATCCGACACATGAAATTATCGCAGGGCAGCTTTCTGGCACACGGCTCGGAACGCAGCGCACAGATCGTGCTGGGGAGCCAGCTTGCGCACGAATTTTTTCCCGATGGCAAGGTGATCGGTCAGCGCATCCGGCTTGGCGACAGCCGCTTCATGGTGTCCGGCGTGCTGGCCACCCAGGGCGAATCGATGGGCTTCAATACCGATGAAATCGCTATCATTCCGATCGACTATGCGCAGGAACTGTTCAACACCTCGACGCTGTTTCGCATTTTGGTCGAGGCGCGCAACCGAAATGCCATCGAGCCGGCCAAGGCGGCCATGCTCCATATCCTGAAGCAGCGCCACGACGGCGAGGAGGATGTGACCGTGATTACCCAGGACGCGGTGCTGGCCACCTTCGACCGTATTCTGCGCGCGCTGACGCTGGGGGTGGCGGGCATTGCCGCGGTCAGCCTGGCGGTGGCCGGCATTCTGGTGATGAACGTGATGCTGGTGGCGGTGGCCCAGCGCACCTCGGAGATCGGATTGCTGAAGGCCATCGGCGCGCCAGCTTCCGACATTCGCCGCCTGTTCTTTGCCGAAGCGCTGTGGTTGTCGCTGGCAGGCGGCGCCATCGGTTTTGCGCTGGGGCAACTGGGCAGCCTGCTGATTCGGCTGGCCTATCCGCAGCTGCCTGCGTGGCCGCCGCTGTGGGCCAGTGTGGCGGGCGTGGCCACCGCGCTCATCACCGGCATCCTCGCCAGCCTGCTGCCGGCCGCGCGCGCGGCGCGGCTCGACCCGGTTCGGGCGTTGAGCGGAAAATGACCCTCGCCGACACGCTGCACTTCGCCCTGCACGCATTGACCGCGCACCGGCTGCGCACCTTTTTGTCCGCGCTGGGCATTGCGGTCGGCATTGCCGCCGTGATCCTGCTGACGTCGATTGGCGACGGCATTCATCGATTTGTGCTGGAAGAGTTCACCCAGTTCGGCACCAACCTCATCAGCATCACGCCGGGCAAAACCAGCACGCACGGCGGCTCGGTCGGTGCCATCGGCAGTTCGCGGCTGCTGACGGTGGACGATGCGCTGGCGCTGAAAACCTCGCGCTATGCGCAATACACCAATGCCAGCGTGATGGGCAATGCGGAAATCCGCGCCCATGGCCGCAGCCGGCGCGTGACGGTCTACGGCGAAAGCCCCGACTTTTCCCGCGCCTTCAACATGCGGGTGGCGGTGGGCCAGTTTCTGCCCGCCGACGACCCGCGCAATCCGCGCGCCTACGCGGTGCTGGGCGCCAAGGTGCGCAGCGAACTGTTCGGCACTGCCAACCCGCTCGGTGCCACGCTGCAGGTCGGCACGTCGCGCTTTCGCATCATCGGCGTGATGGCGCCCAAGGGCCAGGTGCTGGGGTTCGATCTCGACGACACGGTTTATATTCCCACCGCGCGTGCGCTGGAAGTGTTCAACCGCGAGGGGGTGATGGAAATCAATATCGCGTACCGCCCCGGCGCGCCGTTGCAAGCGGTGATCGACGAGACCAAACGCATTCTGGTCGCGCGCCACGGCCGCGAGGATTTCACCGTGACGCCACAGCAGCAGATGCTGGACACGCTGGGCACCGTGCTCGATGTGCTGACCTTTGCCGTGGCCGCGCTGGGCGGCATCTCGCTGCTGGTGGGTGCGGTGGGCATGGTGACGCTGATGCATATCGCCGTGGCCGAGCGCGTGGCCGAGATCGGCCTGCTCACCGCGCTGGGGGCGACCCGGGCGCGCATCCGCACGCTGTTCCTGATGGAATCGACGGTGCTGTCCACCCTCGGCGGACTCGGTGGCCTGGCTATCGGCGTCGGCATTGCCGCGCTGCTGAAAGCCACGGTCAGCGGCCTGCCGGTCAACACGCCGTGGGATTACGCGCTGGGCGCGCTGGTAGTGTCGATGCTGATCGGGCTGGCGGCCGGCGTTGTTCCGGCAATGCGTGCAGCCCGGCTCAATCCGGTGGAGGCGTTGCGCGACGAGTGACGCGCAGGACGGTTTTCAGGTGCGCCATCAGTCTAGCGGCCAAGCACCAGGGCCAGACTGGTCACGGCCACCAGACCAAGTACAACGAGCGCACCTGTCAGCCACTGAACGCGCACCCGATTGGCCTCGATACGCTGGACGAGCTGCGTATTCTGGTCGGCCAGTTCCTTGATCAGTTCCGATGACGCCAGCATTTGCGCGTGCAGGTCGGCGGTGGCCGCTTCGACTGCGGCAAGCCGCGCCTGAAGCCGGGACAGCGCCGGATCTTCCGGCATGACCGCCGGGGTCTCGCTGCTGACCAGCGTGTCGGGCGCGGGCGTTTGCCTGCCGATTGCATTCCACAGCTTTTTTGCCCCATCGGCCACCTTGGGGGCGTTCTTTACGACATCGGTCCAGGGAACACTTTGCAGGACCATGAGCCAGGGTATCGCCATACATTGACCTTTGCAGAACGTGGCCTATCGCCACGGGAGGATGATTGAACGGCCTGGGCGGAGACGTGCTACGAGCGGGGCCGTACATCGGCCACGCCGGCATCAGCCCGCCACGACCAGCCCGCCACCCACACCCGGCCGGACAATCAGTAGCCCTTGTTGAACATGGTGCCGCTGCATTTGGGACACGGCGGCACATGTCCGGTTTCCTTGAGGTGCACGGTCGCGCCGCACGCCTGGCAGGTCAGGGTGCCGGCCGAGGTCATTTCCCCCGTCTTGTAGGTCAGCGTGCCCCGGGTTTTGGCGCTAAGTGAGGTCAGCGCCTGGCCGGTGAATTCCAGCATGCTCGCCAGCGATGACAGCGCACCTGCCCCAAGCCGCGACGGGTGCAACTTTTCTTTGGCTTCTTCGCCCAGCTTCTGCGCATCGGCTATGGTCTGGTCGAGGTCACGTGCCATGTATTGCTTCAGTTCCTCGCCACGCTCTGCGCTGAACTCGCCGAGCGCAAGCATCTGCTCGTGGGCCTTTTCCAGTGCCACCGACATGGACTCGCGCCCTTGTTCCTTTCCTGACTGATACAACTCGCTGACCTTGCTCGCCAGCTTGTCGTACTGCTGCGCCAGTTTGGCCTTGTCCTGTTCGTTGCTTTCCATTATTCATCTCCTGTTAAAAACGATATCAAAGCCAACATGGGCAACGCCCGATTGGCGTCCAATAACTACCCGCCAAAAAACGCCACCCTCTCTTCTCATACTAGACGTTGACCTTTTGTTTCGCTGGGCACGCCACCCGCAGAAAACGTCTGAACAGGCGGCGCTGCATCGGCACCGCCCTGCCTGTGGATTCAGCCATCAGTCTACCGGATCAACACGATGACCGTCCTGAGCCGCCAGTGCGGCGTGCACCGTATCCATGTCAAAAGCCACTGCCTGCCTGATCCAGGAGGCTCGGGTTTGTCTGAATTGTTCAATGTCCAGTGCCGTCCTGCTGCTCAGTCGATAGCTGAACTGCAGCGACACGACGGCATCTTCCTTCGCACTTTTGGCAAACCGGAAGATATGGAACTCCACGTATTTCGCATCGGGCGGCCAGGTCAGAAAATCGACGAGCGCTTCGGACGCCTGATTGTTGACGATGACATTCGTCTGCGACTGGGCGTTATACGCCTTCACCAGCTGTGACATCCAGGCGGCGGCCTTGCGGGGATCATTATCGATATCGGGAAGCGACTGGTAGCGAAAGCAAACCCTTTTGGTCCAGTTATTGAAGGTTTCATCCTCCCGTATGAATTCAATCCGCGTATCACCGCTGGAAAGATGCGCCACCGATTGTTTCGTGAAAACCTCGCCATCGAGCATGATGTAAGGTTCCTGTGCGGCGGCGCTTTGCAGCGAATGAAGTGAAATAAACAGCCAGGCAAGCAAGGTCAGCAATGAGCGCATAAGGGCAGGTTTCCAGAAGTGTCACGTCAGGCAGGGATAAACGGACTCAACCCGTACAGGCTGGACGACCGCTCATGCCGAATGCGGAAAGCGACACGGTTATCAACGATTTTCCGGGAGTGGGCTCCCGTTTTGCAGCCATCCCTGCGTTCAAGACAGTACGTTCACAACACGATTTCAAACAGGGCGAGCATTCACTGCAGGTCACAGTATCCCGCAAGTGGGCCAAGCCTGCATTCAGGCATTGAGCAACAGTTTGGCCGGTCGGTCGAAAACCTTGTCGGTAATGCGCGTGATGTCATCCACTGAAAGCGGCTTCTCCAGCACAAAATAATTGACCCCCGGGATCAGACCATATTGCTTTTCAAGCGGCTTCAATGTCTTGCGCACGTGCTCCGACCGCGTGGCGGAAATCACGATTAGCGTCGCATCCAGGCAGCATCGCCGTATTTCCTTGACCAGATCGACACCAGACATGTTGGGCATCAGCATGTCAACCAGCAGCAAATCGTATTTCCCGGGGTGCTGGCGCAATTCCGCCAGCGCCAGCACAGGGTCCATTGCATAGGCTGCCTGATGCCCCAGGCTGACGAACAATTCGTTCAGGTATTTGCAAATATACTCATCGTCATCAATGACCAGCACATGAATCGAAGGCATGTCGGGCCGATTGTGCAACATGTTGGGAAAGGCATTTTTCTTCCTGACGTACTTTTCGACCTCGTCGGCCGGTAGCGGCCTGCAGAAGAAGTAACCCTGAATCTCGTTACAGTTCAGGCGGGCCAGATAATCCACCTGCGTCTCGGCTTCCACCCCTTCTGCAATGACCTGCAGCCCCAGTGCATGCGCCAGGTTGATCGCGGCCGCCACGATAATGGCGTCATCAGGCTCTGTTTCAATATGCATGATGAATGAACGGTCCAGCTTGAGCCGGGTAATCGGAAAATCCTTGAGATAGCCCAGCGATGAATGCCCCGTACCGAAGTCGTCGATGGACAGTTCGATTCCGATTTCCCGCAAGACGGCCAAGGTCAGGGCGTTTTCACGGGGGTTATCCATCGCCAGGCTTTCCGTAATTTCAAGTTCCAGGCTGGCGGGTTCCAGCCCCGTCTGCTCCAGCACTTTCGTCACCGTTGCCGCGAGTGTTGTCTGGCGGAATTGCCGCGCCGAGAGGTTCACCGACATGCGCATGTCTTTCATGCCCTGGCCAAGCCATTGCTTGAGTTGACGGCACGCTGTGTCCAAGACCCACTCGCCCAAGGGCAATATCAGCCCGTTTTCCTCGGCAATGGGAATGAAGGTGTTCGGCGGAATCAGGCCCCGGGTTGGGTGTTGCCAGCGCACCAGCGCTTCCAGGCCGATCACCCAGCCCGTTTCCAGACATATCTGTGGCTGGTAATGCAGCACGAACTCCTGTCGCTCGAGCGCCACACGCAGTTCATTGCTCAAACGCAACCGGGTCTGCGACGCTTTCTGCATGGCGGGCGTGAAATACCCGAACCGGTTACGGCCCAGACTTTTAGCGGCATACATCGCCTGGTCCGAATTTTTCATCAGGGTATCCAGATCGATCGCATCGTTCGGGAACAGGCTGACGCCGATCGAGGCCGACACATGGACGGTTTCCGATCCCAATTGATAAGGCGCTGCCAGCTGGTCTATGAGCTTCTGGGCGATTTCGTCAAGATGTCGGATTTCCGGCAAATCTGAAATGGTGACGGTGAACTCGTCGCCGCCCAAACGCGATACCACATCCGATTCACGTACGCTGGCCAGAATCCGACGGGCGGCTTCCTGCAGCAGCGTATCGCCGATATCATGGCCCAGCGTATCGTTGACTTCCTTGAAATGATCGAGATCAATCAGCAACAAGGCCACCGTCGAACCGGTACGGGATGCCTTGATGAGATCCTGATTCAGGTGATCACGGAATCTGTCGCGGTTGGGCAAATGGGTCAGGCTATCGAAGTTGGCCTGCTTCCAGATCAGCTCCTCGGCCACCTTCTTCTCGGTGATATCCGAGAACAGGGATACATAACGCTGAACGTCACCCTCTGTATTGTGGATGGTATTGATGGTGAGCCATTTGGCCATCAATACGCCGTTCTTGCGCTTGTCCCAAACCTCGCCCTGCCAATGGCCCGTAGTTGAAATTTGATTCCACATGGCCTCAAAAAATGCCTGGTCATGCTGGTCGGACGCAAACACTGCAGGATCTTTTCCGATGACTTCATCCTGCGAATAGCCGGTCATTTTTTCGAAAGCCGGGTTCACCGCGACAATCCGGTTGTGATCATCGGTAATCATCACGCCTTCGCTGCTGTTCTGATAAACCAGTTGACAATTGACGCAGCTGCTCCTGTTCCTGCCCGGCGTAGGATTGAGGCGTGATATCCCAGTAGGACAGCGCTTTCGTTTCGTCCACGGTACGACCGATGATGCGGGCAAACGCCGGGTTGACATCGATCATTGTGCCGTCCATCCGGGTCAGGGCAAGGCCAATCGGTGACCCCTCGAACAACGTGTGGTTGTACCGTTCACATTCGCGCAAAGCGGCTTCAGCCTGTACACGCGCGATGCCATCCCGGGTTACCACGCGCATCAGGATGACGAGCATCAACCCATATCCCGCCAGCTTGTCGACGTGAGCCATCATCGCAAACTGCTCGTGTGGCGAAGACGATGCCAACATGGCCAGGTCAGACAGAAGCAGAAAACCGGCCAGCATGGCCATCCCGCCAAACAGCGGCGACACATCGCGGTGTCGCGCATAGGCATAGATCACTCCGGCCAATATCAGCAGCAGCGGAAGCTGGATCGGGCGCTGAATCCCCATCAACCCCAGGTCATGGTAAGGCGGCAGATATAAAGCCAGTGCGTACAGCCCGATCAACACAGCCGCCATTCCGGCCGAAAACGTCGCATTGCCCAATCGAGACTGGCGTGTGCTCAACCACAACGACCAGACCATGCCGATCGGAAGGATATAGGCGGCAGGCGACCAGGTAGCCGGGCGAAGCCATGCGACGTCGGTCGTCATCCAGGCAAGCGGCCCGAACCATTCGATTCCAACCAGTGCATGCAACAGTTCCGCCGCCGCCGCAAACGCAAATACAAGAGCCAGATACTGTCTGGACTGCTGATGAACGTATTGCAGGTGCTCCCACAAAAATAGCGCAAGCAATATCGACAGCAGGCCATTGGCGACATCCAGCGCCAGATGCAGATTTTCGTATTGGCGGACCGGACTGCCGGTCAGCATCCAGTTGACGAATGCTGCAAGCAGCAAAAAGAACAGAAAAGCCGGTGTGTTGTTCGATGCAAGTAATCTGTTCATCGGCACGTCATCCCCCTGTTTTTTTGCTTATGTTTCTGCTTGTATTTTTTGCTGTGTTCTCCGCTATACCTCTAGCAATTTTTGTATTGTTCGACCCCCATCAATCGTGAGGGGAGGTCGTCCCTTATCGACACGTGCATGACCGCCCTGATTGGCATGCATTTGTGCAACATACACCCACTCAGTTCATCCTAGCTTAAAAACCAGAATACCCTTGCCATCGATGACGCCAGCACAGAGTGTCATGGTTGATCCGGGCACGCCGGAGCCCTGCCCGAACGCGCTGGTAGCCGGTGTTGTTCGCCAAAGGGTGCCGCCAGGTCTACAATTCCCCGGATCGGGATGCCCTCAGTGCATACGCCTGAGGCAGAGGCGCACGACCTGCCGAAGCCTCGGCTGATACGCGTCTGAACGTTGCCCCTGCAACCCTTCGACCATGAGGTGAGACCATGCCTGTTATTCGACTTGCCTGCTGCCTTTCCCTGTTGTTTGCCGCCAGTCTTGCCGGCATCGCGCACGCCGAAGTGGCCGGTATCAAGGAAGGTGCCCAACTGACACGTGCGATCAGCGCCAACATTCGCAGCATCTCGACTGCGGCGCTGCAACACGAGATTGATCACAACCCGGAACTGGTGCTGATCGATATCCGCATGCCGGATGAAATCAGAAGCATGGGCGGCGCCATCAAGGCGCCACAGAACATCAACATTCCACGCGGCTGGCTGGAATTTCGCGTGACCGGCCATGCCCTCGACAAGACCACCCCTATAGTCGTGTATTGCGGCGGCAATGTCCGCAGCCCACTGGCTGCCTACACCCTACAGCAGATGGGCTATACCAACGTTAAAAATTATGCGGATGGCTTCCTCGGCTGGAAAAAACAGGGGCTGCCCGTCGAGTAGCCGTGGGCAGTCAGGCGGGGCAGAACGTGCAGCACTTGGAGAACATGGCTGCGGCCTGTCAGACGGCAAAACAGGTTGATCCGGCCGCCACCTGTGGAAATCTACCTGGTCATGCCTGGCATGACCGCACGCATCGCTGTTTCAAAATAACAAAGGCCAGCGGCCACAAAATCCGCCAGTCAAACCTCATAGCCTTCGCGATGCGTCGCATTGATGGTGCGCAACAGTTCACGAAACGGAATATTGCGTTCGTGCTGCCTGAACAGGGGCAAAAAGGTCAGATCCTCGCCGGCGCCGGCGCCGCCATATTGGCCCGCGGTCATGGATGCGTGCAGTTCGCGCAGCATAGCGTCCAACGGATCGAGAAAAGGGGTGTACATCGAGGCTTCGTCGTCGTCATGTTCCAGGCACGCACGCAGTTCATCGACTTCGTAGATGGCTTCTTGAACCAGGTCGGTCAGTTCGGTGAGATTGGCAGCTCTTTTCATGGATGTGGGATTCGGTCAGGACAATATGCAAGGATACCGCCAAGCCTTCCCTGCAGGAAACTGCTTGCCCGCTCAAGCGGTTAAATTAAGCCCTGGTGGGAAGATTGCAGCTATCTCATTAACCCATTTCATCAACCGACTTTTTACTTTTCCTGATCCCGGACCATGCCTGAGTTGTCGCCAGATATCGACTCATTCGTCGCCGAACTCGATGTGGCTAAAGAGGCGCTGCTTAACCATAACCTGCTGTATGGAGTGATGAGTGATATTGATCATTTCAAGCGAAACAACGACAGCCATGGTCACCCTGAGGGCGATAAAGTGCTGTGTCACCTGGCCAATACGCTGAATAGCAATATCCGCAGCAGCGAGCCGGTTTGGCGGTGTAGAGGAAGACATGACCCGGGCAACCAGGACACCCCAGACACACATAAAAACAGGGGCCGCAGCCCCTGTTTATGCGCCATCCGGAAACCGCTTATCGCTTGACTGGCTTGGCTGCGATTTCTTCCAGCCGACGCGCCTTGATGACCTGGCCATTCAGTGCAGCTTCCTTGGCAGTGCCGCCATAGGCGACCACCATCAACTGACTGTAATACATCACCGGAATGTCGAACTTGGTGCCGTAACGCTTGTTGATCTGGCCCTGATAAATCTCGACGTTGGCCTGGCACAGCGGGCACGGCGTGACGATCATCTCGGCACCATGGTCATAGGCCGACTCGACGATGTCCTTGATCTGCGCCTGCGCTTTTTCCGGTTCGGAGAATGCTAGCGCGCCGCCACAGCAGGTTACCTTCTGCTCGTATTCGGGAATGGGCTCGGCGCCCACCATTTCGACCATCTTGTCGAGGTACTGAGGATTCTCGAACGACTCACCATCCACGCCAAACGGTCGATTGGTCTGGCAACCGACGTAGCCCGCGATCTTGACGCCTTCGAGTGGACGGACGACGTGCTTTTTCATCTCGTCGAAGCCAAGGTCTTCGATCAGCACCTCAACCATGTGGCGAATGTTGGGCATATCGTTGATCTGCAGGCCGGCTTCCTTCAGCGCTTCGCGAGTATCGGCCATCAGCGTGTCCGAATGGGTGAGCCGCTCGCGGGTTTCGCGAGCGCCGAGCCAGCAGGCGGCACAGGTGGCGACAATTTCCTGTCCGGGCAGGTGCTGTTCGGACAAGGCAAAGTTGCGCGCATTCAGCACGTGACGCGGCAGTTCACCGGCTTCGGCATAACCAATCGATGCGCCGCAGCAGTTCCAGTCCGGGATTTCGGTCAGTTTCACATCCAGCGTCTTGCACATCGACTCGACCGAAGTCAGGTAGTTGGATGCGGA
>CAJDTZ010000014.1_pt1 | contig 21354 bp, 20 predicted proteins | sample 7390551 | NCBI WGS metagenome assembly CAJDTZ01 (sample SAMEA7055662, study PRJEB34461) | soil metagenome | biome: terrestrial ecosystem; feature: Peninsula; material: soil | place: Antarctica | collected 2016 | reverse complement strand
CGCTGAACGAATAACCAAAGGGGTCAGCTCAGGCTGGCCCCATTTGTATTCCGAGGGTTTCAAGGTCGGCGGGGAAAGGACACAAGATCTCGTCTATTGCGCCCACCCGGTCTGAGTTAACCCCTGTCTCGACCGTCCCTAAGAATCAAAGAGAATCAAAGGAGTCAGCACCGCAAGTCTTGATGGGATAACGTAATCTCCAGTCTCCCATGCATAATAATTTCGAGCAGGTGATGATGGGCGTTTTTACTCGGCACCTTGACATGCCTGTTCAATCTGGGCCGGCGTTCGATAGCCCGGCGACGATCAAACCTGTTGCCGGGTCACGCCAGACTGAGAGTCGGATCAACTGCCACTTGCTCAATTGACTCCAGAGGCCAACCTATTGCAAATCCTTGCGCATAATCCGCGCCAAGGGAACGCAGCAGGTCAATCAGTTGCGGATCCTCGACCGACTTGGCTGCCACTTCGAGATGGAAGCCATGCAGCATTTCCGTCATGTATCTCAATGTACTTTGCGCTTTGGGATTATCCAGCAGTGCTCGGGTCAGGCTGGGGTGAATTTTGACAATATCAAAAGGCAACCCTTCCAGGTGATACATGGAGGTTGGACCCAGGCCGAAATCATCCAGTATCAAAGAACAGCCCGAGGCCTTGATCTGGGCTGCGACCTCACGTACTTTGCCCATATTCTGCAATGCAGCCATTTCCGCAATCTCAAAGCGGAGCCTGCCGTGCTGGCCTGGAAATTCCTGCAATACCGTTTCAATCTGCGCGGACAGGTTTCGATCGTCCAGGGTTTGGGTTGACAAATTGACCGACACCCACGGATCTTGCTTTGAGCGAGTCAGCGGCGCCACTCTGCGCATGGCTTTACGAATCACCATCAAGTCCAGAGTGGCACTCAAATTGGCCTTCTCGGCGGATTCCAGAAACTGGCCAGGGGGAATCAATCGCCCATCACGGTCTTCCATCCGCAACAATGCCTCATACCCTTCGGTTTGGCCGGTCTTGAGATTCGGCTGGTACAAAAGCAAAAACTGGTCGTTGCTCAAGGCACGGCGAATGCGGGCTTCCCAGTGCAAATGAACTTGCACGCGCTGCACTTCGGGCACCGATCCTCCATACAGACGCCAGCAGCCTCGCCCCGCTTTTTTGGCCTCATACATCGCCACATCCGCGTACATGATGAGCTCATGCATGTCGCTGCTATGTTCGGGGATGGAGGCGACGCCAATGCTGACGGATGGCTGGAACGACTCGACATCGAAAGAAAAGGAAGCCTGAGCAAACGCAGAGAGCACCTTGTTCGCAACAAGTTGTGCCTGCTCACCCACCGTTTCAGGCAAAAAAGCCACGAACTCGTCTCCGCCCCAGCGCGCAACAATATCCGTGGTTCGCAGGGTTGTGGTGAGCAGGGTGGCGGTCGAAATCAAATAGTGATCGCCTGCCTTGTGGCCATAGCTGTCGTTGATGAATTTGAATTTATCCAGGTCAATGAACAGCAGGGTGCCCTCGCGTTTGTAGCGCACTGCGTACTTCATCCAGCTGCCAAGGACACTCTGGAAGCGACGTCGATTCAGCAAGCCCGTCAAAATGTCATGATCGGCCATGTGGCTGATCATTTCGTTGGCCTTGTGCGATTCTTCAAGCGCTGCGCGCAGGGACTCTGTCTTGTCCATTACCTGTTGCTCGAGGGACTCCGCAAAAAAGCGAATCCGATCCTGGCGCACACCCGCTATGCGTGCGGCCAGCCCCAGAAACAACGGGGCCGTATCAATCACAAACAACAGGGTGTTGTGATGCGCCTGCTTGATGATGCCAATCAGTGAGCCAGCCTGCCCAAAATCTTCCAGAAAATAAATAAAGAAAATGGAAAAGACGGGAAAACAAAAACCGAATACCGCACCATAAAAAGTGTACTTGTTTGCTTCACTCCAGTTTTTCATCGCTTCCTCCAAAGCTGCCCCATTTATTCGTTATTGGCTTGCAGGGCTGTGTAATTGCTGGCAAGTCTATAGAAAAAATGTAATCCATTGTTTCGGAAGTGATTACCTTGACGGTAGTGTCTGTTTTTTGCCCGGATTAACCACAATTTCCAGATTGCTTTTGTCCGTCCGGGCTGAGGCCGAGGCTGAACAAGTGAATTTCACTCGAGGCACGACCGGCTTACCCGGATCAAAAGCAATCACTTGACGCTTTTTTGAAGATATAAGACCACGGTTTCCCAGCTGCACGTAATCAAAGCGCAGAACATTGAACATGTGGTTAGGTCTTCATTAACACCAATCCGGTGCCGCCAGATCGCCTCGAAACCGCACCGCAGCCTCGGTGCTATCATCCGCTCCCACTATGCGACTCCCTCAACTTCGACAACGCCTGCGTGACCTCGGCGCCGCGCCCTGCCATGAAGGCCGCGTGCTGCGCGCCTGGGTCCAGGGGCGCTCGCTCGACACCAAACGGCGGCGCGCCGAAGACTTTCTGCCGCTGGCCGTGCGCGATGATCTGCCTGCTCTTTTCGACGCGTTGCACGGCCTGGCGCGGGTGCATTCCGAAGACATGGGCGAGGATGGTTCGGCCCGCCTGCTGGTGGCGCTGGCAGACGGCCAGACGGTGGAAAGCGTGCTGTTGCCGCGCGACGGCCTGTGCGTGTCGACCCAGGTGGGGTGTGCGGTGGGCTGCGTGTTCTGCATGACCGGTCGCGCCGGTTTGCTGCGCCAGCTCTCCAGCGGCGAGATCGTCGCGCAGGTGGTGCTGGCGCGCAGTCGCCGCGCGGTCAAGAAAGTCGTCTTCATGGGCATGGGCGAGCCGGCTCACAATCTGGACAACGTGCTCGACGCCATCGAGCTTTTAGGAATTGACGGCGCGATCGGCCACAAGAATCTGGTGTTTTCCACCGTTGGCGACCGGCGCGTGTTCGAACGTCTGCCGCAGTGCACGGTGAAACCTGCGCTGGCGCTTTCCCTGCACACTACCGATGCCGCCCTGCGCCGACGTCTGCTGCCGAAGGCGCCGGACATCGCGCCGGATGAACTGGTCGAGCTGGGCGAGGCCTATGCCCGTCAAACGGGCTACCCGATTCAGTACCAGTGGACGCTGCTCGAAGGCATCAATGACAGCGAGGCCGAACTGGACGGGATTGCCCGCTTGCTGGCCGGAAAATACGCGGTGATGAATTTGATTCCCTACAACAGCGTCGAGGGGATCGAGGGCTTTGACTTCCGCCGCCCGAGCTGGGAGCGAGCGGCCGCGATGGCGCGCAGCCTGCACCGGCGCGGCGTGCTCACCAAGTTGCGTCATTCCGCGGGGCAGGATGTGGAGGGTGGGTGCGGCCAGTTGCGGGCGCGGGCGCTGGCAACCAATGGGGTCTGACCGAGCTAGCTCGGGTTGACGCATTCTGGCAATGCTTTAGAGACCGGAGACGCCAAAAGAAAAATGGTCAGCGCGAGCTGACCATTTTTTCATTGCGAGCGGCCTTGCATCAACCCCGCGCCCAACGATCCGGCGTGGTGTCGAAGCCCCTTACCCCACCTTGGGCAAGCGCTCCAGTGCAGCCTTGATCGCTTCTTCCGGGTAGGCAGCGTCTTCCAGTTGGCCGCTGAAGTAGCTGTCGTAGGCGGCCATGTCGAAATGGCCGTGGCCGGAGAGGTTGAAGAACAGCGTCTTCGCCTCGCCACTTTCCTTGTTCGTCGATGCAGGCAGCGATGGCGTGGTTGGACTCGGGCGCGGGCACGATGCCTTCGGCGCGGGCGAAGGTGACGCCGGCCTGGAAGGTGGCGAGCTGCGGTACGGCCATCGCTTCGATCAGCTTCTCGTGATAGAGCTGCGATACCAGCGCAGAGTCGCCGTGGTAGCGCAGGCCGCCGGCGTGGATGCTGGGTGGCATGAAGTCGTGGCCGAGGGTGTACATCAGCATCATTGGCGTGAGCTTGGCGGTGTCGCCGAAATCATAGGCGTAGTGGCCGCGCGTCAGGGTGGGACAGGATTCGGGTTCCACCGCAACCAGACGCACCTGCTTGCCGGCTGCCTTGTCGGCGAAGAAGGGGAAGGCCGCGCCGCCGAAGTTGGAGCCCAGGGGGCAAAGATCATGTCCGGGTAATCGCCGACCTTCTCGAACTGCTTCTTGGCTTCCTGCCCGATCACGGTCTGATGCAGCAGGACGTGATTCAGCACCGAGCCGAGGGCGTAGTTGGTGTCGGCGTGCGTGGCGGCGTCTTCGACCGCCTCGGAAATTGCCAGCCCGAGCGAACCCGGATTATTCGGGTCCTGCTCCAGGGCGGCGCGGCCGGACTGGGTTTCCATGCTTGGGCTGGCGAACACTTCCGCCCCCCAGGTCTGCATCATGGACCGGCGATAGGGCTTCTGGCCGTAGCTCACCTTGACCATGTAAACCCGCACGTCCAGCCCGAACATCTGGCCTGCCAGCGCCATCGAGCAGCCCCACTGTCCGGCGCCGGTTTCGGTGGCGATGCGCTTGATGCCGGCTTCGGCGTTGTAATAGGCCTGCGCCACCGAGGTGTTGACCTTGTGCGAGCCAGCCGGGGAAACGCCTTCGTACTTGTAGTAGATCTTCGCCGGGGTACCTAGGGCCGCTTCCAGGCGGTGGGCGCGGAACAGCGGCGAGGGACGCCACAGCTGATAAATTTCACGCACTTTATCGGGGATCGGAATCCAGCGCTCAGCCGACATTTCCTGCTCGATCAGGCTCATCGGAAAGATCGCCGTCAACGCATCGGGGCCGATCGGCTTGCCATCCGGACCCAGTGGCGGTGCCGGCGGGTTGGGCATGTCGGCAACAATGTTGTACCAGTGGGTGGGGATATCGGATTCGTCGAGCAGAATCTTCGTTCGCTGCATGCTTGTCTCCATTTTATAGTTGGCGATGACGGCATTTCGGACTGGGACGTCCAGTTACGAATCATCTGCCTATGGTGACAGGTCGTCAACGACCCACACCGCGACCGAAATGGTGGCTGTCGTTTGCTGGGGGGGGGGCGAATTCGCCATCCCGCAGGCGATTTGAGGTCACTTGTTATTTCCTGGACGTGTCGTCCGCCTGGGCAAACGCCGTCAACAACATTTGCAGTTCATCCTGGTGCTGGGCGGCGATCCTGGCCAGGATGTTTTCCCCTTTGGGGCGCAGGTGGACTTCCACCACGCGACGGTCGGTGCGGCCCGGACTGCGTTTCACCAGCCCCAGCTTTTCGCAGCGGTCGATCAGGGCAACCACACCGTTATGTTGCGCCTGCAGGCGCTCCGCCAATTCGCCGATGGAGGCCCAGTCCCGGTCCGGGAAGCCCTTCACGTGCAGGAGCAGTTGATACTGCAAGGGGGTCAATCCCTGGTCCTTGCACAGTTTTTCGCTGATCCGCAAAAAACGACGCAGGCGATAGCGGAAGCGGGATAGTCGTTCGTAGTCGGTTTTTTCAATGGAAGGAGGCATAAATAAGCGCTTGACAGGGGGAAAGCGGTGTCCTAAAAAGCATCATGGCGTGATACATTGTGCCACGATGAATCGACGAAGATGAACGATGCCCGAATAAACAGGAGAAATGCCATGAATCTCGTTTCCCTTTCCAAATTGCCATTTTCCACCACGCACGGTTGGCCTGAGCTGGAGAAAATCCACCCCGGGTTGCTCAAGGTGTTTGCATTCGTTGTCCTGCCGCTGTCGTTGCTGCCGCCACTCATGCTGTATTACGCAGGCTCGAACTATCCCGAAGTGTTTATCAAGGGGGCGGTAAACAAAGCCTGGGGCGAGATCGCGGTGCTCTTTTTTCTCGCCGAGATGCTGACCTTCCTGGGGATGGGCTGGCTGATCAAGCAGGTTGCCGAGAGCAACCGGCTAAAGATTGATTATCACGATGCGTATCTGCTGGCGGCCATCGCCCCGATTCCCCTTTGGGCGTCGTCACTCGGACTCCTGGTACCAAGCCTCGCATTCAACGCGGTCCTCTCGCTCGCGGCACTGGGGCTTGCCTGCGGGATCATCTATCACGGTGTCGAAGGGCTGTGCCACACGCTTGAGGATATGGCCGCCGCTGTCATCGTGCAGGCGGTGATCGGCGCAGGCCTCATTGCCTGGGCGCTGCTTCTGGCAATGGTCATGCTGTGGTAGCAGCGGGGCCGACCTGAGCAAGATTCCCGGGCTGTTTGATTATCGGGTGTGCATCGGGAAGCTGATGCGCAACTGGATCCGTGCGTCATGGCAAGTACTCGTTAGACCATTCTGATGTCCATTCGGCTGAAGCGTGTGTATGTGCCGCCCGATCCGGGTGATGGATTCCGTGTCCTTGTCGACCGCCTCTGGCCGCGCGGTGTGTCCAAGCGCGCCGCGCATATGGATTTGTGGCTCAAGGAGGTGGCGCCCAGCACACCACTTCGCAAGTGGTTCGGCCATGATCCAGACAAGTGGGCCGATTTTCGTGATCGTTATGTTTCGGAACTGCGCAGCAATCCTGAAGCCGTCGAACAACTCAACGCGCATGTGCGTCGTGGCGTGGTGACGCTCGTCTATGCCGCTAGGGACCCGGAAATTAACCATGCCGCTGTGCTCAAGCAGTATCTTGAAAATTCGAAAAACGGGCAGACTTGAGTACTGCCACCACGGGAAAATTCCTGAGGTCAGCCTGCAATAACATTCGACCCTAAACGCCTGCACGCATTCCCGTGTCTACACATGGGCACCCGCCCCCCTTCATGCCATTGCCGGAAAGCTTGGCTTCTCCAGCCACTCAGCTCCTGGCCCGCTCAGCATCGAGGACACCATTTCAGTATTCGCAGCTTTGCCGGCCCTGCGCGAAGGCTTCACGGTTACCCACATCGAGACGAACGGCCCCGGCCGGTTGCCGAGTTCATCCTGCGGACGCTGGCTGGCTCGGAGGCGGATGAGAGAGATGTGACCGACCGACCCACCGGCCCGCAGCAGGGTCATCCGCCGCGTGTTCCGGCCCTGACTCTTGTTATGTGGCAGCACGCACACCGGCGGTTCGCGTGGCGTTTGCTGGGATGCCTCGACAGGGCGATCAGGCCTGACTTATAACTACAAGCGTTTGCCTTGATGAGAATGGATGCCCCGCATGTCTGTCTTCCTGAACCTGGATCAGATCGACCCCACTTTGTACAAATGGATAGAGGCGTTGATCGGGATCAGCCTCGTCTATGTTCTCGGTCGCATCGCCCGGGTTTCGGCAGGGCGGTATGTCAAGGACACGCACAAACGCTACCGGGCCAGAAAGCTGGTTTCGTTCTTCGGTTATCTGATGGGCGTCGGGATACTGGCGTTTGTTTTCAGCGACCAGTTGAGAAACCTCCCGCTTTTTCTGGGGGTAATCGGGGCTGGCGTGGCATTTGCCTTGCAGGAGGTGATCGCCAGCGTGGCGGGCTGGGTGGCGGTGTCGTTCGGTCGTTTTTATGCGCCGGGCGATCGTATTCAGCTGGGCGGTATCGTCGGCGATGTGATCGACATCGGGATACTGCGGACCACACTGATGGAGTGCGGCGAATGGGTCAAGAGCGATCTCTACAACGGACGTATCGTCAGAGTGGCCAACAGTTTTGTGTTCAAGGAACCGGTCTACAACTACTCGGCCGACTTCCCCTTCCTCTGGGACGAGATCGTGATTCGGGTTCGCTACGGATCGGATTGGAAATACGCGAAGGAAGTCTTCAGCCAGGTACTCACCGACGTGACCCGGGAGGATGTCGCGCAATCGCGCCAGGCCTGGACCCAGGCCGTTCTCCGCTACCGGCTGGAAGAAGCGCGGATCGAGCCGCTGGTCACCATGAACATGACCGACAACTGGCTGGAGTTCACCGCACGCCATGTGGTGCATTACCGCAAGCGTCGCATTCTCAAGGACCTGCTTTACAGTCGCATCATGGAAGCGGTCGAGCAGTCTGGCAATCGCATCCGCCTGGCCTCCACCACGATGGAGGTGGTGAATCTGCCGCGTCTTGATGTCCGCTTCGAAAAAGGTGAAGCCCGGGTGGATCCTCAATATGTGCCTTGAGCAGGCGATGCAGGCCAGTTCATGGGCGCTGCTTCCCGCAGCGACCGACACGTTGCCCATTGACCGCAACGCCTATGCCCAGTGATACTGCGCTGCGACTTGCCTCCGCTTCTTTTTGTGCATGCATGCGGGTTCGTCGGGGCAGTGAACGGCGGACAATTTTTTCTGTTTCAGAACAAGGTTTCATACTGATTAGCCATCCCTATGCCGGAAGCCGAGCCGATACCCTTTGACAACCTGGCGCTGCAGCCGGGAGAAATGATGCAGGTGCACTCCGCGCTGGAATTGGCCGGCGACTTTTTGCCGGTGGGCTTGCTGGGATATCTGAAAAACCAGACGCTGATTGTGACCAACCCGATTGCCGCCGGAAAGGTGGTGCCGGTCCGGGAGGGCACGCATTACAACGTCAAGGGTTTTTCAGGCACCTGGCATTACACGTTCAAGGCCAAGGTGCTGAAGGTGTATGCCCAGCCTTACCCGCACATGCATATCGAGTATCCCAGGCTGGTCAATGCAACCAGGATTCGGACGGCCCTGCGGGCGACGGTGAATCTGCCGGCCACGCTGTTCGATTCGCTGACCCAGAAACATACCCAGGTGATTCTCAAGGATCTGAGCGTCGGCGGCGGGCAATTGACCCTCAAGGAAGCGATTGGCAGAAAGGACAGCCAGTACACGCTGAGTTTCAAGATCCGGCTTGCCGAGGACATGGAAGAGTCGGTGCAGACCCAGGTCATCGTGCGTTCGCTCGAGGCGGATGCCAAAGGCGCGTGCTCGATGGGGGTGCAGTTTGTCGAGCTCGACAAGAGCGCCCGGCTCCTGGTGATGACGAGCGTGTATCGTCAGCAGTTGCGCAGGGAATAGCCGGCAGCGGATCAGATCATTTGCGCATCGGAAGTGGACATGCTCAAACAGTTGCAGCCGTAGCAACGGCCAGCCTCACCCCGTCGCCCTTCAACCCGGGCTCATCCCTTCAGCTTCGAAAACGCCGCTGCCATGGCCCCCCCCATCGGGGCGGGCGCGGCCGCACGATTCGGCTTGCCGTCCGCCGGTTTGCCCGCGCCGCGATTGGCCCGTTGCGGCCGCTGCGCTGCCTGCGGCTTGTCGCCTGATTTCTCTGCGGCATCGCTCAGCCGCATGGTCAGCGCAATGCGCTTGCGCTGTGCGTCCACTTCCAGCACTTTCACCTTCACGATCTGCCCGGCCTTGACCACGCTGTGCGGATCCTTGACGAAGGTGTCGGCCAGCGCGGAGATGTGGACCAGACCGTCCTGGTGCACGCCGATGTCGACGAACGCGCCAAACGCCGCCACATTGGTGACGACGCCTTCCAGGATCATGTCCGGCTTCAGGTCGGCGAGTTTTTCCACGCCGTCGCGGAAGCTGGCGGTGGTGAACTCGGGGCGCGGATCGCGGCCCGGTTTGTCGAGCTCGGTGAGGATGTCGCTGATGGTGGGAATGCCGAATGTCGCGTCCTGATATTTGGACGGGTCGAGCGATTTCAACAAGCGGTGGTTGCCGATCACGCCCTTGATGTCCTGCTTGATGTCGGCGAGGATGCGCTGCACCAGCGGATACGATTCGGGATGGACGGCGGAGGCGTCGAGGGGATCGTCGCCGTCCATGATGCGCAAAAAACCCGCCGCCTGTTCGAAGGTCTTTGCGCCGAGGCGCGGCACGTCGAGAAGTTGCGCGCGGTTGGCGAAGCGGCCCGTGAATTCGCGGTGGGTGACGATGGCCTGCGCCACGCTGCTGGACAGGCCGGAGACGCGTGCCAGCAAGGGTGCCGACGCCGTGTTCACATCGACGCCGACAGCGTTGACGCAATCTTCCACTACCGCATCGAGCGAGCGCGCCAGCTGGAACTGGCTGACGTCGTGCTGGTATTGGCCGACGCCGATCGACTTGGGATCGATTTTCACCAGCTCGGCCAGCGGATCCTGCAGGCGGCGCGCAATGGAAACCGCGCCGCGCAGCGAGACGTCCAGGTCGGGCAGTTCGCGCGAGGCGAACTCGGACGCGGAATACACCGACGCGCCGGCCTCGGACACCACCACGCTGGTCATCTTCAGTTCGGGGCGCAGCTTGATCAGGTCGCGCGCCAGCTTGTCGGTCTCGCGTGACGCGGTGCCGTTGCCGATGGCGATCACCGTCACGCGATGCTGCCCGGCCAGTGTGGCCAGCGTGTGCAGCGATCCGTCCCAGTCGTTCCGCGGCTGATGCGGATAGACGGTGGCGGTGTCGAGCACTTTGCCGGTTTCGTCCGTGACCGCGACTTTCACGCCGGTGCGGATGCCGGGGTCGAGCCCCATCGTCACGCGCGGCCCGGCCGGCGCGGCCAGCAGCAGGGCCTTGAGATTGCGCGCAAACACGTTGATGGCTTCGGTCTCGGCGCGCTCACGCAGGGCGCCCATCAACTCGAGTTCCAGATGCATGAAGCTTTTGACGCGCCAGGTGAAGCGCGCGGTGTCCATCAGCCAGCGGTCGGCCGGGCGGTTCTGGTCGCGGATACCGAAGCGGCTGGCGATGCGCGCCTCGCAGGGGTTGTGCGGCGCACTCCAGGCCGGCCGTTCTTCCTCGCTGTCCAGTCGCAGGCGCACGTCGAGCATGTCCTCGCGCCGTCCGCGCAACAGCGCCAGTGCGCGGTGCGACGGCAGGGTGCCGATCGATTCGGAATAGTCGAAGTAGTCGGCGTATTTTTCTGCCGCCGCTTCCTTGCCGTCGCGCAGCTTCGATTCGACGACACCGTGTTCCTGCACGTAGTCGCGCAGCCATTGCAGCAAGCCGGCGTCTTCGGAGAAGCGTTCCATCAGGATTTGTCGCGCGCCGTCGAGCGCGGCCTTGGCATCCGCCACGCCGGGGTTGTCGCCCTGCTCGGTGGTGAAGGGCTCGCGCAGGTAGCTCGCCGCCGTTGCTTCGGGATCGAGCATCGGGTCGGCCAGCAGCGCGTCGGCCAGCGGCTCCAGCCCTGCCTCCTGCGCGACCTGTACCTTGGTGCGCCGCTTCGGCTTGTAGGGCAGATAGAGATCTTCCAGATGCGTCTTGTCCTCGGCCAGCGAGATCGCCTTCAGCAGTTCCGGCGTCATCTTGTCCTGCTCGGTGATCGACGCAATGATCGTCGCGCGGCGGTCTTCCAGTTCGCGCAGATAGCGCAGCCGGTCTTCCAGCAGGCGCAGCTGCGTGTCGTCCAGCCCGCCGGTCGCCTCCTTGCGATAGCGCGAGATGAACGGCACCGTTGCGCCTTCGTCCAGCAAGGCGATGGCGGCAGCAACCTGCGCTGGTTTGGCCGCAATCTCGGCGGCGAGTCGGTGTTCGATGGAAGGCAACATGGTTCGACCTGCAAATTGAATCGGCCGCAGTGGGACAAGCCGATGGGTGAAAGATTCCGAAGGCGAATTATGCCGCACGCTGCCGCGGCCGGGCTAGTCCGCAATGGGATTGTTGGGTGGCGGACAGGCCGCCGTCGCTGACCGACAAACGGCCGCAGCGTGAGCGCGGTTATTCCAGCAGCAGGCTGACCCGGTCACGGCCGTTGGATTTGGCTTGATACATGGCCTCGTCAGCGCGTGACAGCACTTCGGCCATGCTGTCTGCGGGCAGGGCGGTGGCCACACCGAAACTGGCGGTCAGATGCAGTTCGGGGACGCCGAACTGGAGATGTTTGGTGGCTTCGCGCATCCGTTCCGCCAGCGCAACCGCTTCGTCGGGCGATGTGTTGGGCAGCAGCAGTACGAATTCTTCCCCGCCATAGCGCGCGACGAAGTCACTGGTGCGAAGGCTGTGCCCGAGATGCTGGGCAAACGCCTTCAGCACGGTATCGCCTACGGCATGTCCGTGGGTGTCGTTTACCCGCTTGAACCAGTCGATGTCGGTCAGGATGACCGACAGGGGCTGACTGTAGCGTACCTGCCGGCTCATTTCCATGGCCAGCCTGTCATCAAGATGCCGGCGGTTTGCCACACCGGTCAGAGGGTCGGTGAGCATCATTTCGCGGATGTGCTTTTCGCTTTTCTGCAGTTTTGCATAGGCAGATTCGCGATCCTTGATGAAGTAATACAGCATGATCGAGATCAGGACCAGGCTGAAGCCGAGGTTCATGAGGTAGAACAGGGTATTGAGGCCGTCCGGCATTGACCGCGCATGCGCGGCAAAGGTCAGGTCGAATGCCGCGGAGAGGACGAGCAGGCCGAGAAAGGCCAGCATCCAGCGCGTGGCCGCCCTCAGGTCGAGGAAAAACAGGGCGGCCAGTGGTGCAAAAATGGCCCAGATCATCACCACGCTGCCGTTGGCAAAGCCGCCCAGACTCCACATCAGCAGGAACGGCAGCAACAGGATGAGGAGTTGCTGGCTGACCCGAAAAAAGGCAAATCGCTTGGTCTTGAAAAAATACAGGGTGCTGCTGAACGAAATGGCGGAATAGCCGAGTGGAATGGCGGCGGATAGCGGATAACCACTGCTGTAGTAGATCAGGCTCCAGAATATGGCCAGGAAGGCGATGCTGGTGGAGGTGACTGTCAACACCACCTTTTTCAGCCGGAGGTCTCTTGAGTCGCCTCGGGCCACGCCCAACAAGGGCCAGCGGCGGAATAGTCCTGATCGTGGTGTGTGACTCATGCTGTCATTATCCGGTGCTGGGCCGGTCAAGATTGTCAGTATCTGGATGCCCCGGTATCCCTCCAATACTGGACAATCGCTGAACATCCAAGGCCATCCATGTGAACGCAAGGCGTCCCGTTCCCATGGCACGCTACCGCATCATAGCCCACTGCAGGGGCCGGGCTTGCCTGACGCCATCGCAATGGTGATCGGGATGGCGTGACAGGGTCGATGCGGTCTGCGTCGCACGCAGGGTTCGGGGCCGGTTGCCGACGCTTCGCATGTTCTGGCGAATGAGACGCGCAGTCCTCTGCCTCATCAGGCGGGCTTGAACCCGTCGGGTTTGAATTGTGTCCCGGGTTCGATAAAGTACACCCTGCGGGACAGGGATTGCCCGGTCGTCGTCGGCTGTGTGCAGGCGGCAGTCGGGTGGCGGGATGGTCACCGATCTCTGGCTTGTTTGGGTGGCATGCCTGTCTGGAACCGGGTGCCGCCTCCGATAACATGAATCAACACGAGACCTCTCAAGGCATGCCCCTATCTGCTTCCAAGCCCTGTCCATTCTGCAACCTGGACCCCAACCGCATCCTGGCCGAAGATGAACTCACCGTGATCTACCGTGATGGTTTTCCGGTCTCGCTCGGTCACACCGTCATCATTCCGCGTCGTCATGTCGCCACCCTGTTCGAGGCGACCGAGGCCGAGCAGGCCGCGTTGCTGAAAGCGCTGGCGCAGGCCAAGGAGATGCTGGATCGCTACCATCAGCCAGATGGTTACAACATCGGCATCAATCATGGACAGGCCGGCGGGCAGACCGTGCCGCATTTGCATATTCATTTGATCCCGCGCTACCGGGGCGACAAGGAAGACCCGCGCGGCGGCGTCAGGTGGGTGCTGCCGGACAAGGCGAAGTACTGGTCGTGAGGCACGTTTTCATCCGACGGATGTCAGTCTGACCTGAAAAAAGTGCGGCGGGGTTGGTGATCAGGCCCGGCGCATTTCACCCGGCCGGATTCACCGCATCGGACCTGAAATCGGTGGGCGCGGGCGTGATTCGCCGCGGCACCCGGTCGGCATCCAGCAAGCGTTCAATCCGCGCAAATATCTCAAACCGTGCAAACGGTTTTTTCATGAAATCATCTGCGCCAGTCTTGCTGCCGTAGAACAGTTCGGTCGCCTGCTCGTTGCCGCTCATCATGATGATGGGGATGTGGGTGGTTGCCGGATTCTTGCGCAGGGTGCGCAGGACGGAAAACCCGTTGGCGCCGGGCAGGATGATGTCGAGAAAAATCAGCTCGGGCACTCCGGTCTGGGCGAGGCTGAGGCCGCTTTCCGCGTCCATCGCGATCAGGGTTTCATAGCCTGCCTACTGCAAGGTTTTCTTCAGCGAATAGACGATGGTGGTGGAATCATCAATGATCAGTGCGCGCGTTCCCTCACGCGCATTCAGCCGATCATTACGCCGCCGGTCCGCGTGTTCCGGTGCCTCGAACGGCTCGCCCTCATCGGGTTCAGGTTTGCTGCGATCGGCCGCAAACGTCGACCGAAATCCTGTCCAGAATTCCCATGGCCCCCTCCTTGTCATTGTTGTAGCCGACAGGCCGACCGGCCGGTTCGTTCCTGCATGGTCGGCTCCAGATCTGGCGCGTGAGCAAGTCTGCCCAGACATTGGCGCATCGTCATGATAAAGGGAATCGGGCGCAGCATTCAATTCAGGTGCGGCTCATCGAGCTTATCGCCGCGCATCGTGCATCTGGGCGTCGCGACACACGCTGTCGCTATTTGGCGACACGGGCCAGCCATCCTGGCGCGCTGATTTGTCGATGTATTTTTAGCGACTACGTATCCCGGCAGGATTGTTTGTCGCCGATCGCAGACAAATGAGCAATTGCGGAGCGGGTTCGTCACCGCTCATTTTCACTATCTGTCTGTTTGATCTCATGAATCTGGCATTGGCACGCGCTTTGCGAATGGAGGATGTCGCGGCCGGCTTGATGGCCGTGATCGCGCTCCTGCGTTTTTGTCATCATGCTCATCGAAGGTACCCATTCCCATGCTCAAAAATTTCATGCATTCCAGCGCTTCCCCAACCGATGCCAGGCAATCCGGCCAAGCCAGCCGAACCGGCGCATCGACACCGGAGTCATCGCGGCCGTCCGAAGGTGCGCGGCCGGCAAGCACGTCTCCTGCCGCGGTGCCTGAGGATGGCAACAAACTTATCGTGGGCCCGAACATCAAGCTGAAGGGCTCCGAAATCACCGATTGCGAGATTCTGGTGGTGGAGGGCCGGGTAGAAGCGTCGATGAACAGCCGCGATATTCGCATCGCCGAGGGCGGCGTGTTTTCGGGCAAGGCCGAGATCGACGTGGCGGAAGTGCGTGGCCACTTCGAAGGCGAGCTGACGGCGCGCAAGCGGCTGGTGATTTATGCCACCGGCAAGGTCTCCGGCGTGATCCGCTACGGCGCCATGATGGTTGAGGAGGGCGGCACAATTTCCGGCGACGTGGCCACGCTGTCAAGCGATGCCAAACTGGCCAACGTGCCGGAGAGTGTCACGCAGATTTCCGTGCCGGAGCCCGATCAGGAAAAACAGGTTGAAGTGGTAGAGAACCGTTTCGGCACGATCCTGTCACGCAACCAGGCAGGAAAACGCTAGGAGAAAAACGCCAGGTCGGCACGGCTGGCAGGGGCTGTCTGTGAAATGAGACGGCTCGACCCTGTCGCGCTGTTTGGCCGTCACGCGGCGTCGTCGCGATCCTTGAACAGTGCCGGAGTCAGACTGTGGCGTTGCAGCAGCCGGTAGACTTCGGTGCGATTGCGCCCGGCCAGCCGTGCCACTTCGCTGACCTGGCCGCGCGTCAGTTTCAGCAGGGTGATGAGGTAGTCGCGTTCGAAAGCGCTGCGGGCTTCGGCCAGCATCAGGATCTCGGCAGGTCGGTCGCGCAGGGCGCGCGACACCAGTGAGGCCGGAATGGTGGCGGTGGTGCACAACGCACAGCATTGTTCCAGCACGTTGCGTAACTGACGGATGTTGCCGGGCCAGTCGGCTGCCGTCAGCATGTCCAGCGCATCGGGCGCAATCGCGTGGATGCGCCGCTGCTGCTGATACTTCTCGGTCAACAGGCTCAGAAAATGTTGCGCCAGCAGCGGGATGTCCTCGCGTCGTTCGCGCAGCGGCGACAGCATCAGGTTGACCACATTCAGGCGGTAGTAGAGATCTTCGCGAAAGACTGACGAACTGATCGCGTCTTCCAGATTGCGATGGGTCGCGGACAAAATGCGTACATCGACCGCGTGCGTCTCGGTTGATCCCACCGGCCGCACTTCACCTTCCTGCAGCACCCGCAGCAGCTTGACCTGCAAGGCGTTAGGCATGTCGCCGATCTCGTCGAGGAAGACAGTGCCGCCCTGTGCGCTGAGAAACAGGCCCGGATGATCGCGTCCGGCCCCGGTGAAGGCGCCCTTGACGTGGCCGAACAGTTCGGACTCGAGCAGTTCGGGTGGAATGGCGCCGCAGTTGATGGCGACAAACGGCTGCGCATGGCGCGGGCTGGCGCGATGGATCGCACGCGCCAGCAATTCCTTGCCGGTGCCGGATTCACCCTGGATCAGCAGGGCGGCATCGCTTTGCGCGGCCAGCCGGGCTTCGGCCAGCAGGATGTCCATCACGGGACTGGTAGTGACGATTTCACTGCGCCAGCTATTGTCGATGGCATTGGGACTGCTGCCCGCCAGCCGGGTGGCACGCTTCAGCAGTTCGATTAGCGTGGGTGCGTCGTAAGGCTTGGTGAGGTAGCCGAACAGGCCGCGCTGGGTGGCGGCGACCGCATCGGGAATGGTGCCGTGGGCGGTAAGCACGATCACCGGCAGCGACGGGTCGCGCGCATGAATGGCATTGAACAGCGCCATTCCGTCCATGCCGCTCATTTGCATGTCGGTCAGCACTGCATCCGGTCGGCTCACCGCCAGTTGGCCCAAAGCGGCCTCGCCGCTGTCGACGGCATCGACCTTGAAGCCGTTGGACTCCAGCCGCAGCGTGATCAGTTCGCGCAGGCCGGCGTCGTCATCCACCAGCAGGATTTGCGGTTTTTTCATGGGGTCCGGATCGGCGCATTGCGCTGTTGCAGGGATTTTTCCAATGCCTTGATCTGTTCGAGTTTGTCCTGCAGTTCGGCGTTGCGCGTCGCCAGTTGTTTGTTCTCGATGCGTGACTTGAGCGATTTCTTCATCAGCTCGACCAGCGCTTGCGAGCGGGCATCCAGGTCGCCGATCGCGTTGAGGGTTTTCAGGCTGCGTTCGAGTGCCTCCACGCTGTCGTCGCGCTCGAGCAGGGCGGCCAGCTGAAAACGCCGGATGTCATTGAGCCGGGTGTTGTCCAGATCGGCCAGCTCGCGCCGGCGTTGCTCGGCCGACAAGGCGCCCACGCGCGCCAGTTCGCCGGTCAGGGTCGATGCGGCGGGCTCGGCCGGGCGCTGGCGTGGCAGCGGCCATTCGGGGGGCAGGGCGCAGGCGCTCAGCGTCAGCAACAGGCCTGCGATCAATGCGGTTTTGCGTGTCATGTGGGCAGGGGCCAGGTTAAAAGGAAACAGGTCGACCAGGGCGCGCGCTCGACGACCTCGATCCGGCCGCCGGCGTCCAGCAGGTATTCACGCACGATCGACAGCCCAAGTCCACTGCCCTTGATCGCGCTCTCGGGTTGGTGTGTTCCCTGGAAGAAAGGTTCGAAAACCCGGCTGCGTTCGGCGTGCGGGATGCCGCTGCCCTGGTCGCATACCCAGAGTTCGACTGCGTTCTCGACGCGCGTGCTGTGCAGCAGGATATGCCCGCCATCGGGGCTGAACTTGATTGCGTTGGACAGCAGGTTGTCTAGCACGGTTTCCAGCTGCGTGCGGTCGGCATGCAGCATGGCGACATCCAGTTGCGTCTCGATCTCGAGGTGGCGCGCAGTCAGCGCAAGGCGGTGGCGTGCACGCACCGCCGCGAGCGCATCGGCGAGCGATTGCGGCGTGGCGGGGGTGTCGTCGCGCACGTGATGGCCATAGCGCAGCAGGTCCTCGATTCGTTTCTGCAGTTCACGGCTGCTGCTGTCCATGATGTCGACAATGCTGCGCTGGCGCGCGTTCAGGCTGCCCGCCAGTTCGTCGTGCAGCAGTCCGACGCCTTCGCGCAACGAGGCGAGCGGCGTCTTCAACTCGTGCGAGACGTGGCGCAGGAAGCGCAGCTTCTGTTCTTCCAGGGCCTGCAGACGCTGACGCAGCCAGTCGATTTCGCGTCCCAGCTCGATCATGTCCTGCGGCCCACTGATGGCCGGCAATGGCGCCAGGTTGGCGCGGCCCAGCTGCTGGATCGATGCCTTGAGCTGCTTGATCGGGCGGTTGATCATCCAGGAAAACAGCCCGGCCAGCAGCAGCGTCAGCGGAATCAGCGCAAAGGCCAGCACGATGAGCCGCTGGCGCGTGGTCTGGACCATGGCTTCAAGCGCCTGCAACTCATGCTGCACGGCCGTGTCGGCCTCGGTAAGCAGGGTGCGCGCACTGCCATGCAGCGCGTCAAATTCAGGCTCGAGTGCATGGAACTGCGCGCTGTCGAGAAACGTGCCGGGATGCAGTTGCTGGTTCAGTGCACGGCTGCGCCGGGTGATCAATGCCAGCGTGGTGCGGGTCGGGGGGGCGACGAGTTCCTGGTCGAGTCGCGCCAGTTGCGTCTGCAGCGCGTCGAAGCGCATCTTCAGCGCGGGGCCCAGTTCGGCGTCCTGCAACAGATGATATTGACCGGCGGCGCGCTGAAACTGGCTGACCGATTCGACGACCTGCCGGACGTCGCGGGTGATGGCAAGGCTGTTGCGGGTGAACTGCCGTTGCGTGTCGACCACCCCCTGCAGCACGTGAATCGCATTGATCAGGCCGCTGGCGAGCGGAACGATCAGCACGCTCATGGCCACGATGATCAGAATGGTGAAGGAGCGGGGGTAGTAAGGGCCAGGCAACGTTCGCCCCATGAACAAAGACATCCGCTGAGCTTAACCCGATCGGCTGGCGGGCGCAGCAATTCATAGGCAGAAAATAGGGCGACAGGCTTCCAGAACCTCACACAAGCGATTGTCGCAAGCGTGGACAGCGTCCTGCTGCGTCTGATTCAGCTACGCGCTGTTCTGCCCTTGATTTTCGCCATGCGATGGTGCGTGTTCGACCCTTGTCGTTCGAGCCGCAAGGTGTGCAGTGCATTTTTGTCACGGCGCGCGCCCACCGTAGCATACGGGTAGCCTTGCCATGGCCCGCCGGTTTGCCGGCTGGCATGTTCGCGACGATCATCGTGATGGATGTAACCGCACGTGCATTGCTGTTCGGTACAGCCGGGAACAGGAAACCTGGGCGCCTCCTGGTAGAGAAAGCGGATATTCCCGATCGTGTGGGCGGCCTTGCATGCCGCACTGCCGGGACACACCTCAACGCAGTGGTAAAGGTTTCTTGCGGATCGATTCGAATCTGAAACAGGCTGGCGCTGTCTGGATCGGATTGTGTGAAGCCGCCACAGGGTGATGGCCGTCACCAGGAATGCAAGTGCAATGATGGCAGGCATTGGATCGTCTCCTTTACGGAACGCGCGCCGAGCGTACTGGCACGAATTCACAGGCTAGCCTGAAACGTCGCGCCCACAGGTAAACAAGTGTGAAATGCGAAGCATGCGTCGCAGGGATTTGACGGAAACCGGGCCCGGCGCCGAGCCGACACGACGGAACCTGACTGCAAAGCCCTATCCTGCGGTGCAGCAAATTTGATGAACATGAGGCAGACTGATACCGATGAAACGTATTCTTCTTGGCAACAGCGAACTTTCCGTCCCCACTATCTGCCTCGGCACGATGACGTTTGGTCAGCAAAACAGCGAAGCCGAAGCACACGCCCAGCTCGACCACGCCCTGGCAACCGGAGTCGATTTCATCGATACCGCCGAAATGTATCCGGTGCCGGCACAGGCAGAGACGACGGGGCTGACCGAACGCCATGTCGGCACATGGCTGAAGCATCAGCCGCGCGACCGCATCATCCTGGCGACCAAGGCCACCGGTCCCGGTCGGGCGATGAACTGGATCCGCAACGGACAACTGGATTTCAGCCGGACCAACCTGCAGCAGGCGCTGGACGGGTCGTTGCAGCGGCTTCAAACGGACTACGTCGACCTGTATCAACTGCACTGGCCGGATCGCAACGTGCCGATCTTCGGTCAATACCTCTTTCAACCTGAAAACGAGCGGGAAACCGTGCCGCTGCAGGACACCCTGTCCGCGCTAGCTGAGCTGATCCGGGCGGGCAAGATCCGTCACTGGGGGCTGTCCAACGAAACGCCGTGGGGCGTGATGACAGTGCTGCGACTGGCCGACGCGCTGGGGCTTCCCCGTCCGGTGTCGGTGCAAAATGCCTATAGCCTGCTGAACCGCACCTGGGAAAACGGCCTGGCTGAAATAGGCTTTCGAGAAAACATCAGCTTGCTGGCCTATTCGCCGCTCGGCTTTGGCCTGCTGTCCGGTAAATACCTGCGTGACGCGAAGACGCCCGGACGAGTCAACCTGTTTGCGGGATTTGCCGGCCGCTACAGCAAGCCCAATACCGCACCGGCCGTGGCAGCGTATGCGGCCCTCGCGCAGCAGCACGGACTGACGCCCACCCAGTTGGCGTTGGCATTTGTCAGCAGCCACTGGTGCGTGGGCAGCACGATTATCGGTGCCACCACGCTGGCGCAACTGCAAGATAACCTGGCAGCGGCTCAAGTCGCGCTTTCCCCCGAACTGCTCGCCGGAATAGAACGCATCCACCTTCAGTTCCCCAATCCGGCACCCTGAGCTCGGATCGCTGAACCTCACGGTCAATTCGTCTTGTGTCACAGGTATCGGATGGCTTATTCAAGCCCCTTCTCGCGGGCATCATGAGTCCGAAGCCGGTCAGCGCCTGAATGCCTGATTGTCTCTGTCAGGAATTAGCCTACAAAGAGTAATCCATGAGCCCGCTTGTGCTTCATCCGGCTCATGCCTGTCAGTTCAAGAGGACACCAACATGCGAAACGTACATATCGATTACCGTGGCCCGGACCATGGCTACCAGGCCGCCAGTCTGCAGGCAAAAGATGCCGCGAAGGAAAACCAGATGAAGGACCCGACCATCATCGCCTGGCATCAGAACGGCAAGCTGGGAACGACGCCGTATTACGACGGGGCCAATCCGGATACCTGGTGGGAAAAATACGGCGAAGGCAACGGCGGCCGGCTCGAGGTCAGCGTCGGGGACGACTACCAGTTCATCATGATGGACGCGCGCGGCTTTGAAACCGTGGGCGAGTTGCCGCTGCGCAACCTGACCGACAGCCAGGGCAGTCCGTATCTTTGCTACACGCCCATCCAGGGCATGGATTCGTCGGTGCCCAAGCCGGAAGCCTGCATGTTGCTGGATGGCTGGCTGGCCGATCAGTACTGACAACGCCCAAGCGGAACGGCCGCGTATCGGGTCGGTCGGGTGCTGCATCTCCGCTGCTTCGGGAATGCCATCTCACTGCCTTGCCGGCAGTATGGCGTTCAAGGAATTGTCATGGCGAATCGCAGTGACTTCGTGGATAGTGTCGCCGAGCAGATGGCGTTTGTCAGCGGGTTGCGGATACGCGCGATGTTTGGCGGTCACGGGGTGTATGCGGACGACTGCATGTTCGCCCTGATTGCGGACGACCGGCTCTACTTCAAGGCCGACGCCACGACGCG
>CAJDTZ010000061.1_pt1 | contig 21873 bp, 18 predicted proteins | sample 7390551 | NCBI WGS metagenome assembly CAJDTZ01 (sample SAMEA7055662, study PRJEB34461) | soil metagenome | biome: terrestrial ecosystem; feature: Peninsula; material: soil | place: Antarctica | collected 2016 | reverse complement strand
GCGCCTGCATCAGGTAATGCGTGCTGCCCTGAAAGTAATCGCGATCGGTGAGCACGGACAAGCACGCCGCACCACCGGCTTCATAGCTGGCAGCAATGTCAGCCGGATGGAAATCGGGCCGGATCACGCCCTTGGATGGGCTGGCCTTCTTGATTTCGGCAATCACCGCAGGCAAACCGGCTGCCAGTTTGGCGCGTAGCGCGCCAACGAAATCGCGCGCCGGTGGCGCGGCCGCGGCACGCGCCCGCATTTCGGGCAGCGGGATAGCTTCCAGACCATCGGTGATCTCGGCGTGCTTGGTGACCAGTATCTTTTCGAGGATGTCGGACATCGCGCTAGGCTTCCGCAGCCTGATTGGAGAACGCCACCAACTGCCGCAGCTTCTCGCGCGCAGCACCGCTGCGGATAGCCTCGCGCGCCAGTTCGATACCCTCACCCAACGTGGCGGCACGATCGGCCACATAGATGGTGGCACCAGCGTTAAGCAGCACGATGTCGCACGCCGGCCCCGGCAGCCCGTCGAGCACAGACAGCAGCATATCCTTGGCCTGGGTCGCGTCCCACACCTTCAGCACCTCGCTGCCGCTGGTCTCCAGCCCGAACTCGCCTGGATGGACCGTGTATTCGCTGATTTCGCCGTCCTTCAGCTCACCGATCAGGGTTTCGCCAGCGAGGGTGATTTCATCCATTCCATCGGACCCGTGCACCACCAAGACGTGGCGGCTGCCAAGGCGCTGCAGTACGCGCACCAGAATACCGACCAGGTCTGGGTGGAACACGCCCAGCAACTGGTGCGGCGCGCCGGCGGGATTAGTGAGCGGGCCGAGGATATTGAACAGCGTGCGCACGCCCAGTTCGCGCCGCACCGGCGCGGCGTGCTTCATCGCGCCATGGAAATTGGGCGCAAACATGAAACCGATGCCGATGGCATCGATACTCTCGGCCACCTGCTCGGGCGTGAGATCAAGGTTCACGCCCAGCGCCTCGAGTACGTCGGCGCTGCCGCTGGTGGACGACACCGAGCGCCCTCCGTGCTTGGCGACCCGCGCCCCGGCCGCAGCGGCAACGAAGGCGGCGGCGGTGGAAATGTTAAAGGTGTGCGCGGCGTCGCCTCCGGTACCGCAGGTATCGACCAGATACGCGCTGTTCTGCGCCGGCACCTGGGTGGCGAATTCGCGCATTACCTGTGCTGCGGCAGCGATCTCGCCAACGGTTTCCTTTTTTACCCTGAGGCCGGTGATGACGCCAGCGATCTGTACCGGCGTGAGTTCGCCGCGCATGATCTGGCGCATCAGCGAAAGCATCTCGTCATGGAAAATTTCGCGCTGCTCGACCAGCCGGGCGAGCGCCTGCTGTGGCGTGATCATCGCGTGCCTTTCAGAAAATTCGCGAGCATGGCGTGGCCGTGTTCGGTGAGGATGGACTCGGGATGGAACTGCACGCCTTCAACCAGCATCGTCTTGTGGCGCACGCCCATGATTTCGCCGTCGTCGGTCCACGCGGTGATGTCCAGACAATCCGGCAGCGTTGCGCGCTCGATCACCAGCGAGTGATAACGCGTGGCGCGAAACGGATTGGGCAGGCCGTTGAACACGCCGACGTCGGTGTGATGAATCATCGAGGTCTTGCCGTGCATCAGTTCTTTGGCCCGCACGATTCGGCCGCCGAAGGCCTGGCCGATGCTCTGGTGCCCCAGGCAGACACCCAGAATGGGAATTTGGCCGGCAAACTGCTTGATCAAGGGTACTGACACGCCTGCCTCATTGGGCGTGCAGGGGCCGGGCGACACGACGATGTGGTCGGGCTTGAGTGCGGCGATACCGGACAGATCGATTTCATCGTTGCGAATGACTTTGACGTCCTCGCCCAGCTCGCCAAAATATTGCACGAGGTTGTAGGTGAAGCTGTCGTAGTTATCGATCATCAAAAGCATGGGGTGTCCTTCGGCGCGCCGGCATCGTGGCGACGTGAAAGCCGTCGCCAGCAACAGCGGATTATAGCCGCGCGCCCCGCTTCGCAGACACAAAAAAGCGCCCGAAGGCGCTTTGATGCGGGTGACACACAAGCATCACTTGAGCTTTTTGATGCCCATCAGGCCGAGCACATATTTTTCGTACAGCGGTTCGGTCGAGCCTTTTTTCATCTTGTGCATGAAGTATTTTTCGAACGCGACCTTGGCCAGGTGCACCCATTTGCCTTCCTTGAACCAGTTGACGTTGCGCGGCGGAATCTGCGGCAGCGCCACGAAAGCAGCGCCGGTATCGCCAAAATCAGCCAGGCAGATGGCATTCCAGGTGGCCTTTTCAGTGGGCTCACGGCCGTCGATCACGGCGCGGATGTTGTGCGCGGTGGCGGTCACCATCGATTCGATCATGTAGCCGGTCTTGGGCGTGCCGGTTGGCACCGGCGTCACTTCGACCGGCGGAATGGCGACGCACACGCCCACCGAATAGATGTTCTGGTATTTGGCGTTGCGCTGGAAAGGATCGATGGTGATGAAGCCACGCGGATTGGTCAGTCCCTCGATACCGAACACGGCGTCGATGCCCTTGAAGGCGGGCAGCATCATCGAGTGGGCAAACGGCAGTTCGTGTTCCTTGATCACTTCGCCCTTGTCGTTGTGCTCGGCGACGAACATCTTGCCGGCCTCGACCTTGGTGACCTTGGCATTGCAGATCCACTTGATGTGACGTTCGCGCATGGCCGATTCGAGCATGCCTTTCGAATCGCCCACCCCACCCAGGCCCAGATGGCCGATGTAGGGTTCGGCCGTTACGTAGGTCATCGCGACCTTGTCGCGAATTTTGCGCTTTCTAAGGTCGGTATCCATGATCATGGCGAATTCATACGCCGGGCCGTAGCACGATGCACCCTGCACCGCGCCCACCACGATCGGTCCCGGATTCTTCACGAACGTGTCCCACGCCCGACCGGCTTCCACCGCGTGATCGACCTGGCAAATCGACTGGGTATATCCATCCGGTCCCAGCCCGGGCACTTCGTCGAAGGCCAGCTTGGGGCCGGTGGCGATGACGAGAAAGTCATAGTCCACGATCTGGCCGTCGGTGAGTTCGATCTGGTTGCGCTCCGGATGCACGCGCGCCGCGCCCACCCCGATGAAGTCGATATTTTTCTTGTTCAGATAAGGCGCGGCCGGAATCGTGATGTCGTCACGCTTGCGCCAGTTGACCGCCACCCAGGGGTTGGACGGCGTGAACTGAAAATACGGCAGGTTCGAAATCACGGTGACCTTGTCTTCGGACCGTGCAGACTCGCGCATTTCATACGCCATGGTCATGCCACCAACACCTGCACCCAGAATCACGATATGTGCCATTTGCCTTCTCCTTGTTAATAGATACAGCATAGAACAGCAAACGTCGTGCCACCGCATGTCATGCCGGCAATCCCCTGTTTGCCAGGCACACACCAGGCCAACATGACTATAATGTCATGACAACTTCCACGGAGGTCATGACATCATGCCAACCACGCCCCAGCTCGAACTGCAGCCGCTCATCGACGCCAACGATCAGCCGTTTGTGGTAATCGACCACGAATACCGCATCGTGGCGGCCAATCAGCGCTATGTCGACGCCTACGGCACCACGACCGATGACATCGTTGGCGAGCATTGCTATGCCGTGTCCCACCATGCCTCGCGCCCCTGTCACGAAAACGGCGAACAATGTCCGCACCTGGCCCTGTTCCAGCGCGGCGAGGCGGTCGAGGTGGTGCACACCCATTACCATGCCGACGACCAACCCGAGCGCACCCGCATCCGCGGCCACATCCTGCACGGCGCACAGGGCGAACGGTATCTGGGCGAACAGCTTTACCCGCTGGAAGCCGATGTCGGCACCGAGTGCGACGCCATGCAGATGGTGGGGCAATCGCCCGCATTCCTGACCTGCGTCGACCATCTTGCGCGGGTGGCCGAAAGCGAGGCCTCGATCCTGCTGTTCGGCGAAAGCGGTGTCGGCAAGGAACTGGCTGCGCGATTTGTCCATGCCCGCTCGACCCGTTCCGGCGGCGCCTTCATCGTGATCAACTGCGCGGCCGTGCCGGAGACCCTGTTCGAAAGCGAACTGTTCGGCCACGAACGCGGCGCGTTCTCGGGCAGCAGCGGCCTGAAGAAGGGACTGTTCGAAATGGCCGATGGCGGCACCCTGTTTCTGGACGAGGTCGCCGAAATTCCCCTGAGCCTGCAGGCCAAGCTGCTGCGCGTGCTGGAAAGCGGCGAATTCCGGCGCGTCGGCGGTACCCACACGCTGAAGGCCGACGTGCGACTGGTATCGGCCACCAACCGCCGGCTGCTGGACGAGGTGGACGAAAAACGGTTTAGGCTGGATCTGTATTACCGGCTGGCGGGTATCGATGTCACCTTGCCTACCCTGAGCGAACGGCACGATGACATCCCTGCGCTGGCAGCCTTGCTGCTGAAACGCATGGCGGGCAACCGACCCGCCTGCAAGCTGGATGCGACTGCGCTGGCCACGCTGCAGGCGTATGACTTTCCGGGCAATGTGCGCGAACTGCGCAATCTGCTGCAGCGCGCCGTGCTGACCTGTCGCGACGGCTGGATCCGGGCATCTGATCTGCGTCTGCCCATCGCAGCCGCCCCGGCGGGAACCGGCGCGCAACCGCTGGCCGAAGTGGAACGCGCGCACATCCAGGCACTGCTCGACACGCACAGCGGCCACCGCGGCCGGGTGGCCGCCACGCTCGGCATTACCGAGCGCACGCTGTATCGCAAGCTCAAGCGCTACGACTTGAGACGAGCTTTGTTCAGCGTCTCGATCCATTCGTTTTCAGGCACCGAATCGGCCACGATGCCGGCGCCGGCCTGTGCGTACAGCATGCCGTTCTTGACCACAGCGGTGCGAATGGCAATTGCCAGATCCATGTCGCCGTTGAATCCCAGATAGCCCACCGCCCCGGCGTAGATGCCGCGCTTGCTTGGTTCGAGCTCGTCGATGATTTCCATCGCCCGCACCTTGGGGGCGCCCGACACGGTGCCGGCAGGAAAACTGGCGCGCAACACGTCGAGCGCGGTGAGCCCGGGTTTCAGTTTGCCTTCGACGTTGGACACGATGTGCATGACGTGCGAATAGCGCTCGATCAGCATGTTCTCGGTCACTTTCACGCTGCCGGTGACGGCGACGCGACCGGTGTCGTTGCGCCCCAGGTCCAGCAACTGCAGATGCTCGGCGCATTCCTTGGGATCGGCCAGCAGTTCCTCGGACAGGCGCTGATCGTCCTCGCGCGTCAAACCGCGCGGGCGGGTGCCGGCAATCGGGCGCAGGGTGACGGTGTCGCTTTCCAGCCGCACCAGAATCTCGGGGGACGAGCCCACCACATGAAAGCCGCCCAGATCGTAAAAGAACATGTAGGGCGACGGGTTGAGGCTGCGCAACGCGCGATACAGCGACAGCGGCGAGGCCGCAAACGGCCGTGCCATGCGCTGGGAAATCACCACCTGCATTACATCGCCCGCGGCAATGTAGTCCTTGGCCTTTTGCACCGCGGCCTTGAATTCGGCCTGGCCAAATTCCGAAACCGGTTCGGCCGTATCCGTTACCGGATCGAGCGGCAGCGTCACCGGCACCTGCAACTGCTCGGTCAGCGATTGCAGGCGCAGGTGCCCCTGCGCGTAGGTGTCCTGCTGCATCGGGTCGGCATGGGTGATCAGATAGAGCTTGCCGGCCAGGTTGTCGAACACCGCCAGTTCTTCGGTCAGCATCAGCAGGATGTCCGGCGTGTGAATCGCGTCGTCCTTGCGCTGCCGGTTCTTGTTGAACTCCGGCGTCAGTCGCTTCTCGATGTAGCGGATGGTCTCGTAACCGAAATAACCCGCCAGACCACCGGTAAAACGCGGCAACCCGGCCACCGGCGCCGCCTTGAAGCGCGCCTGGAATTCGGCGATGAAGGTTAGTGGATCGGGCAGGTTGTACTCCTCGACCACCTCGCCGTCGGTTTCCACCGTCAGCAGGTGCGCGCGCACGCGCAGCACGGTGCGCGCAGGCAGGCCGATAAAGGAATAACGCCCGAAACGTTCGCCCCCGACCACCGATTCGAGCAGATAGGTATAGGGCGCGTTGGCGAGTTTGAGATACACCGACAGCGGCGTTTCCAGATCGCCGGGCAACTCGCGCACCAACGGGATGCGGTTGAAGCCCTGGCGGGCGAGGTCGAAAAATTCCTGTTCAGTCATGGCAAGTCCGTGAAAAAGTGATGCGTGAAAGGCGAAACGTGGAACACGCGTTTCATCTGCACCATCGCCTGGGCTTCACGGTCACCTGCATGATCAGTCGGCTTTCTTGACCAGCTTGCTCGCCTCGAGCAGGCTCGGCACCACCGCATCCAGGTCGAGCTCACTGACCGGACGCCCGCGGTTGTAGCCATAAGGCACGCAGAACACCGGCGAACCCGCTGCGCGCGCAGCCTGGGTATCGTTGAGCGAATCGCCGATCAGCAGCAATTCGGCCGGCTTGACCTTGAACACCTCGCACGCATGCAACAGGGGCAGCGGGTCGGGCTTGCGGCGCGGCAAGGAATCGCCTGACAGGATCAGTTCGAAATAATCGAACAGACCGGTGTCCTTCAGCAGCGGATGGGTGTACACCTCGGCCTTGTTGGTGATGCAGGCCACATGCAGCCCCATTGCCTTGAATGCCTCCAGCCCCTCGACCACGCCGGGGAACGGCCGCGAATGCAGCGACACATGTGCGCCGTAATGCTTCTGATACAAGGCGCTGGCTTTTTCAAACAGCGCCGCATCCGGCTCGGCGTCCATGTCGCCGGTCAGCACGCGCTTGACCAGGCGCGACACGCCATTGCCGATGTAGCTGGCAATCGTTTCCAGCGATGGGCAGGGACGGCCCAGGTCGGCCATCATCAGCTCGGCTGCGTGCGCCAGATCGGGCGCGGTATTAAGCAGCGTGCCGTCGAGATCGATGACGACGGCTTTGATTTTGAGTGGGAAGTTCATTTTTTTGTAAGCGGTAAGCGGTAAGCGGTAAGCGGTGCGGTCCGCAGCTTTATCTGCTCACCGCTTGCCGCTCTCCGCTCACCAGGTTTCAGACCTTGGCCAGTTCCGCGCGCATCGCGGCGATCACGCTGTTGTAACGTTGCGGATCGCTGTCCTTGGCGGCGCCGAAGATGGCTGAACCGGCCACAAACGTATCCACACCGGCACGCGCTACATCGGCAATATTGGCTGGGCCGACGCCGCCGTCGATCTCGATGTTCACCTTGAGGCCGCGGTCGTCGATCATCTTGCGCACCGCGCGCGCCTTGTCGAGCACGTAGGGGATGAACTTCTGGCCGCCGAAGCCGGGGTTCACCGACATCAAGAGCACCATGTCGAGCTTGTCCAGCGTGTATTCCAGCACGTCCAGCGGGGTGGCCGGATTGAATACCAGGCCGGCCTTGCAGCCGTTTTCCTTGATCAGGCCGATGGTGCGGTCGACGTGCTCGGACGCTTCCGGGTGGAACGTGATGTAGGTGGCGCCCGCCTTGGCAAAGTCGGGAATGATGCGATCAACCGGCTTCACCATCAGGTGCACGTCGATCGGCGCGGTGACGCCATGCTTGCGCAGGGCTTCGCACACCAGCGGGCCGATGGTGAGGTTGGGCACGTAATGGTTGTCCATCACGTCGAAGTGAACGATGTCGGCGCCAGAGGCCAGCACCATGTCGACTTCTTCGCCCAGCTTGGCGAAGTTGGCGGACAGGATGGACGGTGCGATACGGTATGTCATGGGAAGCTCCGGAAATGGGGGAAAACCCGGTCATTTTAACCCGGATCATTCATTCGGGCGCGGACGGATGGTCGAGACCTTCTGCTGGCGGCGACAAGGCGTCAAAGACGCCGCCATGCGCACCGTCGCGGCCATGCCCGGGGCCGCCCACTTCCGCGCAGACACGCGTCCCGAGCTGACGGATTAACCGGGTTTATGCAGCCCGTCGCGTCATTGCGTTACACTTCGGGGATTCCATCCAGTCGAGCATTCCCGTGGCCGAAGGCAAGAAATATCACATCAGCGTCAACGTCAATACGGCGTATTTATCCGACCAGAGCGACCCTGCGGCCGACCGTTACGTGTTCGCCTATACCGTGACCATCGCCAATACCGGCACCGTGGCTGCGCAACTGATTTCACGCCACTGGATCATCACCGACGCCGAAAACGTCACGCAGGAAGTCAAGGGCCTGGGCGTCGTGGGCGAACAGCCGTTGCTGCAGCCCGGCGAAAGTTTCGAATACACCAGCGGCACCGCCATGGCGACGCCGGTCGGCACCATGAACGGCACTTATCAGATGGTGGCCGAAGACGGCAACAAGTTTGACGCCGAGATACCGGTATTCACCCTGTCGATGCCCCGGATCCTGCATTAATTGGGGGGGCTGAAGCGTCCTACTTCTTCATCGTCCACCACACGATGAACACAAACAGCCCGAGCGCAATGCCGGCTTCCAGCAACAGCCATTCCAGTCCCTGGCTATCCATCAAGCTTGGTTCTCCATTGCTATACTCGTCTCCTGTTTTTGATGAGAGGCATCTTCACCCGTGATGCAGTTACGCGCAAGCCCATGGCTGCTGGCTTTGCTGTTGTCGGCCTGTGCGGTGCAGCCACCCGTTGTGACACCTGTGCCGCCCGTGCCGGCCACTCCGCCGGGCGTTACGCCCCAACCCGCGCCCACGCCCGCGCCGCAACCCACGCCGCCGCCCGCCCTGCTCCCCACACCGGCTGCCGCCTACCCCACGCTCAAACCGGTGAACTGGCGTGCAGTCAGCTTCTGGCAGGACGATGCGGCGAGCGAAGCCTGGCCTGCCTTCCTGCAAAGCTGCTCCACGCTCGTCAAGCGCACCGCATGGGCCTCGGTCTGCGCCGACGCACTCCGCATGACGACACTCAGCGATGCGGCCGTGCGTGCCTTTTTCGAGCAACGTTTTCAGCCCTACCAGGCCACCCAGGAAGATGGCAGCACCGACGGCATGATCACCGGCTACTACGAGCCCCTGCTCAAAGGTGACCGGATACGCACCAACAAGGCGCGCTTCCCGCTTTACGCCGCGCCCGACGACCTCATCACGGTCGATCTGTCGAGCGTGTATCCCGAACTGAAAAGCCTGCGCCTGCGCGGCCGGCTGGTCGGCAACAAACTGCTGCCCTACCCCACCCGCAAGGAAATCGAGGCGGCCGCGTCCAGCGGCACCGGCTTCAGCAGCCAGCCCATTGCCTGGTCCGAAGACCCGGTCGATCTGTTCTTTCTGCAGATCCAGGGATCGGGCCGCATCGAACTGCCCGACGGCTCGCACCTGCGGGTAGGCTATGCCGATCAGAATGGCCATCCCTACCAGTCGATCGGCAAACTGCTGGTCGAACGTGGCGAGTTGAAGCTCGAGCAGGCGTCGATGCAGGGCATCAAGGACTGGGGCGCCAAAAATCCCGACAAACTGCCCGCGCTGCTCGCCAGCAACCCCAGTTTCGTGTTCTTTCGCGAACTGCCCGACGACCTGCCCGGCCCGCTGGGTTCGCTCGGCGTGCCGCTGACCGGCGGCCGCTCGATCGCCGTCGACCCCCGCTTCCTGCCGCTCGGGGCGCCGGTATTCCTTGCCACCACCCAGCCCAACTCGACGCAGCCGATGAACCGGCTGGTGATGGCGCAGGACACGGGCGGCGCGATCAAGGGCGGTGTGCGCGCCGACTTCTTCTGGGGATTTGGCAATGAGGCCGGGGAGCGTGCCGGGCGCATGAAGCAACAGGGGCGGATGTGGGTGTTGCTGCCGAAGGATTACCCGTTGAACACGGTTCGGCGCTGAGGGCAATGAGCCTGCGATGCCTCCGTTCGCGCAGCGCTTATTGAAGTTTTGTTTGTGGCTGTGAGCAACTTCCCATCTTGAATGGCTCCCACTAGAAATATGCATCGCATCACAAGCGCGCTAACCACCCAGTAATCCCACACTGGTTTTGACTTTATCCCCTCTCAGTCCCGCCGAAAACCGAGCCTGCCGGGTGGATCAGCGGCAAAGGTGTTTGAGCCCCGCTCACAAAATCAACCCAGCAAAAGCGGGGCGAGTTCTTTGCCGCCCACCTGGCGGGTTCGGTTTTCGGGGTTTCGGGGATGAGCGGGGTCGCCTTTTCTTTGGTTACTTTCTTTTGGCGAAGCAAAAGAAAGTAACTTGCCGCCGGGCAACCCCGGCCAACGGTCAGCAGTCCGGTAAACACCTTCACTACTACAAACTAACCCTCAACATGCTCGGCGCGAACGACAGTGGAATGTGGACCATCCCTTGCCGTAAGCAGATGCATAGCTTCACGCCACCGCCAATAACAAACCTTCCCAACAAACCAAAGTCTATGGTGAAATCCCCCTCACATTCCAGGAACCCGCCATGAGCACCCCTTCCACCTGTCCCCTCACCGTCGGCATCGAAGGCATGACCTGCGCCAGCTGCTCGGCGCGGGTAGAAAAAGTGCTGAAGCAACTGCCGGGCGTGACCGACGCCACGGTCAACCTCGCAACCGAAGTCGCAACCGTGTCGGGCGATACCGATGCGGCATCGGTTCAGCGTGCCATCGAAAAAGCCGGCTTCAGCGTGCCGACCGAATCCATCGCCCTCGACATCACCGGCATGACCTGTGCGAGTTGTTCGTCGCGCGTGGAAAAGGCGCTCGACAAGGTCGCCGGCGTGCTCGATACCAGCGTCAACCTGGCAACCGAACAGGCCACGATCAAGGTGGCACGCGGCACCTCGTTGGCCACCTTGATCGCCGCAGTCGAACGCGCAGGCTATGGCGCACTGTTGCCCAAAACCGCGAGCGAAGCACCTGCTGCCCCGACTCGCCTGCTGCCGAACTGGTGGCCGGTGGCGCTGGCCATCCTGCTGTCGCTGCCGCTGGCTGCGCCCATGCTCGGCAGTCTGTTCGGCGCGCACTGGATGCTGCCAGGCTGGCTGCAACTGGTGCTGGCCACACCGGTACAGTTCTGGCTGGGCGGGCGTTTTTATCGCGCCGGCTGGAAGGCGCTGCGCGCCGGCAGCGGCAACATGGATTTGCTGGTAGCAGTGGGCACCAGCGCCGCGTACGGCTTGAGCGTCTACATGCTGCTGACCCGCCCCGGCACGATGCACCTGTATTTCGAGGCATCGGCCGTGGTGATCAGCCTGGTGCTGCTCGGCAAGTTTCTGGAAGCGCGCGCCAAGCGCCAGACCACCGAAGCTATCCGCGCATTGCAGGCCTTGCGCCCAGCGACCGCGCGGGTACGCGTGGGCGGGATCGACCGCGATGTGCCCATCGACACGATCAAGGTCGGCGACCAGGTGGTGATCCGCCCCGGCGAACGCATTCCGGTGGATGGTGAAATCATCGAAGGCAACAGTCAGGTCGACGAATCGATGCTCACCGGCGAATCGCTGCCGGTCGACAAGCAGGCGGGCGACAGCGTGACCGGCGGCGCGATCAACGCGCACGGCATGCTGCTGGCGCGCACCACGGCGGTGGGAGCCGAGACTACGCTAGCGCGCATCATCCGGCTGGTGGAAAACGCGCAGGCGGCCAAGGCGCCGATCCAGCGGCTGGTCGACAAGGTCAGCGCGGTGTTCGTGCCGGTGGTGATGGGTATCGCGCTGGTCACGTTCATCGCGTGGTGGGCGCTGGGCGGCAATACTGAAGTTGCCATACTCAATGCGGTGGCGGTGCTGGTGATCGCCTGCCCCTGCGCGCTCGGCCTGGCCACGCCGACCGCGATCATGGCGGGCACCGGCGTCGCCGCGCGCCACGGCATTCTGATCAAGGACGCCGAGGCGCTGGAACGCGCGCACAAAATCACCACCGTGGTGTTCGACAAGACCGGTACGCTGACCGACGGCACTCCGCATGTGGCCGCGTGCGTGGCGGCCGACGGCAGTGAGCGCAACGAGGTGCTGGCGCTGGCAGCCGCGCTACAGGCCGGCAGCGAGCATCCGCTGGCGCGTGCGGTGCTGGCCGAGGCCGCCGCGGCTTCACTTTCACCGATGCCCGCGCTGGCGCAGCAGGCCTTGCCGGGACGCGGCATCAGCGGCCAGGTGGCCGAAGCAACCTACTGGCTCGGCAATCGCCGCCTGATGGCCGAGAACGAGGTTGCCACCACCGCACTGGAAGCCACCGCGAACCAGCTGGAAGCCGAAGGCCGCACCGTGTCGTGGCTGGCGCGCGCAAGCGATCGTCACGCTTTGGGTCTGCTGGCGTTTGGCGATGCGGTCAAACCCGGTGCAGCCGCGGGCATTGCCCAACTGAAAGCACAGGGCATCACCACGGTGATGATCACTGGCGACAACCGCGGCGCGGCTGGCGTGGCGGCCGCCGCGCTGGGCATCGACCGCGTGATGGCCGAGGTGTTGCCGGCCGACAAGGCCGCGCAGGTGAACCAGCTGAAAACGACCGGGCAGACCGTGGCGATGGTCGGCGACGGCATCAACGATGCCCCCGCGCTGGCGGCCGCCGATGTCGGCATGGCCATGTCTTCCGGCAGCGATGTCGCCATGCACACTGCCGGCATCACCCTGATGCGCGGCGACCCGGCGCTGGTGGCCGACGCAATCGACATTTCAAAACGCACCTACGCCAAGATCCGGCAGAACCTGTTCTGGGCGTTCGTCTACAACTTGGTGGGAATTCCGCTGGCGGCGGCGGGCATGCTGAATCCGGTGATTGCCGGTGCGGCGATGGCGTTTTCCAGCGTCAGCGTGGTGAGCAATGCGCTGCTGTTGCGACGCTGGCGGCCGGCCAGTCGCGCACCGTAATCACCAGAGCCATCTCGCCCGCACGGTTCGCGAACAGCTTGCCATCCGTTCAGCGGCGGCGACCTTTCCAGTCGTACAGCACCTCGATCAGCACCAGCGCGCGCACCGGCTGTCCATTTTTCTGCGCGGGCGAAAAGCGCACATCGTCAAACGCCTGCTTCGCCGAATCCTCGAACAGGCCGGGCGGACTGGCGCTGACGACCTCGACGTGGGTGACCCGGCCATCGGCCTCGATCTTCAACTGCAGCACAACCTTGCCCGACAGTCGCCGGCGATCGGCGTCGACCGGATAAACCGGTTCGATCTCGCGCAATGCGCTGGGATGCACATCGACATCGCGCGCACTGTGGTAAGCCAGATCAACCGAACTGGTGATCGACAAGGTCGGCGTGGATCGGGGCGGGGAAGACGTGACAGCAGGGGCCGGTTTCAGCTCGGTGGGGGCAACGACAGCAGGCTGGGGTGGGGCGGGTTCCGGCTCAGCTGGCGCGGCCGGCGGCGGGACGGGCTTGGCCACCGGTTGGGCCACCGGCACCGCCTCTGCCATTTCGCTCGGCACCAGCACCGGCTTGACCTCCGGCGCAGGCGTGTCAGCCGGGGGGGGCGCTTCGGGTGCAACGGGCACCGCTTCCACGGCGGCTGACGCAGCGTGCGCCGGCACCAGCCGCGCCTCGATCACTGGTTCGGCCAGGGTCATCGCAGCGGGCGGCGCCACCTGCACCAGCGCGATCACCGCCGCATGCAGGCCCAACGAAATCCACGCAGCCCCAAGCGGCCGTCGCAGCCGGGTCGAAATCGTCGAATCATCGTAGGGTACGGTCACGGCAGCTATTACAGAACGGGAAACAGATTCCCCGCAACGGCCGCAGGCGCGTCGGGGTACGTTTGGACTGCGCGGGAAACCGCAGCCACTGGCCTAGAATAAGGGCCAGAAAAATCACTGGAGGGGACCATGAAAAGACTCGTCATTGCGGGCGCCATTTTAGCATCGGCGCTGACCGCCCTGGCCCGGGCCGAAGGCATTGAACTGAGCAAGATCACGATCAAGGCCGCCGACGGATCCGAGGTGCCGGTCGAGATCGCCACACCCGCCGGCAAGGGGCCTTTCCCGCCGGTGCTGTTCATCCACGCCAAGCGCGGCTACGAAGGCGACGAGCGCGCCCATGTACGCGAACTCGCCGAACAGGGCTTTCTGGTGGTCGCGCCCGACTGGCAAAGCGGCCGCTTCATCGAACGCTGGCCTTCCGCGCACAATCCCGAAACCGAAATGGACGTGGAAGCCGGCCTCGATTACCTGAAATCGCTACCCAATGCGTGCAAGCAGCCGGTCGGCATCGTCGGCCTGTCGCGCGGCCCCTATTACGCCATCCGCCTGGCCGCCAAGCGCGGCCCCGACATCGCCGCCATCGTCAGCTACTACGGCCACATGCAGAACCCCAACGCGCCCGAACCGGATCAATTGTTCCGCATCGCCCCCGAGATCATGCAGATCACCACACCGGTGCTCTATCTGATCGGCGATGCCGATTACGAGTTGCGCCGCATGAACGGCGGCCGTGCGTTTTATGCGCTGTGGGAACGCGGCGTACCGGTGGAATGGCAGGAATACCCGATGGCCCGCCGCGCCTTCGACTTCCGCCCCGACCAGACGCCGGAAGAACTGATAGCCAAGCGGCACGCACGCGAGCGGGCCAAAAACTGGTTGATCAAGTGGATGAAGCTGACGCCGACGATGCGCTGTTCGTAGGACGGCTGGCAGGAAAAGGCGCTCAGCCGTCCTGCCGGATCGTTGAAGTCGGCCGCCTTAAACGCCGGGTTGATGCCCCGTTTTGATTCCGCCCCGCCATCCCGTGCACCACAAGCCAGCCACCCCGAAAAACACACAAGTTGTTGTTTTTAATGGGACCCAATAACTGGCACGGCGCATGCTTTATCCACACTGAGTATCCAAACCGCAAGGCCAGGTTGCTCAGGCAGTCTCCTCCGACTTAACGGCCTCTCCGGAGGCCGTCTTTTTTTTCGCAGCATCCGGATTCAGCTAGCATATTGCGTGATGGCACGCCCATTTCCGAGGGCCCGCATGCGAAGCGGGCTTAATGACAACCTCCCGTTATTGCCCCCATAACCAGAGAGACGTGGTTGGCCCAATAGGCTGAGTGCATGGCGCTCCAGCGGGGCAGCATCCGCGCGCCATACCGCAAAAAATGGCCCCGCCACCAAAACAAGGCCCTCCGGACCGGTGGCTGCCATGAAGCTTGAGTCCGCGTAGAAATACGGGCACGATGGGGCTCGGTTACTCGTATTCCCCCATGCCATGACTTACTGCGTCTCCATCAAAACCGACAGCGGGTTGATTTTTGCATCCGACTCGCTCACCAACGCTGGCATCGATCACGTCAGTTCCTATTCCAAAATGCACACCTTCGTGAAGCCGGGCAATCACATGTTTGTGCTGCTGGCAGCGGGCAATCTTGCGACGACGCAAAGCGTGGTGAAGCGGTTGCAAGAAGATGAACTCGCGGGCAACCAGCCCAACTTGTCCACGGTGCAGACGATGAGTGAGGCGGTCGATTACGTTGGCACTATTTCGTCCGAAGTGCAGCGCATTCAGGCCGAACGTGACACCGCCAGCACCAATTTTGAAGCCACCTTCATCTTTGGCGGCCAGATCGCCGGTCAGCCACACGAGATCTATATGATCTACCCACAGGGCAACCACATCCACGAGTCGAGCGCGCGTCCTTTTTTGCAGATTGGCGAAGCCAAATACGGCAAGCCCATTCTGGACCGCGTGGTGCGTCACAACACCACGCTGGAACAGGCGGCGCGTTGTGCGCTGGTGTCGATCAACTCGACGATACGCTCCAACCTGACAGTTGGCCCACCGGTTGAACTGATGATCTATACCGCCAACACGCTGGAGATCGGGCGCCACATGGTGTTCAAGGAAAACGACCCCTACTACCGCGCGCTCGGCGATGCCTGGAACGAGGGCTTGCGCCAGGCGCTCAATAGCCTGCCCGCCTTTGAGTGGGAACAGAACCTGCAACCCGTGCAGGTCGTCGCCAACGGCAACGGTAACGACGAGCAAATGCGGGGCTGACCCGCCCCCACCCGCGCCTCAGGCAGGCGTGTAGGCGGCGTCCTTCATCACCTGGGCCAGGGTGCCGTAAGCCGTCGCCCAAGCCGTTTTCACCTCATCGGTAAATTTCGAGCCCAGCCCCTGCTCCAGCGTCCACAGCAGCGCCGCGCCGACCGTATCGTAGTGCACCGGCTTGACGCCATAATCCACGTGTTTGCGCGCCAGCTCCTGGGCCCTGGGCACCAGTTCGTCGAGCATGGCCAGGCTGTTGACGATGAGTCCCAGCATTTTCATGAGCTTTTTTCCCTGTTCCCGCATGTCGCCCTTGAACATGGGCCTGACCTCGGGATCGAGCACGAACAGGCGTTGATAGAACAGGCCGGCCGCGGTTTCGGATATGGGGGTGACGTCATCCCAGGATTGCTGGACAAGCGCGATTTGGTGTGGGGTCATGAGATAAGCCTTTGCAAAATGATGGGGAGGGGATCACGGAATACGAACATGAAATCGCTCGTCGCCCCTGTCCACCGACCGGCCTGCAGCCCATCGGCAAGGCTTGCGCTTGCAGGGACCATGCCAACTCGCACAAGCCCGTAAAAGCTTGTCCATGGCAGAAAACTGCGGGGAATGCAGCCCGGCATGCCTGCCGGCAGGGCATGCGCGCACCAATAACGTGCGCATTCGCCGCCGCCTCGCATCCGGGTCGACGTGATCGCCACCACGGCCCGTCAAAGCACCCGACCCATTGCTGGCTTACCCCTTGCTTGTCTGTCTAAGTCCCAGTACCGTCTATCGTCATGAGCATCCACGTCGCCATTCGCCACACCACCCATTACAAATTCGACCGCCGCGTCAGTCTGAGCCCGCACGTGGTCAGGCTGCGGCCGGCGCCGCACTCGCGCACACCCATCCTCGCCTACACGTTGAAGGTCACGCCTGAGAAGCACTTCATCAACTGGCAGCAGGATCCGTTCGGCAATTACCTCGCCCGCCTGGTATTCCCTGAAACCACGCGCGAATTTTCGATCGATGTCGAAGTCATTGCCGACTTGACGGTGATCAACCCCTTCGACTACTTCATCGAGGAAAGCGCCGAACACTGGCCCTTCGATTACGCCGCGTCACTGAAACGCGAACTCGCGCCCTATCTTGAAACCGAGCCGGCGGGCGAGCACCTCGCCGCGTGGCTGGCCGAGGTGCCGCGCGATCGGGTGCAAACCAATAACTTCCTGGTCGCGCTGAACCAGCGTTTGCAACAGAACATCGCCTATACCGTGCGCATGGAAGTCGGCATCCAGAACTGCGAGGAAACGCTGGAGAAGGCGCTCGGCTCATGCCGCGACACGGCCTGGCTGCTGGTGCAGATCCTGCGTCACCTGGGTCTGGCGGCGCGTTTCGTGTCGGGCTATCTGGTGCAGCTGACTGCCGACGAAAAATCGCTCGATGGCCCCTCCGGCCCCGAACACGATTTCACCGACCTGCATGCCTGGGCCGAAGTGTTCATCCCGGGTGCCGGCTGGGTCGGACTCGATCCGACGTCGGGCCTGTTCACCGGCGAAGGCCATATCCCGCTGGCGGCCACGCCGCAGCCTTCGTCCGCTGCGCCGATCGAAGGCATGACCGACCCGTGCGAAGTCGAGTTCGAGTTCTCCAACACCGTCACCCGCATCATGGAAGACCCGCGCGTCACCCTGCCGTATGCGGATGACGAATGGGCGGCGATTCTGGCGCTCGGTCACGCAGTCGATGAAAAACTCATCCAGCAGGATGTGCGCCTCACCCACGGCGGCGAGCCCACCTTTGTCTCCATCGACGACATGGAAGGCGCCGAGTGGAATACCGACGCCCTCGGCACGCACAAGCGCGAGCGCGCCGAGGTGCTGATCAGGCGGCTGAAGGACAAACTGCCTGCGGGTGCGCTGCTGCACACCGGACAGGGCAAGTGGTATCCCGGCGAACCCTTGCCGCGCTGGGCGCTGGGCCTTTACTGGCGGCGCGATGGCAAGGTCATCTGGAAGAACGACGCATGGCTGGCCAAGGCCGGGCAAGACTACGGCCACACCGTTGCGGATGCCCAGCGCCTTGCCGAAGCCATGACGCCCTATCTGGGATTGCCCACGCGTTATGTGCAGGCCGCTTATGAGGACGCGCTTGCCGCATTGCTGCAGGAAGCCGAAATCCCGCTGAACCTCGACGCTGAACGGGTCGATCTGGATGACCCGTCCGCGCGCGGCCAGCTTGCCAACAAACTGTCGCGCGGCCTCGACACGCCTACCGGCTATATCCTGCCGCTGGCCTGGCGCTACGACACCCGGCATTGGCACAGCGCGCTGTGGCAGACCCGCCGGGATCGGCTGTATCTGGTCCCCGGCGATTCGGCGATGGGCCTGCGTCTGCCGCTGGGCGCATTGCCCTGGGTGGCGGAGGAAAAACGCGAACCCTGGATCGACGTCGATCCGTTTGCGCCCGCGGCCCCGCTCGCCAATTTTCACGGCGAGATCGCCGCGCGCTTCAGCCGCCTCGAACAATCCGCGCCCGACCACCCCGAGGTGCATCCCCAATCCGCTACCGCCGACAGCATCACGGTCGAGGTGCCCCACACCGCGCTATGTGTCGAAGCGCGCGGCGGCTGCGTGCATGTGTTCATGCCGCCCACCCGCACGCTGGAACAGTATCTGGAAGTGCTCGCGGTGGTCGAGGCCTGCGCTGCCAAACTGAAACTGCCGGTGGTGATCGAAGGCTATGCGCCGCCGGGCGATACGCGCATCGAGAAGCTGCTGGTCACACCCGACCCCGGCGTCATCGAAGTCAACATCCACCCGGCCCATTCATGGGAACAGCTGGTCGACACGACCACGCTGATTTACGCGGAAGCGCGCCTGTCGCGACTGGCGGCCGAAAAATTCATGCTCGACGGCCGCCACGCCGGTACCGGCGGCGGCAACCATGTCACCCTCGGCGGCGCGACGCCCGCCGACAGCCCGTTCCTGCGCCGTCCGGATGTGCTCGCCAGCCTGATTACCTACTGGCAGCATCACCCCGCCTTGTCCTACCTGTTCTCGGGCCTGTTTATCGGCCCCACCAGCCAGGCGCCACGCGTCGACGAAGGACGGCCCGAACGCCTGTACGAACTCGAAATCGCGTTCCAGCAGATGCCCGTCGGCGAGACGCCGCAGCCCTGGCTGGTCGACCGGCTGTTGCGCAATCTGCTGACCGATCTCACCGGCAACACCCACCGTTCGGAGTTCTGCATCGACAAGCTGTATTCGCCCGACTCCGCCACCGGGCGGCTGGGGCTGGTCGAATTCCGCGCCTTCGAAATGCCGCCGCACGCGCGCATGAGCCTGGCGCAAATGCTGTTGCTGCGCGCGCTGGTCGCGCGCTTCTGGAGCAAGCCGTATCGCAAGCCGCTGGTGCGCTGGGGCACCTTGCTGCACGACCGCCACATGTTGCCGCATTTCATGTGGTCGGACCTGAAGGATGTGATCGACGATCTCAACGAAGCCGGCTTCCCGTTCCAGCTCGACTGGTACAAGCCGTTTCTGGAATTCCGTTTCCCGCGCTTCGGCACGCTGCAAATCGGCGATATCGCCATCGAGTTGCGCACCGCCATCGAGCCATGGCATGTGCTGGGCGAAGAAAACTCCAGTCAGGGCACGGCGCGTTATGTGGATTCCTCCATCGAACGCGTGCAGGTCAAGGTGACCGGGCTGACCGGCGATCGCTATGTGCTGGCCTGCAATGGCCGGCGCGTGCCGCTGCTGGCCACCGGCACCCACGGCGAGGCCGTGGCCGGCGTGCGCTATCGGGCATGGCAACCGCCCTCCGCGCTGCACCCCACCATCGGCATTCATTCTCCGCTGACCTTCGATCTCATCGACACCTGGAACGGCCGCTCCATCGGCGGTTGCACCTATCGCGTTGTCCATCCCGGCGGGCGCCACGAAGACGCCTTCCCGATCAACGCGATGGAAGCCGAAGCGCGCCGGCACATCCGCTTCCAGGACTGGGGCCACACCGCCGGGCCGATCACGCCGCCGCCCAGCCTGGCATCACTTGTACTCTTTTATCCGAACGGCACCCCGCCCGGCCCGATGGCCCCACCGGCCGAAGACCCTCCCGGCGAATTCCCGCACACGCTCGACCTGCGTCGGCGTTAACCCACGCTTTCCACGGAACGACTTATGGCTCACATCCACTTCATCGGCGGCGAAAAGGGCGGCGTCGGCAAATCGCTGGTTGCACGCATCCTGGCGCAATATCTGATCGATCACGAGCGTCCGTTTCTGGGCTTCGACACCGACAAATCGCACGGCGCGCTGATGCGCTTTTATGCCGGTTTCGCCTCGCCCGTTGTGGTGGACCGTTATGAAAGTCTCGATGCCATCGTCGAAGCGGCCGCCGCCGATCCCTATCGCAGCATCCTGGTCGACATGGCCGCGCAAACGCAGGACGCGCTGACGCAATGGATGGATGATTCCGCGCTGATCGAACTGTCGAGCGAGATGGGACTGGCGCTGACTTACTGGCATATCATGGATTCCGGTCGCGACTCGGTCGATCTGCTGAAAAGACTGCTCGACCGGTTCGGCTCGCGCCTGAATTACGTGCTGGTGCAAAACCACATCCGCGGCGACAATTTCGACATGCTCGAAGCCTCCGGCGAAAAGAAACGCGCACTCGAACTGCACGCCCGCATCATCAACATCAAGCGTCTGCATGAAGCGTCGATGATCAAGATCGACAGCCACAGCAGCAGCTTCTGGTCCGCCACGCAAAGCACCGACGAGCATGCTCTGGGCATCCTCGAGCGGCAACGCGTCAAGATGTGGCTGAAGCACGCCTACAGCGAAATCGACACGCTGCACATTTGACGCAACCGACCGTCCGGTTCACGACAAGTGCCCCCCATGCAGCATGACGAAAAACCTTAGCAGGTAGAATGGGGCATGCGCCGCTTTAAAATACTCCATCGCACCTACTACAATTTTTCGGGCTCGGTGCGGCTCGAACCCCACGTTTTGCGCCTGCGCCCCAAGGAGGGGCATGAGCTGCGTATCGAGTCTTCTTCTCTGGAAATCACGCCTGCAGCCACCCTGCGGTGGCACCGCGACGTGGAAGACAACTCGGTTGCGATCGCGACATTCGACACGCCCACCCAACAACTGGTGATCGAAAGCGAAGTCATCATCCAGCAATTCAACGAAGCGCCGCTCGATTTTCTGGTGGACGTTTATGCCACTCAGTACCCGTTTGCCTATACCGCTGAAGACCGCGTGGTGTTGGCGCCCTACATGAATGACACCCCACTGGCAGACAGTGATCCGCTGGCCAGTTGGGTGGCCAATCTATGGCAAGCGGGCCAGCCTGTTCAAACCTACACGCTACTGGAACGCCTGTGCGTCCACATCAACCAGACCCTGTTGTATCAGGTCCGCGAAGAACCCGGCGTGCAGACATCCGCCGACACGCTGGCGCGCGGCAGTGGATCCTGCCGTGACTTTGCCAACCTGTTCATGGAAGCCGCGCGTCACCTGGGGCTCGCCGCCCGCTTCGTCAGCGGTTATCTGCACGCCGAGCCCTCGTCGGCCAATTTCGGCTCGACCCATGCCTGGGCTGAAGTGTTCCTGCCCGGCGCGGGCTGGAAAGGCTTCGATCCCACCATCGGCAAGATCGTGGGGACCGATCACACGTCCGTCGCCGTCTCGCGTCTGCCCGAATCCGTACCGCCCATTGCCGGCTCGTTCGTCGGCCCACCCGGTGCGACCCTCGATGTCGGGGTGTGGGTGACCGAGTTGACGTAATGCCCTATTGAATCGACGAACGCACATCCCGACCGGGTAAGAACGAAACGAAACAGACCACAACGATTTTGAAAAAGCCTGGCTCAGATCGAGGCGGCACCGAAAGCGACAGCGCGCGTTTTCGGGCACACAGGAGATAAGCATGCCCATACGCTGGTCCAAGTATCCCAACAAAGGTTTTCACGACGAATTGATC
>CAJDTZ010000029.1_pt1 | contig 22050 bp, 25 predicted proteins | sample 7390551 | NCBI WGS metagenome assembly CAJDTZ01 (sample SAMEA7055662, study PRJEB34461) | soil metagenome | biome: terrestrial ecosystem; feature: Peninsula; material: soil | place: Antarctica | collected 2016 | reverse complement strand
CACCGAAAGCGACAGCGCGCGTTTTCGGGCACACAGGAGATAAGCATGCCCATACGCTGGTCCAAGTATCCCAACAAAGGTTTTCACGACGAATTGATCGGCCCTCGGGGCAAACCCCGGCCGGCTGCCGCGCACGTGGCCCAATACCTGCGTTCGCTGAAGGACAGCGAAATCGATGAGCGGCGGACCGCGGCGGAATTGTCCATGCGCGCCATGGGCGTCACCTTCACCGTGTACAGCCAGGATGGCGGCGCCATCGACCGCGCCTGGCCCTTCGACATCATTCCCCGCATCATCGAGAAGAAGGAATGGACGCGCATCGAGGCAGGCCTGAAACAACGGGTGCAGGCGCTGAACCTGTTCATCGACGACATCTACAACGAACAGCGCATCATTCGCGACGGCGTTTTCCCCGCCGAACTGCTGGAGGGATCCACCAATTACCGCCCGCAGTGCAAAGGCGTCTCGCCCCGCTTCAAGGTGTGGGCGCATGTCTGCGGTTCCGATCTGGTGCGCGACAAGGACGGCACCATGTACGTGCTGGAAGACAACCTGCGGGTGCCGTCCGGCGTGTCGTACATGATGGAAAACCGTCTGGTGATGAAGCGGGTGTTTCCCGAACTGTTCGAGCAGGTCAGCATCGAGCCGGTGGACAACTATCCGTCCCAGCTGTACGACATGCTGGCTTCGCTTTCGCCGCGCCCCGGCGACGCGCCGGAAATCGCGGTGCTGACGCCGGGCATCTACAACTCGGCCTACTTCGAGCACGCCTACCTCGCGCAGCAGATGGGCGCGGAACTGGTGCAGGGTTCCGATCTGGTGGTGAAGGATGACGACAAGGTCTACATGCGGGCGGTTGAAGGCCTGCGCCAGGTGGACGTCATCTATCGCCGCATCGACGACCTGTTCCTCGACCCCGAGGCGTTCAACCCCGATTCCACGCTGGGCGTGCCTGGACTCATGCGGGCCTGGAAAGCGGGAAATGTAGCGCTGGCCAACGCACCCGGCGCCGGCATGGCCGACGACAAGGTGGTCTACGCCTTTGTGCCCGCGATGATCCGCTATTACCTCGACGCCGAACCGATCATCGACAACGTGCCCACCTACCTGTGCATGGACCCCAAGCAGCGCAGCTACGTGCTGGCCAACCTGGACAAGCTGGTGGTCAAGCCCGCCAACGAATCGGGCGGCTACGGCATGCTGGTGGGGCCGCATTCAACCCTGAAGGAACGCGAGAAGATGGCGCGTCAGATCCGCCGCAACCCGCGCAACTTCATCGCCCAGCCCACCCTGAGCCTGTCCACCGTGCCCACGCTGGTGGGCCACAATGCCGAGCCGCGCCATGTGGACCTGCGGCCGTTCATCCTCTCGGGTGAAACCATCCAGACCACGACCGGCGGACTGACCCGGGTGGCGCTGAAAAAAGGTTCGCTGGTGGTGAACTCATCCCAGGGTGGCGGCAGCAAGGACACCTGGATCGTCGACGCGGAGGAGAAATAATCATGCTGTCACGTGTAGCCAATTCCGTTTACTGGATCGCCCGCTATCTGGAGCGCGCCGAAAACACCGCCCGCATCGTCAATGTGCACACCAATCTGGTGCTCGATACGCCCAAAGACATGTCGCCCGGCTGGGAACCGCTGGTGATGATCACCGGGGGACACGCGCTGTTCGCCGAGCAATATCCGGAACTCAACGAACGCAACGTGATCCGGTTTCTGCTGACCGATGCGGCCAGCACCGTGTCGGTCCTGTCTGCGCTGGCGCTGGCCCGCGAGAATGCGCGCACCGTGCGCGACGTGCTGCCGCGCGAGGTATGGGAAGAGCTGAACAACCTGTATCAATACGCGCACGACAACGTGCAGCTGGGTCTGTCCAAGCGCGGCCGCTACGAATACGCGATGAAAGTGATACGCGGCGTGCAGCAACTGACCGGCATGCTGTCCGGCACCATGAGCAACAACATGCCCTACGACTTCATGGTGCTGGGGCGCAACCTGGAGCGCGCCGACATGACGCTGCGCATCCTCGACGTGCGCTCCGCCAGCCTGCTGCCCCATGCCGGCGGACTGCGCCCTTTCGAGCACATTCAGTGGATGAGCGTGCTGAAGTCGCTGAGCGCCTACCAGATGTACATCCAGCACATGGGTGTGCGCGTTCACCGGACCGCCGTCCTGCAGTTCCTGCTGCAGGACCCGCATTTTCCGCGCTCGGTTCACCACTGCGTACTCAGGGTGGAGGCGTCATTACGTGAACTGCCGCGCCACCAGTCCGTGCTGCCGTGTGTGGCGAAGATCAAGGCCAGCATCGCCAAGGTGGACGTGTCCGGGCTGGACCCGAAGGGCCTGCACGATTTCATCGACGTGCAGGAGGCCATGCTGGCAGAAATCGGCAAGGTCATTGCCGATGTCTATTTCAACACGGAGTCTTTGCCGCTGGCGGCAGCCTAGCCAGTAACAAGGCGGGCCGCACCCGACGACCGGTGCGGCCCGCCCGACAGCCTGTTGGCGGCGATGCCCGCTAGCGACGCCGCCCTTTCCAGGTCGCCGCGCAGGTTTTTCTCAAATAATCGAGACCGCGCTCCATGTGCGTGTCGGGCCAGTTCGGGTCCGTATCGCTGAGCTGTGCTTCAGCGTCAGGCTGCAGGTCTTCCTCCCACGCAGCCTGCAGTTCCGCCCGCATGGCTTCAGGCGCATGCTCGTTCACAAACCGGATGACGGCCGCGGAATCGAAACCGCGCGTTCGAAACACCTGGATGATGTCGCGGGCTTCCCGCATCAGCATGGAGGCCTTGGGCGGCAATCCGGTCGCGATGAAAAAAAACACCGTCGCCACTACCGCCGGGTCGTCCGCCTCGCCGTGCGTCACGCGATCCCATTCCTTGGCCACGAGGCGGTCATATTCCCTGACATCCTCGTCCAGGTTTTCCTTGACGAAATACACCTCGCCCGATTCGCCATACAGCAATTTGTCCGCTGTGCTGGACGCTTGTCGGATCCTCGGCAAATCACGTGCGATGAAGCGATCCATCGCACGTCGTGCAAGCGTCTGGAATTCGGTGGGCGCTTCCTTGAGCAAGCCTTGCAGACGGACGTCATTCACCTTCGCTTTTGTGTGTTTGGCTGCCTTGATCAGGCTGACGAATGCCGTTCGAGTCGGCATCTTCAACTCGGCCTGATCGACAAAGAGCACCAGCATGGCACTTCGTATCAGCGAATCGGCCTCATCGACCTCGTCGCGTGATACGCCCATTTTTCTGGCCAGCCAGAAAGCGAAGTCGATCGTGTTCTGGTTCTCCTGCCGCATGGCATGTTCCGACCGGTACTCCGCAAGCGCAATCGTGTCCGCCGCTGTTTTCTCATCGAGGTAGGCGCGCTGTTGCTCGGGCGAAACCACACGGTCCATGATCAGCGTGCTGTCCGGCATGGCATGAAGCCGTTTCAGCATGTCCGATCCGGCCTTGGAGTGCGACAGGAACGTCTTGTCGCACAAGGACGCCGCCGCCAGCTGAAGGTCGCCGCCCGACAGGTCCTCGAGATAGAGGCTGACCAGATTCACCATGCGGTGCAGCGCGCGTTCGAGTTCCGGCCGCAAATGCGCGGTGCCGAAATAGTGTGCGATCTGGACGATGCCTTTTGCAAACTCCGCCTGCATGCCTTGCAGCCGGTCGGGCGTCAGCAACCCCTGCTGCACACCGTAACGCAGCGCCTTGTCCAGAAAGGGCCGGTCGTCGAAAGCCGCGAGCGCGGTAGGGGCCGTTGCCATGCTCACGTCCATCAGATTGCGGATTCTTCTTCGTCGCCCGGCGCGCCTTCGGCGCCCGCGGCTTCGGGGATCGAAGGCAGATCGGCCAGCTCCAGCAATTTTTGCGCACGATCACGCAGAATGATCATCACCTCCTCGAAGCCGTCGGTCAGCTCGTAGCGCAGCACCCAGGCGGTTTCCATCCAGTCGCCATCCGCCACTTCGGAACGGGTCAGCAAGGGCCGCGTGTCCTCGATGTAGTTGCCAAACGCGAGGCCGTGATCGATTTCCTCGATTTTTTCCATCAGCCAGGTGTTGTGGGTCTTGGCATCCGATTCGGGATCCAGTTGCGGAACAAAACTGCCGCTGGAGGCAAAGCTGAAAATTTCGTCATAATGGTCTGCAAAATAGTCCGCCAGCGTGTCGCTGCCATCCTCGATATTGGCGAGGGCATCCAGGTAGTCGTAGACCGCATTGGTGTCGCGATGGATGACCGCATTGATCATGGCGCGCAGTCGCTCGCCGGTGCGTTCGCCGTATTTCTTTTCCAGCACGATCGAGCGGGCAAACTGCTCGGGCGTGACCAGCATGTTGACCACCGACTCCTTCGACGAATCAAACTCGCGCATGACAGCCAGCAGATCCTTGGGTTGCAACTCATCCAGGATCTCCACCAGCGCGTGATCGCCCTGCTCGTCGGCAATGGTCGCAAGCGCGTGCTCGGCGCCGGCGATGTCGCCGGCCAGAATCAACTGCGAGGATTTCAAAACTATCGGGTGCATGCCATATCCTTATTCGTTCATCGTGAGGCTTAACGATCCAGCGGATCAAATCCCTGTTCAGACAGCCAGTCAGCGCCGGCCTCGTTCAGGTCATCCGAATCGGTTTCGTCGCCATATTCGTCGCCGTCTTCATCCCCGCTGTCCGACTCGGGTTCCGGTTCACGCATCGGCGCCGCCACCGAGTCCTTGCTGCGCAGGAATTCCAGCGCAGCCGTGCTGACGAGGAAGGCATCGCCGCCGGCCACTTTGAGCGACGCCTCGATCAGGGGCGTGGTCCAGGCGGGCATGGTCAGCTCGCCTTCCAGTTCAGCCCAGGTGAAGAACGTGGCCTCGCCGGGTTCGCTCAGCACCAGCTGCTGCATGATGTCAGGCGACTTGAAACCGAAGGCACCATAAAAAACGACCGCCACCATCTCCGGGCTGAAGTCGATCATCGGCAGGATCGCATCCATCTCGCGGCGCTTGTCGTTCAAACGCTTTTGCAGCACCGACTTGCCTTCCGAGTCGGTCACCAGATCATCGACCTCATCCAGATAGCGTTTGATGAGATCGGAAAAATACGGGGATTTCTTCATTTAAGGGCATCCTGAATGTATTGCCCTGCCATGTCCGTGGCAACGGACAGCGGATCCTCGATCAGATTGCGCTGCCGATAGTCGTCGTAAGCCTTGCGGCGAGCCGCATCGCCAAGCACTTCATACGCCTCCTGCACAACCCTGAAATGCTTGGCCGCATCCGGCGACGGGTTCTTGTCGGGGTGGTACTGCGCGGCCTTCTTGCGGTAGGCGGCCTTGACGAGATCGGCGCTTGCGCTGGGCGAAACGCCCAATATTTCATAATTGTCCTGCATACCCATCCTTTATTGCGCCCATCCATCACGCCACAGCGATGCGGCCGATTTTGAACCACCTGGAAATCGGTGCAATCGGCCATGAACGGCACAAGTGGAATTCATTGAACAGCCTGCGACACGCCAGGCCCGGTGGTGATTTTATAACGTTTCGGCGGGACCATCGCGATCGGATCGTTCCGACTTGCTGCGCCATGTTGCCGGCCCGCCCGGCTTTTCCGTCCGCGCCTCGCCTGCCTTAAGATGGGCGCATCCGACCATCAGGAGACGTGAGCCATGCCCTGCACGATACTGCTTCCCGCCGACGGTTCCAACAGCGCGTCCCATGCCGCCCAGCACGTGGCGGGCATCGCGACCAGGGTGCCCGGGCTGCAAGTCCATCTGCTCAACGTGCAGCCGCCCGGCGATGACTGGATGGTCCGCCGCATGCTCAAGCCGGACGAACTCGTCGCCATGGAAAAGGAGTGGGGCGAGGCAGCCTTCGGCCCGATCCGGGAAATACTCAAAGCGGCAGGGATTTCCTGCATCGAGCATATCGAGCAGGGTGACGTCGCCGACACCATCGCCCGCATGGCGCGCGAACTCGGTTGCGACCAGATCGTCATGGGCTCGCACGGTCGCACTGCACTGGGAGGATTCCTGCTGGGCTCGGTGGTGACCAAGGTGCTGCATCTCGCGGACCAGCCCGTCACCCTGGTCAAGTAAATAATGACATCACGGAACACAGTCGCCTCATGAACCCGTCTCGACTCAGCATCTGCGCCGGCCTGTTCGCCGCGGGTCTACTCTTCTGCGTGCCCGCCCATGCCGCAGTGGCGACCGCCGGCCCGGCTGTATTCGGCATTCCGCTCGACTTCATCCTGTTCGCCCTGACCCTGCTGGGCGTGGCGCTGTTCCATCAGCGCACCCTGCAAGTCGCACTCACGGGACTGGTGGTGATCTCGCTCTACAAGATCGGCCTCACCGGGTTCAACGAGGGCAGCGGCTTCGGCGGTTGGCTGGCTCACCTGGAACATGAGTGGGTGGTGCTCATCAACCTGCTGGGACTGCTGCTCGGCTTCGCCCTGCTCGCGCGGCATTTCGAAGACAGCGGCGTGCCCCACGTGCTGCCGCGCTTTTTACCGGATGACTGGAAAGGCGCATTCCTGCTGCTGGTCATGGTGTTCGTGCTGTCGTCCTTCCTCGACAACATTGCTGCCGCCCTGATCGGCGGCACCGTCGCCGCCCATGTGTTTCGCCGCCGCGTGCACATCGGTTATCTCGCTGCCATCGTCGCCGCTTCCAACGCCGGCGGCTCGGGCTCGGTGGTGGGCGACACCACCACCACCATGATGTGGATCGACGGCGTGGCGCCGCTGAACGTGATCCATGCCTATGTGGGTGCAGCCGTTTCCCTGCTGGTGTTCGGCCTCATCGCCGCGCGCCAGCAGCATGCCTGGCAACCCATCCAGAAGAACGCCACCGCCGGCATCCAGATCGACTGGATGCGGGTGGCCATCGTCGGCTGGATTCTGCTCGCCGCCATTGCGACCAACGTACTGGTCAACACCCACTACCCCGAGTTGTCCGACGCCTTCCCTTTCCTCGGCGTCGCCGTCTGGATCGCCATCCTGCTGGCAGTGCCGCTGCGCAAGCCCGAATGGAGCCTGCTGCCCGATGCCGCGAAAGGCAGCCTGTTCCTGCTGTCGCTCGTGATGTGCGCTTCGATGATGCCGGTCGAAACACTGCCGCTGGCGTCGTGGCAGACCACCTTCGGTCTCGGCTTCGTCTCGGCGGTGTTCGACAACATTCCCCTCACCGCGCTGGGGCTGGCCCAGGGTGGCTACGACTGGGGCGTGCTGGCCTATGCCGTCGGCTTCGGCGGCTCCATGATCTGGTTCGGTTCGTCTGCCGGCGTGGCCCTGTCGGGCCTGTTTCCCGAAACGCGTTCGGTGGCTGCCTGGCTCAAGCACGGCTGGCACGTGGCGCTGGGCTACGTGATCGGTTTCCTGGTCATGCTGGCGCTGGTGGGCTGGCATCCGCATGTGCCGCACAAGATGTATCAACACGCCCAGCCCGCGCCCGAACGCGTTGGCCATGAAGCCCCTTGACCGATTGAACACAATCTCGCCGGTTCACGAAAGCCATCTGTCATGAGACTCTTCATCCAGGCAAGCGCGATCCGGGTTCCCGCCAAAGCCCGCACCCTGCTCGCATTGCAGCGTGGCCGGGTCGCTCCCCCTCAACAGTTGCACCTGATGAAAGGTTGATCCCATGTGGCTACGCACGCGTTGCGATCTGACATTCGACATCACGGTCCCGGTCCCCTTCGTGCTGATGCTGCGGCCGCGCAGTGGCGCCCAGCAATGGGTGGCACGCGAGGAATACCGGCTGCAACCCAGCGTACCCGTGTTCGAATTTACCGATCAATACGGCAACCTCTGCCAGCGCCTGATTGCGCCGACGGGCACGTTCGAGGTATCGATCAGCGCCGACGTGATGACGGCGGATCAGGTCGACAGGGGGTTGGGCGCGCCGTTCATCGAAATCCAGAATCTGCCCGATGACGTGCTCGGCTACCTGTTGCCCAGTCGCTACTGCGAGTCGGACCGCTTCAATCAAATGGCGGTCGACATCACCGCTGGCCAGCAGCTGGGCTACGATCAGGTCGCGGCCATCGTGACCTGGCTGCAACAGATCATCCGTTTTCGCCCGGGCAGCAGCGACACGCCCGTGTCGGCGGCAGAAGTCAACATCAGACAGTTTGGCGTGTGCCGGGACCTGGCGCACCTCGGCATTGCGTTGTGTCGCAGTCTCAGCATTCCGGCACGCATGGTGGTGGGCTACCTCTACCGGTTGCAGCCGATGGACCTGCATGCCTGGTTCGAGGCCTACGTGGGCGGGCGCTGGTATACCTTCGACGCCACGCAGGCCAAACTGAATGGCGGATACGTGGCGGTCGGCTATGGCCGCGATGCGGCGGACGTTGCCATTTACAATCAGTATGGACCGCCGATCTATCCGACCGCACAGTGCGTCCAGGTGGCCCGTCTTCCCGGGCAGCCCGCGCCATAGCGCATGCCCGCAGGCAAAGCGCGACAAGCCTGCTTGCCCATCCAACAACGATGACACTATTTTTCGCGGACACTTTCAGCCATGCTCTTCAACATCCAGCATCAAACCCGCTATCACTATTCGCGTCCGGTTCGGTTCAGCCCGCAGCGGCTGCGCTTTCATCCGCGCGTCGATGGAGCGCAGCACGTTATCAACCATCAGCTCACCATCACGCCAACGCCACTGGGCCACAACGAACATATCGATCTGGAGGGCAACCGGGTCGTCCAGGTGTGGTTTGCGGAGGAAACAGACCACCTCGATATCGACGTGTCGATGCAGGTCGAAACCCTGCGACGCCAGGCCTTCGATTTCATCCTGGCACCGGAAGCCACGCTGCTGCCCATCGACCATGAACATGACTTCCTCTGCGCGCGCGCCTATCTGGAGCGCATCACGCGCGACGATGCCGTCACCGCCTTCGCCGCCGAGCTCAGCCTGGCCGCCAATCGCGACACGCTGAGTTTTCTCGACCGCCTGAACCGCCAACTGTTCGCCGACTTCACCCAGATGCATCGCGATAGCGGTGCGCCGCAAAGCCCGGCGCAAACCCTGCAGAGCCGCCGCGGCGCCTGTCGTGACCTGGCCGTCCTGTTCGTCGATTGCTGCCGGGCCGAGGGCGTGGCCGCACGCTTCGCCAGTGGCTACCAGAAAGGGGACCCGCAGAGCGAGCGGCGCCACCTGCACGCGTGGCCGGAAGTGTATCTGCCCGGCGGCGGCTGGCGCGGATTCGATCCCACCCATGGCGAGCCCGTGACGGACGCCCATGTGACCATTGCGGCAGCGGCCCACCCGCGCGACACCATGCCCGTGAGCGGCATTTTCAATGGAGAAGGCGCAACCAGCACGCTCGATTACACGCTGGGCATTCAGGTGTCGGGAATGTAGCCGGCGACGCCCGTAGCCGCCAGGCGGCGAACGCCGTTCAGGCTGCCGGCCAAAATGCACGTATGGTTTTGTCTGGCCCATCAATCCGGCGCAGGTGCACTATATTCGCGCAGCGCGCGCGGCGATGGTGAGCGTTCAGCGCCTGGAAACGGGCGGCCGATCCCTCCGGCGCGCCCGCTCCAGCCACGCCGGACTGAAATCGTTTTAAATCAGTTGCCTGCTGCAGGTGGATCATTTTTTGCTTGACGCCATGTCATCGCTTGCCTGTCCAGTCGACTGCCCGGTAGACAGCATGTCCCATGCAGCACTGCCACTCGATCATTGAGCCGCTGGCACATATTTGCGTCAGAATTGTGAAAAGCCGCCATCAACCAAGGAGCAAAATATGAGTAGAAACGAAGCGCGAGTCCAGGCCATTCAGCTGATCACCAACCGTGCACCTGCATCGGTCACCATGCCAAAACCACTGAGTGAAATATGGGCGTGCGACGTTTTCAATCTGGCCTGCATGGAAGAAGCCCTGTCCAAGAATGCCTTCAAGTCCGTCAAGAATACCGTGCAGACCGGAGGCGCACTCGATCCGGCCACCGCCGATATCGTCGCGGCCGCCATGAAGGAATGGGCCCTGTCGAAAGGCGCCAAGTTCTTCTCGCATATTTTCTATCCGATGACCAACATCACGGCTGAAAAGCACGATGGTTTCATCATCACCAATTCCGATGGCGGCGCGATTACCGAATTTTCCGGCAGCCTGCTGATCAAGGGCGAGCCCGACGGCTCGTCATTCCCCAACGGCAGCATCCGCATGACCAATGCCGCACGCGGCTATACCGCATGGGACCCGACCAGCCCGGTCTATATCATGCACACCGACAACGGCGCGACCCTGATGATTCCCAGCGTCTTCATGTCGTGGACAGGCGAAGCGCTGGACAAGAAAATTCCGCTGCTCCGTTCCAACAACGCCATGAATGCGGCGGCACAGAAGGTGCTCGCCTTGATGGGCGAAACCAATATCGCCACCCTGAACTCCAGTTGTGGCGCGGAACAGGAATACTTCCTGGTGGATTCCGCCTTTGCCAACAGCCGTCCCGATCTGCTGCTTGCCGGTCGCACCCTGTTCGGCGCCCCGGCCCCCAAAGGGCAACAGTTCGATGATCATTACTTCGGCGCCATTCCCGCCCGGGTCCAGGTATTCATGCAGGACTTCGAGGACCAGCTCTACCGGCTCGGCATCCCCGCCAAAACCCACCACAACGAAGTCGCACCGGCACAGTTTGAAATTGCGCCCTACTTCGAGGCAGCGAATGTGGCGGCCGACCATCAGCAGTTGATGATGACCTTGATGAAAAGCACGGCGAAGAAGCACGGCTTCCTCTGCCTGCTCCACGAAAAACCCTTCGCCGGCATCAATGGTTCCGGCAAGCACGTCAACTGGTCCGTCGGCAACGCGACCCAGGGCAACCTGCTCGACCCGGGCAAAACGCCGCATGACAACCTGAATTTCCTGCTGTTTTGCGGGGCCGTCATCCGCGGCGTGCATCTGTTCGGGCCCTTGCTGCGCGCCGTTATTGCCTCGGCTGCGAACGACCATCGCTTGGGCGCCAACGAAGCGCCGCCGGCCATCCTGTCGGTATATCTGGGGGACCAGCTGGAAAAGGTCTATCTGGACATCAAGGCGGGCAAGCTCGCCACCACCACGGTAGGCGGACTGATGGACCTGGGGCTGCCCCAGATCCTCCAGTTCGAGCGCGATCCGGGCGACCGTAACCGGACCTCTCCGTTTGCCTTTACCGGCAACCGCTTCGAGTTCCGCGCGGTCGGTTCGTCGCAGTCGGTTTCAGGGCCGCTGGTTGCCATGAACACCATGCTGGCCGACTCGCTGAACTGGATTGCCGGAAAACTGGAAGTCGCGTTGAAGCAAAAGGGCGACCAGGCCACCGCCGTGTTCGCCGTGCTCAAGGAAATCATGGACCTGCATGGCGATGTCGTGTTCGGCGGCAACGGCTATTCGCCCGACTGGCACAAGATGGCGGTTGAAGAACGCGGCCTGAAGAACCTGCCCACCGCGGCCGATGCCTTGCCCGTGCTGCGCGAGGAATATGTCCGGGAACTGTTCGAAAGCACAGGCGTGCTCTCGCGCGTGGAACTGGAAAGTCGATTCGACGTGTACGCCGAGCAGTACATCCTGTCCATCGAAGTGGAAGCCAAGCTGGTCATCGACATGGCCAAAACGGCAATCTACCCCGCCGCCCTCGAATACCTCTCGGACATTGCCACGACGAGTGCAGCGATGACGACAATGAACATTCAACTGGACAGTTCCATCGCCCAAACCATCGCGACCGAAGCGAATGCGATGATGGCCGCGGTCGGCAAACTCGACGACGCCGTCAAGCAGCATGGCTTCGCATCGACCGAGGCGCATATGAATCATTGCGCCCATGTCATTCTCGGCCTGATGAATGAAGTGCGCTTGCATGCAGATGCACTTGAACTGGAAGTGGCGGATGACCTGTGGCCCTTCCCGAAATACAGCGAGATGCTGTTCATCAAGTAAATCATCCAGTCGGGCAAGTGCGGCTGACTGCGCTTGCCCGGACTGCCGTGCCAACACGTTGCATCCGCGCAGACGTTCAACGCCCAGCATCAGAGCGGGGAACACACGACACAGAATGCACAAGCGTCCTATATTGGGGTGTCACGCCACCCAATGGCGCGGGCCTGGAAGGCTTTTTCGGGCCCATTGATATGGTGAGGAACAAATGAAATGACCACGAAGAAAAAACCCGCATCCGCGCCGAAAGAAATGGGCGATCTCATCACGGATGTGGCAGAAGAAACCGCTGTCGAGACCTATTGGCACGCAGCCGGTCGCGCCAAGCTGCGCAAGCCGCCCAAAAACTATTCCTACATCAAGGAAATCGCCCACCTGCAGTTCGAACTCATCAAGCTGCAGGAATGGGTGCGGCTGCAGGGACTCAAGGTGGTGGTCATTTTCGAAGGCCGCGACGCGGCAGGCAAGGGCGGCGTGATCAAGCGCATCACAGACAGCCTGAATCCGCGCATCTGTCGCGTCGCCGCCCTGGGCACACCCACCGAGCGCGAGCGCGGCCAGTGGTATTTCCAGCGTTACGCCGCCCATCTTCCGGCGCGTGGCGAAATCGTGCTGTTCGATCGCAGCTGGTACAACCGCGCCGGCGTGGAACGCGTCATGGGGTTTTGCACCGACGACGAGCACGAAGAGTTCCTGCGGTCTGCACCCCTGTTCGAGGAGATGCTGATTCGCTCCGGCATCTATCTGATCAAGTACTGGTTTTCGGTAAGCGACGACGAGCAGGAAAAACGCTTCCAGGACCGCATGCGCAATCCGATCAAGCGCTGGAAACTGAGCCCGATGGACATCGAGTCGCGCAAGCACTGGGTGGAATATTCCAAGGCCAAAGACGACATGTTCGCCCAGACCGACACCAAGCTCACGCCGTGGTATGTGGTGGATGCGGATAACAAGAAGAAGGCGCGCCTGAACTGCATCGCCCACCTGTTGCAGCAGATCCCCTACACCGACCTGACCCCGGTCGAGGTCGAGCTGCCACCACGTCAGCCCAACACCGGCTACAAACGGCCCCGCAAATCGTCGCAGCGTTTTGTGCCTGAAGTGTATTAGGGACTATCTGTGACTGAACTGCTCCGGACAATTGTCACCGTCATGCGGCTGACTCAGAAAACAAGCCGCAGCCAATCCTGCACCACGAAACACCCGCTGGAAGATTGAGTCCATCTGCTGCATCTGCCGGTCGAATCCGCAGGTCTAAGCGGACACACAATTTCATGAATCAAAGCCGTCCGGCAACTCGTTGGCGGTTCAAAGTGGTGTCTTAATGCCCTCTTAAGTTGTTGCCATTACTCTTCAAATCAACAACGCATCCGCGTCATCCTTTGAGGAGAAAAGACATGGCATTCACACAAACCATCCGCTCCCGAATTGTCGGTTTCTTTCTTCCGATATTCTCGGTTGCCTTCATCGGCGTTCCGCTCATGATTGGCGGTGGCATCATGGTCGCCACAATCGACGTCTTATTCATGTCCACGTGATCCCGTGGCATTGCTCTGTAAACCATCGACGCACCCGCATCGCCTTCGGAAGGGAAAAAACATGGCCACTACACAAAAAATCCGCGTAAGAATCATGGGCACCCTGCTGCTGATATTCTCAGCTGTCTTCGTCGGCGCCCCGCTCGTGATTGGCGGTCATCCGGGCGAAACCGTTGCGCACCCGCAGCGGACCATGCACCTGAGCTGATCGACATCAGTGGGTGGCAGGCGAGGAATAACCAAAATGTCTCGGCGCAATTCATATGGCCATCAGCTCGGTCATGGCCGCGTCCGGGGACGATTTAACAGAATGACTCATTTAGCAATCACTGACCCTCCGCTACGGACGAACAAGCGACGATTGTGCAACTCAATTTCAACGTCCACTTCTGGCCACTGCAGACCAAGGCATTCCCTGGAAGCCCACATTTAGGTCGATCCCACATTTAGGTCGATATCAGCTTTCGACATTGGCGTTCGCCTGCGCCCGATCCATTCCGGTCATCCAGGCTGATCTTGAAGGATGTCCGTTCCTCGGCCTTTTCTGCCATTCATATCTACACTGTGATTCTTCGCCAACGTCGGCTTTGCGGAGGCTTTCACCAAGACGCCATATAGTCAAAACTCGCCAGCGAATCAGTGAACAATCAAGAGGTCTTTAGCCACAAAAAAAAGTACGCGGCCCAAGACCGTATCATTCGCCCAGCAACTCCGCCACTGGATGCAACTGCTCCACATGCTGCGACACGACTTTCACGATGACGATGATCGGGATACCCAACAGCATGCCCCACACGCCCCACAGCCAAGCCCAGAACAGCAGTGAAACAAACACGGCAGCCATGTTCATTTTGGCAAATCTCCCGGTCATCCAGGTCGCAACAAAGGTGCCGACGAAGGTTGCAATCGCCAATGACGCACCTGCGGCAAACAACCCCATATAAAAAGAGTCGAATTGTATGAAACCGGCCATGCCGAGGATGGCCGCGGTGAGGGCTGGACCCACATACGGAATAATATGCAGCAACGCGGCAGCGACGGCCCAGGCACCGGCATTTTCCAAACCGATCCATCGTAGCGCGATCCAGGTAAGCAGCCCGATCAATACATTGGTCACCAACAGCATGAACATGTATTTCTGGATGGATTCGTTGATGCCATCCAGGATATGGACCGTGATCCGCTTCTTTGCCAAGGTGGGTCCCGCAAGCCGCACCAGCTTGCGTTTGAACATGTCGCCGCCGAGCAGGAAAAAAAACACCAGAAAAAGCACCATGGTCGCTTGGCCGATGATGGTGAGCACCCCCTTGGAGCCGACCAGTATGGCATTGCTCAGCTTGAACGTGGGTGGATCGATTACGACGTATGTCGTGCGTGGTTTGGGAGGCGCCGACAAGTCGGTTGGGTTCGTCGCCTTTTCAATTGTGTTCGCCGCGGCTTGCACATTCTTCATGTTGCTGTGCTGGCCGCTCCGCATTTTGTCGAGTCCCGTCGACAATTTGCTGGCCGCTTCGGGTAACTGCGTGATGATTCTTTGCACCTGACCACGCAGCGCATAGGTGCCAAACACAATCGCGCAGATTACGGCCAGCATGACCAGGCTGGCCCCTACGACGCGTGGGATTTTAATCCGCTCCAACCACACCACGAGTGGATTCAAGGTGTATGCAAAGAGCACCCCGAGCAACAGCGTGATCAGAAACGGTTGCGCCCAGTCCAGTGCAAATATCAATGCCACCGTAGCCATAATGCCGAGCGCAACGCCGCGCGCGTCTACTGGCAAATGAACCGTCAACTGGGTGGCATTGGCACTATTGGTGGGGGTGACGACCGTGTCCACCTGATCGGATGCAGGTGATTCTGCCGGAAAAGAAGCGGGCGTCATGCGGCGCTGCCGGTCACGAACTGCAGAATGGTTGCAACATAGGTGCTAGCGCTTGGGACCGCCAAATACAAGGAGCGCACCGCCAATCAGGATAGCCCCGATGCCTGCCCAGACCGGTATATTGATCCGCTCCCGGTCCGTTACCGAGATATTGATCGGCCCCAACTTGGCCTCGTGCGTTTCCTTGGTGTAGCTAAACCCGCCGTATATCAAACCCAGTGCGCCGGCCAAAATCAGCGCGAAGGCAATACCTTTTACAGCGTTCATTTTTCTTTCCTTATGGTGCTTAGATCGACACGGTGCGTCTCCGTGCGTGGATAGTTTCCTAATGGGGCGGACGAGTGAAGCTCGCTCATTTATTGCGCAACCTGCGTCCGATCTGCCACACCACCAAGCCGTGCCGCAGCCATTTACCAATGCGGCCTGGGCGCAATGCCGCAAGAACGAACGCGGCGCCCACTATCAAAACAGGGATACGTCCGATATAACGAAGCACGGCCACGCCCCGGTCAACTACGGCAAGGCGCGCACGCCATGGCTCCATATTGAGCGCCAGCCTGGTTCTCTGGTCTGCCACTTGCGCCACCAACTGGCGTCGACGGTCGGCTAGTTGAGCGAGTTTGTTGTTCATGATCAGGAACCGAGGTGCTGCCGGTCTTTGGATAGCTCGGTCAGGCTCGCTTCGAACAGCCTCGGCTTGGTTCTGACCCGGTGCATGGCGTACCAGCCCAGCCCGACGCCGGCCATCAGAAAAAGCCCAGTCAAGCCAGCCAGCGCTACAAGCCGATGCGTTTCCCAGAAGACGACTACAACCAGAGTTGCCAGCAGCACGATGCCCACGCCCATACACCCCAGCGCAACCAGAATCAGCAGCAGGAATGAGGTCAGTTGCTCCCGCTCTTCGGCAACGTCATTGGACAAAAGCTCAAGACGGGTATGAACCATGCCGACCAGACTCACGGACAGCGTTTTCAGGGATTCGAACAATCCCCCCGACGCAGCTTGCGACTCGTCAGCCATCGCCTGGCTTAACGCCGCCCGATCAGCAGACCGATTACCACGCCCACAGCCGTGCCAACACCAATGGCCTGCCACGGATGCACGTGGACATATTCATCGGTTGCCTTGGCGGCAGCACGGGTTCTGACCAGCAACGCTGCCTGGGCTTCGCTCATTTTTTCTTTTGCAACGGCAAGTGATGCTTCAGTCTTGGCGCGCATGGCGGCTACCGCCTCGCCACCCTGTCCGGCCGTGGCCTTGATCAGTGCTTCCGCATCGGCAACCACAACCTTGAAATCATGGATCAGCTGCTCTTTCGTGACGTCAGCCGGATCTGTTTCAACAGACAAGCTTTTAGCGTTCATGGATATTCCCCTTCTTTCGTACGTGATGAAAAAGTCCAAGCTGAAATAGCGGGCCTGGACTCGAATCCAGGGCAGTTCACACTGCCCTGGATAACAGTTAACTCAAAAGCCGACTCGGCACATCAAGCATAGAGATCCGAATACTTGCAGCCAGTGCCATGAATTGGGTCGGCACCGGCTCACGTCAACCAATACTTATTTCAGCCGCATGTCATTTTTAACGGCTGTCACGCCCTTGACGCTGCGCGTAATTTCAACGGCCTTGTTGATATCGGCCTGGGAGTTAACGAAACCACCCAGCTGAACGACGCCCTTGAAGGTCTCGACATTGATCTCAATCGATTTCAGTGTGGGTTCGTTGAGAATCGCTGCCTTCACCTTGGTGGTGATGACGCTGTCGTCGATGTACTCGCCAGTCCCCTCCTGCCTCGAGGTGGATGCGCAGCCCACGACCGACACCAATGCAATGGCCAGAAAAGCGGCGGAAAGATATTTGTTGAATTGCTGTTTCATGGTGAACCCCTTTATATGAATCATGATCGGAGCGCAAAAAAATCTGTTTAATGCGCCACTGAACACAATCATGCACTGATAGTACTGAATGATTCTGTGCGTTTCCGAACATAGCGAACCATGCCATTACCCCTAACTTGAAATGCTGCTGACAACTCGAAAATAATCGCCTCAGTCAAGTATCACCGCACTCGAACGAGGTAAGGTTGGAAGCGCAAGTTGGCACATGGAGTGGCGATCAAGAAGACGTGCAATCGTCAGTGACCACTAACACCACTTATTGCGGCGCATGAACCGAACCGGCGTAAAACACTTCGCACTCACCACCCGGAAAGAAGCTCCCCACCTGCTTGAGCAACTTGAGCACCGGACCAGTCAGCGACTTGAGGGCGCTCGGCTTTTCAACTATCGGGTTATTGAAGGTGCCATGGATTGTTTGCTGCACCTTGATGCAGCCCTTGGCGTCGATTAATGCCACGGTCACGTCATCAAACCGCCCGTTGACAAAATCGAGCCCGCCCTGGAGGGCAACACGGTGTTTGCTCGTGGCCATGGCCACGTCCTGCGAACGTGCAACACCGCGCCCAACTTTCCAGTCTGAGACGATCGTCCTGATCTCGCTACGGCCTTCCGATCCTTGAAGGATGCTCGCAAAGTTGTACCCCTTGGTGACCGCCAGGCCAACAGGCCCGGCAAAGAAGAAAGCGCCCACATCCACGAGGTTAAAGTTCTGACTAGACTCATAGCGGTCAAACGCCTGATCGAGATCGCGGCCATTGAGAATGAGGTTCTTGCCTCGCAGCGATATCTGCCCCTGCGTGGTCTTCCTCAGTTTGTCCATGGTCTCCCCATGCATCAACAGGTTCGCCGAGAAATCCATCGGCCCTTCTGCGGATTTCTGCAACGACTGGTTCTTGAGGAACGCCTCGATATGGAACTGTGAAAGGGAATAGCGCACGTGGTAACGAGGAACCGCGCTCGTAAAGTCCGCCCGGATGTTCCCCGAACCTTTCCCGGCAAAGATATGGATGGCAAGTGGCTTGAGATCGAAGATCCCGTCCTGCCCGGCGACCGCAAACTTCAAATCGGAAGCGGCGTAGTCCTTTGTCCGCACCTTCCCGCAGACGAGTTCCGCCGTGAAGGCAAGGCGCTTCATGATGCCCGGACGGTTTCTGTCAAAAAGCCGCAAATGACTCATGTCCAGACTGCAATCACCGGCCTCGAATGTTTTTCCGGTTTGCTTGTCATGGTAGGCGAACGCTGCGTCCGATAAAGATAGCTTTGCCAGATTCAGGTTGGGCAATGATCTTGGGGCCGCCTCTGATTTCTCGAAGTTATACGTACCATCGCGATTCTTCACGATAGATATACTCGGCTGTTCGAGCGCGATCATCTCGATCTGGACGCCCTTGTGGAGCAGGGTGAGGAAACCGATCCCAACCCTGGCCTCCCTCGATGTGACGATTTCCGTCCCCCGGTTACGTATGTGTACGTCCTTGAGTGTGACAAGCAGGTTAGGGAAGAAGCCAATTCCCAAACGCCCCCCGACCTTGACTTCCATCCCAATCATGCCCGAGATGGCAGCCTCAAGCCGGGGCTTGTACGCATTGGCATTCAGAAAAAGAATCAGCGCGATCGCGGCGAGTACAAGCAGTCCGATGAGCGCACCGACGGCAATGGTGATGACCTTGAGTGATGTTGACATTTTCATGATCCAAACTCGTGCTAACGCTATCGGCATTTATAGACATCCGGCACCTTAATCCAGGATGTTTTTGCGCGATGCAGCTTGCACCGCGCATGCGCGACATTGAGTGGTCAGGAAAAATCGCTGGCAGACCCCGGCAGTCATACCGACTGCCGGGCGTGCCTATCACTGCGCCAGCATGACTGGGTGCGACAGGATCTGATTAATGATCGCGACCTTTATCCTTGCCATGACTCTTACCCTTGTCCTGGCCTTTACCCTGATCCCGACCTTCACCCTGTTCCTGATAATGTTTCTGCACGACGGGATCACGCGGCTGGTAACGGTAACGCTGCTGTTGAATCTCATGCTGCTGCTCCAGCTGTCGGGGATACCGATCCTTTGAATACTGCCGCTGGTAGGAAGGCAACGGGGCCGGCCTCGGCGCGCGGCGGTCTCTTTTATCCCAATCGGGTCTGCGCTGTTCCCAGTCACGGCCATAATTTTCTCTCCAACGCGGCGGCGCATCAGCCTGCCACCCACGGAAGTACGTTGGCGGCTTGCGATAGTAGCGCACCGGAACGCGCAGGATGTATACCGGGACATAATCTGGCTGCACAAACGACCAGGGCCCGTTGTACCAGGAACTCGCGTACCAGTTATCGCCATGGAAAACCCAGTACATCCCATCGTAGAAGAAGTAATTTTCTCTTATCTGCGGTGCGTAATAGACCGGGTAATCTGGCACCCGCACAAGGTGCGGGTAGGCCGGCAGGTTGATCCCGATGCTAACGTGTGGGAGCCCGATACCGATACTTACCTGGGTAGCAGCAGGCGCCAGTGGGGACATCAGCACCCCCATCACGAGTATGACGTTGCGAATTTTCATCATTGCTTGACCTCCAGTTCGATAACCAAAGTTATAGTCAGGGTTGACCACTACTTTCTCCAGGTGGGATGGCTTTGCCCACCTGTCATATGTCGGCCCGAGAACAAAGACCGCTGCTCAACGCCGAATGAGGCGAAGCAGGATCACCACCACCGCGATGACCAACAGAATGTGAATGAATCCACCCATGGTGTAGGACGTAACCAGACCCAGCAACCACAGAATAATCAGGACAACGGCAATCGTTTCAAGCATGTTTATCACTCCTGTTTTTTGCAATCCAACTGCATCAAAAATACCCTCAAGACGAGGGGCTCACTTCAAAATAGCCTGACTTCTGTATTTACGCTTTACACGCATCTGCCAGCGGCGAAACCATTGCCTCAAGGTACCGTCGACTTTCGAAACGTAATCCCGGGGTTGCCCCCCTGCGAGAGACGGCCACTCACTTGCCATTTTGTCTCTACTCGAATTGCCGTGCTGCTCCTGAGTGACCACGGCCTCAATCATGGCCCTTGTCATGGCGGTTGTTATTGTTCCCGCGGTGATCAGAGCCGCGTTTGTCACGGCGATCATGATGGCGCTTTTGATAATGCGGGACGTATACCTGGTTGTACCAGCTGTCCTGAACAAAATAGACGCGCTCGCCACAGGCATTGTATTGATGACAGTGTTTGCGCCAGTTCTTCGCATGGCCTGGTGGCACGTGCATGTAGATCGGCTCTCTTACCGCGACCCGCTGGATTACACGCGGCTCCCTATACATCAGTCGTGGTTGCGGGTAGTCGCCGATGTCGATCTGGCCATAAAATCCGGGCTGGCCGATGCTGATGGAAACACCGACATCAGCCGCGAAAGCCGACGCAGCGGTTGTGGCCAGCGCCAGCGCCATGAATAAACGTTTCATGTTGTCCATCCCCTTATGGAAGATCGTTCTTGTGGCTCGCTTCAAATAGCCGGATCTGTTTCTCGGCTTCATCTTTCGTGATGCCATAGCTCTCCTGGATCTTGCCCAACAACTGATCGCGCTTGCCCGCTATCACATCGAGGTGATCGTCGGTGAGCTTGCCCCACTGTTCTTTTACCTGACCTTTGAACTGTTTCCAGTTGCCTTCAGCGATATTCCAGTCCATTTAAGACTCCTTGTGTCGGTTAGTGAATGGCGGAATCGCCAATCGAGCAGCCTTGATCCATTGCGTAGCCCCCTGCCAGGTTTGACACCCACATCAAAAGCCGTAAGGAGTCGAGCCGGACAACGAGAGGAACACATTGAATACAGATGCAAGTTAGCCCGATATTCAAATGGAGTCGACATTGAATACAGATGCAAGTTAGCCCGATATTCAAATGGAGTCGGTACGGTGGCGAACACAGGACACCGTGTGGTCATGGTCGTGGCATTGGGGTGAGAAAGCTTTTATTGCAGCCATAGGGGTTCAGCGTTCAGAACTGCGACATTGTGCGGTGTCGAACAGACGACGCCCTTCAATTGGTTATGATCAACGAGGTCGTGATGATGAAGCTGTATCCGTGCAGTCAGTCGAGCAGCTTTGAAAAAATCACCGCCACGATGAAACCAGGATCCACCACTCAACAGACCAGAGCGTGTGCTCCCAGAAAAGTGGCATTGACGCATTGTGCGATATGACATGCGCGATCGCAGCGCCGCCCCAACTCACTGTCAGGAGATTCAAATGTTAGGAACCGTACTGTTGATAATTTTGGTGCTGATGCTCATTGGCGCAATTCCAGCCTGGCCCCACAGCAAGAGTTGGGGCTACGGTCCCAGCGGCGGTCTGGGCTTGATAGTCATCATCCTCATCGTGCTGTTGTTGATGGGCCGCTTGTAATGGGTGGCCGCATGATACGGCCAGGCTGATCCGATCATGTCCGCTTATCCAGATGATGACGGGTTGATTGCCGTACCGACGCCGCACGCCCGCCGGTCGCGGCAGCGTCGGTGCTGGCTGGTTGTTTGCCTGATCGGTCTGCTTGGGGTGGCAGGTTGCAGCAGCCTGCCAACCTTCGTACCTGATCTGGCCCGGCACAACGGCCCGCCTGTCAAACTGGAAGGCGCAGGCGGGCCGTTGTCGGCTACGCAAAGCCAGGCCATCCTCGATCGCCTGGAGCGTCGAGGCCAGGATATCAGCCTCCTCGACCACCACCTGGCGCTCGAAGAGGCCATCGTCGGCAGTCCGCTGACCACCGGTAACCGGGTCCTGTTGCTTCAGGACGGCCCTGCCACCTATCAGGCGATGTA
>CAJDTZ010000016.1_pt1 | contig 22760 bp, 15 predicted proteins | sample 7390551 | NCBI WGS metagenome assembly CAJDTZ01 (sample SAMEA7055662, study PRJEB34461) | soil metagenome | biome: terrestrial ecosystem; feature: Peninsula; material: soil | place: Antarctica | collected 2016 | reverse complement strand
TACCGAGACGGTCACCAACGCGCTGATCAAAAATGCTCGCAAATTGCCGCTGGAACTATACAAGTCGCTGACTTGGGATCGCGGCAAGGAGATGGCCGATCACAAGCGCTTCACATTGGCGACCGACATAAAGGTCTATTTCTGTGATCCTCAGAACCCTTGGCAGCGCGGGTCGAATGAGAATACGAACGGTCTGTTACGGCAGTATTTCCCCAAAGGAACCGACCTGTCGGTCTACTCGCAAGCCAAACTCAATGCCGTGGCGCGGCGATTGAATGAACGCCCAAGAAAAACACTAAACTACGAAACACCCGCTGAACGATTTAACCAATCTGTTGCGTCGATCAGTTGAATCCGCACCGATGATCGGTCGTTGCAGCGCCCTCCTGGGATTGGTCGGTGAGGCAAGGGTGCCTTGCCGCCAAGGTCTTCACCTATCCTTTCCATCGGACTGATATGTTGCCCGGATATCGGAGGCGCCCATCGATTCAAGGCTGTTTGGCAACCGCGTGATCTCATGCCAGGTGCCTTAATGGCGTTTCATTTCAACAGCCTGGACAGTCACAAGCGGACAGAAGGCGTGCAAGCCGCCAGAAAAATGGCCGCGCCCAGGGCTATGAAGGAAAGCAGAAATTTCATGGCCCAAGAGAAAGAAGTGGCTTTGCTGATTTTTTTACAGAAATACGGCGCTATGTTCGTTAACGCACGGAATCCATGGGCGCTTTTGTTTATTCTTAGCCTTAACCGTGATGATGAAACATTGTGTCACGCCAGATTACTCGAGGAATTCGATAGTCTTCCCTCATTCATACATAAAGGCCTCATCGTGAAATATTCAACACTGTTTATAGCGCTCGCAACGGTTCTTAGCCTGAGCGCATGTGACAAGCCGACTGTGGTCAACGTACCAGCGCCCGCGCCAGCAGCACCCGTTATCTTGCAAGGCCCTGCTGGACCCCAGGGTGAAACCGGATCGCAAGGTGCGATGGGCATGCAGGGCGACACCGGCAATACCGGTGACACAGGCAACACGGGTGCAACAGGCTATGATGGTGCCAAAGGCGATACCGGCAAGACCGGCGGCGACACCATCATCGTAGTCCCTACCGAACAGAAATAAATAAGGAGCCTTACCATGCGTACAACCCCTTTTCTTCTCAGCATTCTTGGCGCAGCCCTGCTTTCTGCCGGTGCGATTTCTGCGCAGGCGGCTGATGGCAAATATTACGATCCGAGAAACGCCGCCAGCCCGACTGGTTTCACGACCAATTATGAAGCCTTCAGGACAGTCGGCTGTCCGGGCCGTGAGCTTCTTGGCATCTCCTGCAAGGTACCGGCGCCTGCGCCTGAACCGGTTGCAGAAACGCCTGCAGTTGCACCAAAGGCAGCGCTCGCGCCGGTGGTAGCAGCACCCATGGCAGCACCCATGGCAGCGCTCGCACCGGTGGCAACTGCGCCTACCCCGGCACCTGCGCCGGCCAAACTGATGCTGGTAGGCGTCAATTTTGATTTCGACAAGGCCACCCTGCGCCCGGAAGACATCGCCATTCTCGACAGGGATGCCCTTTCCTTTGTGAAGAGCAATAGCGATGTGGTCGTGGAAGTGGAGGGTCACACGGATAGCCGAGGCAGTGACAAATACAATATGGGCCTGTCCCTGCGACGCGCCGAAGCCGTTCGCAACTATCTGATTAGCAAAGGTGTCCCTGCCGATCGCCTGACCGCCAAGGGCTACGGCGAGTCCCAGCCGATTGCCAGCAACGATACGGATGAAGGTCGATTCCAGAACCGTCGTGTCGAGCTGGAGCCGTTGAGATAAATCGGCTCAAGCCAAATAGAAATGGGGACTTCGGTCCCCATTTCTATTGCGGTCAGCGTTAAATTTGGTGGCTTGAATGACTTGAGGTCGTTCGGGCAACTGTTTGTTTATCGACACACTTGACTACGTGCATAACTGATGTGCCGGATGGTGTTCACGAATGTCTTGCAAACCCCACCAGGAAGAGATGCCTCAGGTAGCTTCATGATCGGTCTGTGTGCTCTAGCACACAGACAGGCTTCGCAAACACGATCATGATCCACGCCAACCTCGGGAAAGTCAGCGTCCTTTCTTCAATTGCTGCGACCGCAATCATGTGCTGCCGGACCGGTAGCACAGCCCATCTCCGGATCGGTGTTCGCATTTAACGGAAAGCATCCATGTCCGAAGCAGTTAATGGCATCACTGAACTTCAGCACAAACAGGCCCTGCTTAAAACCGGGGCTCTGCAGAATGCGATTCTCAATAGCGCCAATTTTTCGAGTATCGCTACTGATGAAAAGGGTGTCATTCAGATTTTCAACGTCGGTGCGGAGCGCATGCTGGGCTACATGGCCGCCGATGTCCTGAACAAGATCACGGCGGCCGACATTTTTGATCCGGAGGAAGTCATCGCGCGCGCCATGGCATTGAGCGCCGAACACGGAACCCATATAGAGCCAGGCTTTGTTGCGTTGGCATTCAAGGCCTCGCGCGGGATCGAGGATGTCTACGAGCTAACCTGCATCCGCAAGGACGGCGGTCGCTTCCCGGCCATCGTATCGGTGACCGCGTTGCTCGGGGATCAAGACGCCGTCATCGGTTATCTGTTGATCACCACGGACAACACCGCGCGCAAGCAGGTCGAGGCCGAGCGACAGCATTTACTCGAGATTCAAGAGGAGACCAATAGACGGCTGCAGCAGGCCTACGCTACCTTGCAGGTCAGCGAGGAACAGCTCGCCGTCACGCTCCATTCCATCGGCGATGCGGTGATTGCAACCGATGCAGAAGGGCGAGTGACGCTTCTGAATTCCCGAGCCCAACAGCTTACTGGCTGGACACAGGCAGAAGCTATCGGGCTCCCGGCGGTGGATGTTTTTCAAAATATCAACCAGGAAACCCGTCAGCCTTCCGCGATTCCGGTCATGGCCACCCTGGCAAATGGCGCGATACAGGGCATGGCCAACCATACCGTGCTGATTGCCCGCGATGGTAGCGAGCGCGCGATCGCCGATAGTTGCGCACCGATCCGCAACCGTGACAGCCAGGTGGTTGGTGCGGTTCTGGTGTTCCGCGATGTCACTGGGGAAAATGCCGTTCAGAAAGCCTTGCGCGACCAGCAGTTCTATACCCGCTCACTGATCGAATCCAACATCGATGCGCTGATGACGACTGATCCGTTCGGCATCATTACCGACGTCAACCAGCAGATGGTAGCGCTTACCGGTTGCCCGCGCGACGAGTTGCTCGGCACACCGTTCAAGAATTATTTCACGGATCCTGCGCGGGCCGAGGCGGGCATCAGGCAGGTGCTGAGATACAAGAAAGTGACCGACTACGAACTCACTGCGCGACACAAGCGCGATGGGGAAACTGTGGTGTCCTATAACGCGGCCACTTTCTACAATGCTGACGGGCAGCTGCAGGGCGTGTTTGCCGCAGCGCGCGATGTCACCGAGCGCAAGCGCCTGGACCAGGTGTTGCAGGACAAGAATACCGAGCTGGAGCGCGCCAGGGCTGTGGCGGAGAAGGCCAACCTCGCCAAGTCGGATTTCCTCTCCAGCATGAGCCATGAGCTGCGCACCCCGCTCAATGCCATTCTTGGTTTCGCCCAGTTGCTGGAGATCGGGTCACCGCCGCCAACGGCCGCCCAGGCTGTCAGGCTGCACCAGATCACCAAGGCAGGGTGGTATCTGCTGGAACTGGTCAACGAGATCCTCGATCTCGCGGTGATCGAGTCGGGCCAGCTGTCGCTCTCAAGAGAATCGGTGTCGCTGATTGATGTCATGCACGAATGCCAGGCGATGATGGAATCGCAGGCGCAAAAACGCGGCATCCATATCAACTATTCCCCATTTGACACCAGCTGGTTTGCCAATGCCGACCGAACCCGGGTGAAGCAGGTGCTGATCAACCTGCTTTCCAATGCGATCAAATACAACCGTGGGCGGGGAACGGTCGAGGTGGCGTGCACCGCTATCACGCCGGATCGCATCCGCATCAGTGTCAAGGACAGCGGGATGGGATTACCCCCGGAAAAACTGGCGCAGCTGTTTCAGCCATTCAATCGTCTCGGGCAAGAGTCCGGCAGCGAGGAAGGGACGGGCATCGGCTTGGTGGTGTCCAAGCAACTGACCGAATTGATGGGTGGCGCCATCGGCGTGAAAAGCGTCGTTGGCGTGGGCAGCGAATTCTGGATCGATCTGATCCGGGACGTGAAGCCGCAATTGTCTCCTGGCAGTTTGACGTCCTCCGAATTCGTGCCACAAGCGCCGGCAGACGGTGTGCTGCGTACGCTGCTCTATGTGGAAGACAACCCGGCCAATCTGATGCTGGTCGAGCAAATCATCGAGGCTCACCCCCACATTCGCATGCTCAGCGCGAGGGATGGCACGCTCGGCATCGCGCAGGCGCGCACCCATCTCCCGGATGTGATCCTGATGGACATCAATCTGCCGGGTATCAGCGGTACCCAGGCCCTGAAAATCCTGCGTGAAGACCCGACCACCCGGCATATCCCCGTCATTGCACTCAGTGCCAATGCCATGGTCCGGGATATCGAGAAGGGCCTGGAGGCTGGATTCTTTCGCTATCTCACCAAGCCGATCAAGGTCGACGCGTTCATGGAGGCGCTGGATGGCGCGCTGGAATTTTCAGAAACAGCTTTGGACGGCTCGGCGATGCCAGAACTCCCGTGATGATGAGCGCCAACGATATTCTCAATGCCAGCATTCTGATCGTGGACGATCAGGAGGCCAATGTGCAATTGCTCGAATACATGCTGCAGGAAGCCGGCTATCGGTGCATTGCGTCGACGATGGATCCACATACCGTTTGCGCGCTGCATCGCGCCAATCACTACGATCTGATTTTGCTGGATCTCCAGATGCCCGGCATGGATGGCTTTCAGGTGATGGAAGGCCTGAAGGAAGTCGAAGCCGATGGCTATCTTCCCGTACTGGTGATTACGGCCCAGCCGGGCCACAAGTTGCGGGCGCTGGCTGCCGGCGCGAAAGACTTCATCACCAAACCGTTTGATCTGCTGGAGGTCCGGTCGCGCATCCATAACATGCTTGAGGTGCGATTGCTCTACAAGCAACTTGAAGAATACAGTCGGGCGCTGGAATCCATGGCGATGCATGACTCGCTGACCGGACTGCCTAATCGACGGCTTTTGATGGACAGGCTCTCGCTGGCCATTGCGCATGCGCGCAGGAATCAGGGCGCCATGGCCGTGATGTACCTGGACCTGGATGGTTTCAAGCAGGTCAACGACACCTTGGGCCACGATGTGGGAGACGAGCTGCTGAAAATGGTCGCCAATCGCCTGATGGCTGTGGTGCGTCAGGAGGACACGGTGGCGCGCATGGGGGGCGACGAATTTGCGGGTGTCGAAAGTGATCGAGGCCGTATCGCAGCCCTATCGAATTCAAGACCGCGACGTGAGCGTGACTGCGAGTGTGGGGGTCGGTATTTATCCCCTGCATGGAGAGGACGCGGAAACGCTGATGAAAAGCGCGGATCTGGCCTTGTATGAGGCCAAGCGCTCAGGCAAGAACAACTATCGCATCGCAGTGCGCGCCGACGTGTTATTGATGGTGCGTAGCTGACGCAAGTTGTCCTCGCAGGATTGAGTCTCAGCACAAAGGAAACAACCCGGACAAATGCAATGATTAGCGAACAAGACATCCTGAACGCCAGCATTCTGATCGTCGACGATCAGGAGGCCAATGTGCTGCTGCTGGAACAGATGCTGCGTGAAGCCGGCTATCAGCGCATCACGTCGACGATGGATCCGCAGGCCGTCTGCACATTGCATCGCCACAACCACTACGATCTGATCCTGCTCGATCTTCAGATGCCCGGCATGGATGGCTTCCAGGTGATGGAAGGCCTCAAGACCAACGATGCGGATGGCTATCTTCCGGTGCTCGTGATCACCGCCCAGCCCGGCCACAAGTTGCGCGCGTTGCAAGCCGGCGCGCGCGATTTCATCAGCAAGCCGTTCGATCTGGTCGAAGTCATGACCCGCATCCGCAACATGCTGGAGGTGCGCCTGTTGTACAAAAAGCTCGAGAGCTACAGCAAGGTGCTGGAAGCAACCGTGCTGGAACGCACCGCCGAGCTGCGCGAAAGCGAAGCCCGCTATCGCAGCCTGACCGAACTGGCCTCGGACTGGTATTGGGAGCAGGACGAGGACATGAATTTCACCAAGGTTTCAGGCCCGGTTCTGGAGATGCTCGGCATCCGGGTCGCCGGCCTGGCCGACAATACGAGCGACGTTCGAGACGCAGGCTGGAACGAGACCGAGCGGGCGGCGCTGCAGGCCACCATTGCCGCACGCCAGCCCTTTCTGGATTTCGTTTTCAGCCGCGTCAATGCCGATGGCTCGCACCAAAAGTTTCAGGTAAGCGGGGAGCCGATGTTCAACCGATCCAGCCGCTTCGTCGGCTACCGCGGAATCGGCGTTGAGCTCACCGGCAAGAAGTAGGTCACGGAACCCGACTGTCAACGATGCCAACAACCCCCAATCCGAGTCAGAACTATTTGCTCGCCGCACTGCCGGCGGACGAGTACGCGCGTCTGCTGCCCAGTCTGGAACGGGTCCCGATGCCACTCGGTAAGGTTCTGTATGAACCCGGCGAAAAGTTGCAGCATGCCTATTTCCCGACTACTTCCGTCGTGTCGCTGCACTATGTCACGGAGTCGGGTGCATCGTCTGAAAGCGCAGGCGTCGGCAACGAAGGCGTGGTCGGGGTCTCGCTGTTCATGGGCGGGGAAACCACACCCAGCTCGGCCGTGGTGCAGACAGCCGGCCATGCCTACCGGCTGGAAAGCCAAACGCTGTTGCAGGAATTCAATCGCGCCGGGTTGATGCAGCGCCTGTTGCTGCGCTACACCCAGGCGCTGATGACTCAGACGATGCAGTCCGCTGCCTGTAATCGGCATCACTCAATCGAGCAGCAACTGTGCCGCTGGCTGTTGCTGACGCTCGACCGGCTACCGACGAATGAATTGGTCATGACGCAGGAACTGATCGCCAACATGCTCGGCGTGCGTCGCGAGGGCATTACCGAGGCCGCCGGCAATTTGCAGCGCGCCGGCTTGATCAGTTACCGCCGCGGTCATATCGCTGTGCTGAATCGGGTTGGACTGGAGCGCAACACGTGCGAGTGTTACGCCGTGGTCAAGAAGGAATTGAACCGCCTGCTGCCCGATGTGCGGTATCGCCAGGACACAGAAACGACCGTCTAATCCAGGCCAACCGCCATCAGGACCGCCCGTTTTCAGTGGATGCTCGCGGCGAGCGAGGGAGTCAGCATGCGCTTGATTGGGTGGCCTCGCATACGCCTATCTGGCGGCATGCAGGACATCGAGCCCGGTTTGCGTTACTTGGTTGGAAAAACAAATGGGGTCTCCAGCAAGCGGTCGGATTCCCGTTTCACCACTGCGTAACATTCGCAGGTTCGTGCTTCCAGGCCGGCCCGGTCGAGCACGGTGATGTGGCCGCGGCGATACTCGATCAGGCCGGCCTTTTGCACGTTGCTGGCGGCCTCGGTGACACCCTCGCGACGCACCCCGAGCATGTTGGCGATCAGTTCCTGCGTCATGACCAATTCATTCGTCGGCAGGCGGTCGAGGCTAAGCAGCAGCCAGCGACAGAACTGCTGGTCCAGTGAATGGTGTCGGTTGCACACCGCCGTCTGCGCCATCTGCGTCAGCAGCGCCTGGGTGTAACGCAGCAGCAGGTGCTGCATCGGGCCGGCGCGATCAAACTCGTCCATCAGCAGTTGTCCCTTCAGCCGATAGGCCTCCCCCGCACTTTGCACCACGGCACGGCTGGGGGTGGATTCGCCGCCCATGAACACAGAGACCCCGACCACGCCATCGTTACCGACCACGGCGATTTCGGCCGAGGCGCCATCCTCCATGACATAGAGCAGCGACACGATGGCCGTGGTGGGGAAATAGACGTGATGCATCTGCATGCCGGACTCGTACAGTGACTCGCCCAGGGTCAGCGGGACTTGTTCCAGACTGGGGAGCAGGCGGGCATATTCGTCTGCCGGCAGTGCAGCGAGCAGGTGATTCTGGCGGGGGTCATGAGCGGGCAGCAAAGGCGATCTCCAAATCGTCAACAATAATCAAACCGCCTCACTGGCCGGGCAATCGAATTATCAGTTACCAGGCCCGGGCGGCGCAAGTGATGGACCGTCCACGGCCGCGCCTTGTCTGTGCCGGGGCGCGAGCCTGAATGCGCGGCGATTCCGGCTATGTACGTCAGCAGACAGACAGCTAAAACGACCCTCCCTATGCTTTACATCAATGCTCACATGAATGCGTTGTCTGACAGTGGCAATGCGCGAGACTGGAAGCAGCGTGCGCCGGGCACAACGTGAGTTGCCCTCGACTCATACGCGAAGTACCGGAACCCTTCATCAACTCAAAAGGAAATCCCATGAAAACGATACAGAGATTCACGACCAGTTCGTCCTGCGTCGCCTCCATGCTGTTTGGCCTGAGTGGTTGTGCCGGCATGTCGTCGCAGGACAAGAGCACAGCAGTCGGCGCCGGCGTGGGCGCGGTAACGGGCGCCGTTTTAACGGGCGGCAGCGGGATCGGAACGGTGGGTGGCGCAGCCGTCGGCGGCGTCATCGGCCACGAAGTCGGTAAATAATGCGCGGTGTGCGGTATGGTGGGTTTATCCGGCTGGCGCGATCGCTCATTACCTGGTCTCTGCAGTATGCAGAACCCATTCGTTCAAACACTGGCCGGAAGTTATTGGCCATCAGGAGATTTAAATGATGAAACTTGATAAGACAGTCAGCGCAGCCTTGGCCATCAGTGTAATGCTTGTAGCGTTATCCGGCTGCCAAAAAAAGGAAGGCCCGGCAGAGCAAGCCGGCAAGCAAGTCGATCAGGCGACGGCGCAGGTCGGCGAGCAAATCGAAAAAACGGGTGACGCCATCCAGGACGCTGCAAAGGGCAAAAAAGATTAATTCGCGTGCGGCGGGAATCTGTCACGTCGCTTGAATTGATCCAGGTTACGGAGATTTGAGGAGTAGGCGGTTACTGTTCGTCGGTTCAACGCAACAGTCTGGATAGGCGGGCTTGCGCCTTGTCTTGAGCTCCACCACGATTGTGTTCATGGCTCCGTCGATTTCCGCCTGGGCGAGTCGGGGCCATGCCCCGTCTGCATAAGCGAACTGCGGCCGAATCAACCGCTCAACGTTGATGGCCTAAACTCCACAGAGATACCCATGCCGGCAGATCCGGGCAAGACAGTCCGGTAGCGCTTCCCCCACGATCGAGGCAGGAGAATGTCATAGCCATCAAAGAACTCGCATTTTCGGCACACAAGCGGAGTGCGCTGCGTAACGTCCGGGATACCGAGTTGCTGCGCTCGGAGCTATTCAGCATCGAGCAACTGAAGCGCCACGCGGCGACGCTGGCTGGCCAGTATCGAATCGATCCGCGGCCGGGACCGGACCGGTTGCTGCCGCGGCTGGCAGACAATGCGCACGTGCTGCTGGCGGCGTATGACGTCGTTACCCTCGCCGCCACGCAAGGGCAACGGATCATTCCGGCAGAGGCCTGGTTGCTCGATAACTTCTATCTGATCGAACAGCAGATCACTATGGTGCGGCGGCATCTGCCGCGCGGCTACAGCCGGCAGTTGCCGCGACTGGCCGATGGCCGGCTGGCTGGTTTCCCCCGCATCTACGACCTGGCGCTGGAGCTGATCTCGCATATGGACGGTCGCGTCGACAGCGATAACGTCACCCAGTACATCGCCGCCTATCAGGCGGTCGAACCGTTGAAACTGGGCGAGTTGTGGGCCTTCCCGATCATGCTGCAGCTGGCGCTGCTGGAAAACCTGCGGCGCGTCGGGGCACGTATCGCCCGCCGGCGCGAGGAGCGCGACGCCGCCATCACCTGGGCCGACCGCATGCTCGCGATGGCCGAAAGCGAACCGAAGCAGCTGATCCAGCTGCTGGCCGAATTTGCCAATGCCGATGTGCCGCTGACGGCGCCCTTTGTCGAGGAATTTTACGCACGGCTCCAGGCCCAGGGACCGGCCATGGCGTTCGTGCAAACCTGGGTCGAGCAAAAACTGTTCGAACAAGGGGTGACCGCAACGCAGTTGTCGGAAGCGGCCGGCCGAACGGCCGCGACCAACCAGATTTCCATCGCCAACAGCATCGGCAGTCTGCGCTTCATCGGCGCCATGGACTGGCGGAATTACGTCGAGTCGCTCAGCTTGGTTGAACAGACCCTGCGTGAAGATCCGACAGCAACCTACGCCGATCAGGATTTTGCCACCCGGGACCGCTACCGGCATGTCATTGAGGATTTGGCCAAGCGCAGTTCGTGCAACGAAATGGCGGCGGCGCGCAAAGCCATTGAACTTGCGCAGGCGGCCGCCGCGCGATTGGGGAGCCAAGACCGCAGCGCGCATGTCGGCTATTACCTGATCGACCGCGGGCGTCAACACCTGGAGCGTGCGGTCGGCTGCTGTCTGCCATGGAAAGTCCGGCTCAGCCGGGCGCTTCAGCGTGTCCCGCTATTGATGTATCTCGGCCCCATCCTGGCGCTCTCCGCACTGGGGACAGCGGGTGTGCTTTCCGCATTCGACCTTGACTCAAGCGGGTTCGGGCCGGCCGACTGGCGGAGCTGGATCCTGGCAATTCCCCTTGTCATCGGCATCTCGGCGCTGGCGGTCCCGCTGGTGAATCTGCTGGTCACGCTCATTCTGCCGCCGCGCACGCTGCCGCGGCTGGATTTTTCCGAGGGCATTCCGGACAGCCATCGCACCATGGTGATTGTTCCCACCCTGTTGACAAGTGCGCACGACGTCGACGATCTGCTCGAAGCCATGGAGATTCGTTATCTCGGCAATCGTGATCCCAACCTGTTTTTTGCCCTGCTGACAGATTTCTGTGATGCACCCGAGCAAACACTGCCGGACGACGCGGCCCTGATCGCCCACGCACGCGCTGCGGTCGAGGCGCTCAACGCGACTTACCACGAGGATCGCCCGTGCATCTTCTATCTGTTTCACCGACCCCGCGTGTGGAATCCATTCGAGCAGGTGTGGATGGGCTACGAGCGCAAGCGCGGCAAACTGGAGCAGTTCAATGCACGGCTCAGGGGCGAGGCGCAATCGGCCTTCTCTGACATCGTCGGCGATGCGTCCCTGCTCGGTTCGATCCAGTACGTTATCACCCTGGACACCGATACGCAGCTGCCGCGCGATGCCGCACGCGCTCTGACCGGCAACCTTGCACATCCGCTGAACCGGCCGGTCTACGACGCAGGCAAGGGCCGAATTGTTGAAGGCTATGCGATCCTGCAGCCGCGCGCCTCGATCAGCCTGACCAGCGCCGGCCAGTCGCGTTTTACCAAGCTGTTCGCGGGCGACTCGGGCATCGATCCCTATACGCGTGAAGTATCGGATGTCTACCAGGATTTATTCGGGGAAGGTTCGTTCATCGGCAAGGGCATCTACGACGTGGATGCCTTTCGCCTCGCCGTCGACGGCCGCTTTCCGGAAAACCTCATCCTCAGCCACGATCTGCTGGAAAGCGGCTATGCGCGTTCGGCACTGGTGACCGATGTCGAACTGATCGAAGAGCATCCGCTCAGTTACGTCATCGAGGCCAGCCGACGCCACCGCTGGATACGTGGCGACTGGCAGCTTGCCGGCTGGTTGCTGCCGCGCGTACCGGGGCCACCCGGCTCCGGCGGCACAAATGCGAAGCGTCAGGCGAACCCGCTCTCTGCCCTGTCGGTGTGGAAACTGTTCGACAATCTTCGCCGCAGTCTCGTGGCCCCGTCGCTGCTTGCCTTGCTGGCAGGCGGATGGCTGCTGGGTCTGGGGCCGGCGTGGGGGTGGACCCTGCTGGTCGCGGGGGTGGTGCTCCTGCCCAGCCTGATGTCCAGCACCATCGAACTCATCCGCAAGCCTGAAGAACGCGACTGGCTGGTGCATCTGAGCCTGACCAGCCAATCTGCGGTCCGCCCGATTGCATTGTCCTTGCTGAATCTGGCCTTTTTGCCCTACGACACGATGATCTGCCTGGGGGCGATCCTGCGCTCGGGGGTGCGGATGCTGTTCACCCGGCGCGGCCTGCTGCTGTGGCAACTGCCCTCCTACGCAAGCCGCAATGCCCGCCGGTCGCTGGCCGGTTTTTTCAGCGAGATGTGGGGCGCGCCTGCCCTCGCGATTGCACTGGGTATAGCGTTTGCGACGAGTGGTGGCCCGGCGACGACGTGGTTCTATGCTGCCCCCGTTCTGTTGCTGTGGCTGATGTCGCCTGTCATCGGCTGGTGGATCAGCCAGCCGCTGGCCGCCCCCGCCTCGGGCCTGAGTGCCGATCAACGGACGTTTCTTCGGGCCTCGGCCCGACGGACCTGGCGCTTTTTCGCAGACTTCGTCGGCCCCGATGACAACTGGCTGCCGCCTGACAATTTCCAGGAATATCCGACACCGGCGATCGCCTCACGCACCTCGCCCACCAACATGGGCATGGCGCTGCTGGCAGATCTGACAGCATGCGATTTCGGTTACCTCACTGTCGGCGAATGTGTGCAGCGCGTCAAAAACACGCTGGATGCGATGGGCACGCTGGAATGCTACCGCGGCCATTTCTACAACTGGTACGACACCCGCACGCTTCAACCGCTCCACCCGCAATATGTCTCGTCGGTGGACAGCGGCAACCTGGTCGGCAGCCTGCTTACCCTGCAGGCCGGACTGGCCGAGTTGAAAGACCAGCCGGTGCTGTCGACCCACGCGTTTCAGGGGCTGCATGACACCTTGCAGGTGTTGGCCGAGCATGTGCCCGCGTCAACCACACCGGAGCTTGCGAAGCAGGTGAAAGCGCTGCAGGAGACCCTCCGCGCACTCATGCTGGATGGATCGCCGCAGACGCTGACCGCCGCTATCAGTGAGCTGGACGAAATTCACCGCACAAGCGAAGAACTGGTTGCATGGCTACCGGCGGATATCGATATCGATGGCGAGCTGGTTTACTGGGCGCAGGCTTTTACCCGGCAATCCCAAGCTCTGCGGGAAGAGCTCGCATTCCTGGTGCCCGAACCGGAACGTTTCAGTGTTATACCGACCTTGGCCGAACTGGCCGCTGCGCGCGCGCCCGGCACAAAATCCGGCGCGGCGACGACACTTTATCCAGCGGCGATCGAACGGCTCGGCCTTATCGATGACCTGATGGGCCGCTGCCGCAAACTGGCGGTGATGGATTTCGAGTTTCTCTACGATAGCGAGCGCAACCTGCTGGCCATCGGCTATGACGTCGGCGAACGGCGCCGCGACCCGTCCTGTTATGACCTGCTGGCATCAGAAGCGCGTCTGGCCAGTTTTTTGCTCATCGCGCAGGGACAGGTTCCGCAGAAGCACTGGTTCGCACTCGGTCGCCTGCTGACCAGCTATGGCAGCGACGTGAGCCTGATTTCGTGGAGCGGCTCGATGTTCGAGTACCTGATGCCACAGTTGATCATGCCTAGCTATGCGAACACCTTGCTGGAGCAGACCTGCATGGCCGCGGTGTCGCGTCAGATCGAGTACGGCCGGCAACGCGCGGTGCCCTGGGGGATTTCCGAGTCCTGCTACAACGCCACCGATATGCACCAGGTCTATCAGTACCGGGCGTTCGGTGTGCCAGGCCTCGGCTTCAAGCGCGGCCTGGGCGACGATCTGGTCATCGCACCCTACGCCAGCGCGCTGGCGTTGATGGTACGACCGCGCGAAGCGTGCCATAACCTGCAAACACTGGCCGGTCTTGGATTTGTCGGGACCCATGGATACTACGAAGCGATCGATTACACGCCATCGCGGGTGACGCGGGACAAGAACCACGCCATCGTTCGGTCATTCATGGCCCATCACCAGGGCATGAGCCTGTTGGCCTTTGCGTATGTCTTGCTCGATCAGCCGATGCAGCGCCGGTTCATGTCCGACCCGCTGGCGAAAGCAACGGAATTGTTGCTGCAGGAGCGAGTACCGAAAAAAGGCGCAACCCTGAACCCGCATGCAGCTGAAGTCAGCGCGGCCGCACGGCCCCCCGCTGCAGAAGCCGGCGGGATCATGCGCGTATTCACCGAACTGAACACGCAAATACCCGAAGTTCACCTGCTGTCCAATGGCCGCTACCACGTCATGGCAACTCATGCCGGCGGCGGGTACAGCCGCTGGCACGACCTCGCCGTCACGCGCTGGCGCGAAGATGCCACGGCCGACAACTGGGGCACCTTCATTTACCTGCGTGACCGCGACAGCGGGCGTTACTGGTCGACCGCGCATCAGCCGACCCTGCGCCCCGCCGATCATTACGAGGCGATTTTCGTGCAGGCGCGCGCCGAATACCGGCGACGCGATCACGCGATCGAAGCGCACACCGAGGTCAGCGTGTCCCCCGAGGACGACGTCGAAATCCGGCGCGTTACACTCACCAACCAGTCGTCCCGCACCCGCCACATCGAGGTGACGAGTTACGCAGAAGTCGTGCTGGCACCCCTGAATGCCGATCTGGCACACCGCGCATTCAGCAATTTATTCGTGCAAACCGAAATCCTGCCCGAACGACAGGCGATCCTCTGTACGCGGCGGCCCCGCACACCGGGGGAAAAGGTGCCATGGATGTTTCATCTGCTGGCTGCGCCCGGCGCGGCCGCCGATGCGCCGTCTTACGAAACGGATCGTGCCCAATTCATTGGGCGGGGGCGAACGGCGGCCAACCCGGTGGTGCTGGATGATCGTGACAGCCCGCCGGCCCTGTCGAATACCGCAGGACCGGTACTCGATCCCATCGTGGCGATCCGCCGCACCCTCACCTTGCAGGCCGACGAATCGGCGACCGTGCAGATCATCTCTGGTGTCGCGGACACGCGCGAGGCCGCATTGGCCCTGCTGGAAAAATATTGCGACCGCCACTTCGTCGAGCGCGCATTCGAAATGGCCTGGTTCCAGAGCCAGGAGGTGCTGCGCCACCTCAACGCCACCGAAGCCGATGCACAGATCTTTGGTCGCCTGGCCAGTTCCGTCATTTACTGCAATGCCCTGCGCCGCACTTCGCCCGGCATCATTGCCCGCAACCAGTTGGGTCAGTCCGGGCTGTGGCGCTTCGGCATCTCGGGCGATCTGCCGATCGTCAAGCTGCGCATCGGCGACATCAACCGCATCGACCTGGTCAAGCAGGTGCTGCAAGCGCATGCCTATTGGCGGCTGAAGGGCCTGGCCTCGGACCTGGTGATCGTGAACGAGGATTTCTCGGGCTACCGGGCTGTGCTGCAGGATCTGATCATGGGGCTGATCAACGCGGGGCCCGAAGCGCTGGTGATCGATAAGCCGGGCGGCATCTTCGTGCGGCGTGCCGAGGAGCTTTCCGAGGACGAACGGGTGCTGCTGCGGACGGTCGCCCGCATCATCTTCAGCGATACCGCCGAGACCCTGATCGAGCAGGTGGAACGCCGCGTCTCGCCCGAACGCGTATCGGACCGTCTGGAACCTACGCGGCAAGCAGTTGCTAAACCGGTCGAGCCGCTGGCGACGCGCGCGCGCATTTTCAGCAACGGCCTGGGTGGCTTCACGCCGGATGGGCACGAATACGTCATCACCCTCGAGCCGGGACAGCTCACGCCGGCGCCGTGGGTCAACGTCATCGCCAGCCCGCACATCGGTACAGTCGTCAGTGAGAGCGGCAGTGCGTATACCTGGGTGGGAAATGCGCACGAGTTCAGGCTGACGCCCTGGCACAACGACCCGATCTCCGACAGCAGCGGCGAGGCACTCTATATCCGTGACGAGGAAACGGGGGCGTTCTGGTCACCGACGCCGCTGCCCGCCCGTGGCCAATCCGGCTACGCGTGTCGGCATGGGTTCGGTTACAGTGTGTTCGAGCATGTCGAATCCGGTATCGCCTCGGAGATGTATACCTACGTCGCCATGGACGCCCCGGTCAAGTTCGTGGTGGTCAAGCTGCACAACCAGTCGAAGCGTGCCCGCAGCCTGTCGTTGACCAGCTATTGGGAGCTTGTGCTCGGTGAATTGCGACACGCCAACCTGATGCACATCGTGACCGAAATGGATCCGCACAGCGGGGCACTGTTTGCCCACAATGCCTACGGCCGCGAATGCGCCAATCGGGTTGTCTTTGCGCAGGTCAGCGAGCGAGAACGATCGGTCAGCGGAAACCGCGCCGAGTTCATTGGCCGCAACGGCTCGCTGGCCAGCCCGGCGGCAATGCGGCGCAAGCGCCTGTCGGGCAGAACGGGTGCCGGTCTAGACCCGTGTGCCGCGACTCAAGCCCGGATCGAGTTGGCCGAAGGGCAAACGCGCGAGGTCGTGTTCGTATTTGGCGCCGCCCGTGACGCCGATGAAGCGCGGCATTTGATCCAGCGCTTTGGTGGGCTATCAGGCGCCCGGCAGGCACTGGAAACCGTGTGGCAGCACTGGAATCACACCCTTGGTGCGGTGAATGTGGACACGCCGGACCCGGCACTGAATGTGCTGGCCAACGGCTGGCTGGTCTACCAGACCCTGTCCTGCAGGCTGTGGGGGCGCAGTGGCTATTATCAGTCCGGCGGTGCCTACGGTTTCCGCGATCAATTACAGGACACCATGGCGTTGGTCCACACCACTCCCTGGCTTGCCCGCGAGCAGTTGATCCGCTGCGCCGAGCGCCAGTTCCTCAAGGGCGATGTGCAGCACTGGTGGCATCCGCCCAACGGACAAGGTGTGCGCACCCATTTCTCCGATGATTATCTGTGGCTGCCGTATGCCACCTGTCGCTATGTGGCGACGACCGGCGATACGGGCGTGCTCGATGAGACGCTGCATTTCCTCGAGGGCCGTGAACTGAATCCGGAAGAAGAGGCCTACTACGACCAGCCGCAACGCTCGTCCGAAGCGGCCAGCCTGTACGAGCATTGCGTGCGTGCCATCAAACACGGCTTGCGCTTTGGGGCCCATCAATTGCCACTGATGGGCTGCGGCGACTGGAACGACGGCATGAATCTGGTCGGCCACCAAGGCAAGGGCGAAAGCGTGTGGCTGGCGTGGTTCCTGTACGAGAACCTCGAGCTGTTTTCCGGCCTGGCGCGCGGTCGGGGTGACACGGACTTTGCCGAACAGTGCACTGGCGCGGCGGCGCAATTGCGCAACAATATCGAGGCCGAGGCCTGGGACGGCGACTGGTATCGGCGCGCCTGGTTCGACGACGGCACCCCGCTGGGATCGTCCACCAATGACGAATGCCAGATCGATTCGATCAGCCAGAGCTGGGCGGTCATCTCCAAAGGCGGCGACCCAGTACGCGCCAGCCAGGCAATGGCCGCAGTGGTCCAGCGGCTGGTGCGACGCGACAAGCAGATCATCCAGCTGCTCGACCCGCCCTTCGATACATCGGACCTGGAGCCCGGCTACATCAAGGGCTACATTCCCGGCGTTCGCGAGAACGGCGGCCAGTACACCCATGCCGCGATCTGGACCACGATGGCGTTTGCCATGATGGGAGACACGGAACGCGCATGGGAATTTTTCGCCATGCTCAATCCCATCAATCACGGCAGCAGCCCCGAGTCGATTGCACGCTACAAGGTCGAACCGTACGTCATGTGCGCGGATATTTACGGTGCGTCGCCCCACACGGGCCGCGGTGGCTGGACCTGGTACACCGGGGCGGCGGGCTGGATGTACCGGTTGACCGTGGAAACCCTGCTCGGCCTGCAACTGGACGTGGATCGTTTGCGCTTAACGCCGTGTGTCCCGGCCGACTGGGATTCCTACAAAATCCACTACCGGTATCGCGAGACGGTTTACCACATCACCGTCAAGCGCGTTGGCGAACAGTCGAATCAGGTGGGTCGGGTGACGGTGGATGGCGTCGACCAGCCGGACACAAGCATTCCGCTGGTCGACGACCATCGGGAGCACCGTGTCGAGGTGGCGTTGGGCTGAGGTGCCATGACTAACGCACAATGGTTTTTACTCGTGGGCGGCTTGTTGCTTGCCATGGGGCTGACGTCGCCCGTGCTCAAGCGCCTGCCCGTCACGCCCGCCATTATCTATCTGGCGGTCGGACTGCTGGTCGGGCCGACGGTACTCGATCTTTTTCACTTCAATCCGCTCAAGCAATCCGCGTTGCTGGAAGTGCTGACCGAAGTGGTCGTACTGATCTCGCTGTTTTCCGCCGGCGTCAAAATGCCGGTGCCATTCAGCCTCGCCCGCTGGCGCACGCCGATTCTGTTGGCCACGGTCTCCATGACGGTCAGCGTCGGACTGGTCGCCGCCTTCGCGTACAGCGTGCTTGGCCTGCCGCTGGGCGCAGGGGTCTTGCTGGGTGCGATTCTGGCACCCACCGATCCGGTGTTGGCAACCGATGTCCAGATCCGTCATCCCGGTGACCGCGATATGCTCCGCTTTAACCTGACCTGCGAGGCGGGCATGAATGACGGCAGTGCTTTTCCGTTTGTGATGCTGGGTATGGGCTTGCTGGGGCTGCACGATCTGGGTGAGTTCGGTCTGCGCTGGGCGCTGGTCGATGTGCTGTGGGCCACGGTGGCGGGTATCGCCATCGGGGTCATGTTCGGCGCTGCGCTGGCTCATCTGGGGCGGAAGCTGCGCGGCCATCCGCCCAAATACAAGCTTATGGACGATTTCCTCGGGCTCGGCCTGATCGGTGTGGTTTACGGGTTGAGTGTACTGGTCGACGCATGGGGATTTCTGGCGGTGTTTTTCGCTGCCGTTGCGTTGCGCCAAACTGAACTCAAACTCGCCAGCACCGATCGGGTTCATCCGGATCAGCCGCTGCCAAGCCGAATCGAGGCGGATGAGGCCAGCCTCGATACCGAGCCTGCGCTAACCGTCAGTGGCGGATCGCTGATATTCAAGGAGCATCTGGAACGGCTGTCGGAACTGGTGCTGATTCTGCTGATCGGCGGCACGCTGTTTATCGATTCATGGAGTTGGCGCGGGGTGGGACTTGCGCTGTTCCTGTTCATGCTGGTGCGTCCGGCTAGCGTTCTCGCCGGCCTGTGGGGCACCCGCGCAACATGGCCCATGCGCGGCATGGTGGGCTGGTTCGGGGTACGCGGCATCGGTTCACTCTACTATCTGATGTATGCCATTCAGCACGGCCTTCCCGAAGACCTGGGCCTGGAGCTGATCCAGTTGACGCTGATTGCGGTCTCGCTTTCGATTCTGATCCACGGCACCAGCGTCAAGCCGTTGATGAGCCGCTTTCTGCAGCACCGCAGGCGTTAGCCCGCGTCCTGAGTGCACACACGCCTTGGCATGGCAGACGCTTTCTTGAAAATACGTATTTTGGAGAACCATCGACGCACCCACCAGTCCAATCGGCTGTTTGGGCGTGTTGGCCGTGATTCAGACCCCTTCCCGAGTGACACATTACAACGCCGGCACGGGTGGTATCCCAACGCAGCCCCTGATTTTTTGAAGCAAGATCATTTCCCGCACAGGCATCAATGTGGCAACAGTGAGATAACTGGTCATGAACGCAAACTTACCCCCCGAACCCGGCGCGCACCCCACGAGCCATCCTGGCTATACCGCTTGCGGATGCACCTGCCCCCGTTGCCATGGCGGTGCTTATCGCATCCCGCGGCGTCTGGTGGATTTGATCGTGAGCTCGTTTACTCCGGTTATCCGTTGCCATTGTCGTTCGCCGAGTTGCGACTGGGAAGGGAATCTGCGCGTGAAGCGATATCCGATTTTGTCCCAAGGGCCGTGGTAAGCCGCATGACGAAAGAAAACATGCAATGCTTTCGAAACCATCCATGGGCTCAAATGGCCCGCGTGCTGCTCGTCGGGCTGACTTTTTTCAGCGCGGGGCTGGCGCATGCCGCCGTGCCGGATACATCATCTGCCGAATCGCTCCGCGCCCAATACGTGTCCCTGGGTGAACGACTCCGGCACAATCCGTTTCAACGCGCGCTTGCCCTCGACTCTACCGAATCGAACTCTGACCTGAAAGGCGACATCTACGCCCTGGTCGATTATCCATTTGCTACCGTCAGCGCGGCGCTCAACAACCCCGGGCACTGGTGTGACGTACTGATCCTGCATATCAACACCAAGTACTGCCATGCCACGACCGACCAGGCCACTACCGCCCTGAGCGTCAACATCGGCAAGAAGACGCCGCAGTCCCTCAAAGATGCCTACCCCATCGAATTCGCTTATCGCGGCGCCGCGGCGACAGCGAACTATCTGGAGGTCCAGCTCAATGCACAGGAGGGGCCGCTCAGTACCAGCAACTATCGCATCCAGCTGCAGGCGGTACCGATTGGAAGCGGTCAGACTTTTCTGCACCTCACCTATTCGTATGATTACGGACTGGCTGGCCGGCTTGCCATGAAGACCTACCTCGCGACGCTCGGCAGCGGCAAGGTGGGGTTCACCATGACCGACGCGACGTCCAGCCCGCCCGAATATATCGGGGGCATGCGGGGCGTGGTGGAACGCAACACCATGCGATATTACCTTGCCATCGACGCCTATCTGGGTGCATTGGCCGCACCGGCATCTGTGCGGCTGCAAAAACGCCTGCAGGGCTGGTTTAGTGCCACCGAACAATATCCCCGCCAATTGCATGAGGTCAGTCGCGCCGCTTATCTTGAGATGAAGCGAGGTGAATATCTGCGTCAGCAGACGCCGCGGTAATCACCCGGCCCCGGGAGCGGGCCTCCGGTTCTCGCTGCGAATTTGGAAGGGGGCTTCTGCTTGCGACACGCGTGTCGCACCGGCCACGATGTGTTGGCCCGATGGCTATCCAGGCTGATCCGGATCAGGCTACAGCCAGTATTCCCAGACGCGTGCAAACAACTCCTTGAGACGAAGGTCGAGCGAACGTTTCTGCCATTGCTCAAGCGTGATCGCGTCGGACGCCGCCAGGTCCTTGTCGAACATGGCCTGCACCTGGGTGCCGAACTCGTCACCCAGCACCACCGCATTCAGCTCGTAGTTGTGCAGGAAACTTCGCCAGTCAAGGTTGGTCGAGCCAACCGTGGCCCACACGCCATCGATCAGTGCCGTTTTGGAATGAAGAATCACGCCACGCCGTTCAAATATTTTTACCCCCGCCCGCAGTAGCCGGTCGTAGTAATTGCGGCCGGCATGGAATACCAGCCAGGAGTCGGTCTGGCTCGGCAGGATCAGCGTCACGCTGACGCCACGCCGGGCGGCGGCCTCAAGGGTGTCGAGCAGTTGCGGATCGGGGACGAAATACGCGTTGGTCAGGTGCACGCTGGTCTCGGCGCTGGCGATGGCCGAAAGGAGCGTGGCATAGATCTGACTGTAGGGTTCCTCAGGCGAGCTGCCGATTGCACGCACCACTGCGTGACCGGGGCGCTGGGGGGACGGGAAGTAGTTCTTGTCGGGTAGCGGTTCGCCTTTCTGGCTTTCCCAGGTCGCGAGAAACAGCTTCTGGAGTTCCGCCACCACCGGGCCCTGCACTTGCAGGTCGGTATCGCGCCATGCCACGCCGTCGAGCCGGTGGCGCGAACTCCGGCTGAAGGAGCCACCGGAGTAAACGCTGCTGATGTTGATGCCGCCGAGAAACGCCGTACTGCCGTCGACGATCAGCAGTTTGCGGTGGTCGCGCTGGTTCAGCGACCAACCTTTGCGCGCCTCCAGGGGGTTGACCGGGTTGAATTCGAGCACCCGGATGCCGCTGTCGGTCAGGCGCTGGAAGAAGGCATTCCCTGTATCGAGGGTGCCCACGCTGTCACGGATGAGATTGACCTGCACCCCTACATCGCCTGATAGGTGGCAGGGCCGTCCTGAAGCAACAGGACCCGGTTACCGGTGGTCAGCGGACTGCCGACGATGGCCTCTTCGAGCGCCAGGTGGCGGTCGAGGAGGCTGATATCCTGACCTCGACGCTCCAGGCGATCGAGGATGGCCTGGCTTTGCGCAGCCGACAGCGGCCCGCCTGCCCCTTCCAGCTTGACAGGCGGGCCGTTGTGCCGGGCCAGATCGGGCACGATGGTCGGCAGGCTGCTACAACCCGCCAACCCAAGCAGACCGGACAGGCAAACAACCAGCCAGCACCGACGGTGCCGCGATTGGCGGGCGTGCGGCGTCGGTACGGCAATTAAGCCGTCATCATCTGGATAAGCGGACATGATCGAATCAGCCTGGCCGTATCGTGCAGCTGCCCATTACAACCGGCCCATCAACAACAGCACGATGAGGATAATAACGATCAAGCCCAGACCGCCGCTGGGTCCGTAACCCCAACTCTTGCTGTGGGGCCAGGCTGGAATTGCACCAATGAGCATCAGCACCAAAATTATCAACAGTACGGTTCCTAACATTTGAATCTCCTGACAGTGAGTTGGGGCGGCGCTGTGATCATGCATGTCATATCGCACAATGCATCAATGCCGCTTTTGTGGGAGCACACGCTCTGGTCTATTGAGTGTTGGGCCCTGTTTTATCGTGGCGGTAGTTTTTTTCAAAGCTGTTCGACTGACTGCACTGATACAGCTTCATCATCACGACCTCGTTGATCATAACCAATTGAAGGGCGTCGTCTGTTCGACACCGCACAATGACGCGGGGCCCGAACACTGAACGCCTGGGGCTGCAATGGGGGGGCTCACCCCAATGCCACGACCATGACCACACGGTGTCCTGTGTTCGCCACCGTACCGACTCCATTTGAATATCGGGCTAACTTGCATCTGTATTCAATGT
>CAJDTZ010000004.1_pt1 | contig 23161 bp, 15 predicted proteins | sample 7390551 | NCBI WGS metagenome assembly CAJDTZ01 (sample SAMEA7055662, study PRJEB34461) | soil metagenome | biome: terrestrial ecosystem; feature: Peninsula; material: soil | place: Antarctica | collected 2016 | reverse complement strand
GATCCGGACAAGCCGGTGAAAAACACAGTGAAGCCCTGCCGCTCGCGCGGCGGATATTGCCGGTGCAATTCGGCCATCACTTCGGGAAAACTGTACCAATCCGGGATTTTCAGCCCAACCCGCATGCGGCGCTGAAACTCCTCGCCGCTCAGCGTGAGCAAGCGCGCATCGGCGGGCGCATCGGTTTCCGGCAGATGCTCGGCACGGTCTTCCACATACACCATGCGCGGATAGGCAATCAGCTGCACGCCGATTTGTTGCGCCAATACGGTAACGGCCAGATCGGCATGGATGGTGGAGAGGTCTTCGCCACGGCGGCAATCACCCTCCGGCAGGTGCTGGCCACCGGCGATCAGGAAACCGCAACCGTAATTGCGCGCAACGATGGCGCGCAGCAACAAGGCACAGGCGCTGGCCTCGCGCGCGGGGGCAGGAAACAGCGACAACTGGGTCGTGGCCGCAGGGAAACGCTCGCGTATGGCCATGATGCTGCGCACCAGACCAAAATAGGCGGGGGATTCGGTGATATCGCCGCCGGCATGCGGATGCAACAGCAGATTGGCCTCGTTTGCGATGGCACTTTTCAGACAAAACTCGAACTGCGCCCGGTGCATCGCATGACATCCTTGCCAGGCGACCACGCGCCGCCATCCACGTTTTTCAAACAACGCACGCAACTCGGCCGGGGTGGCGCGCAGTTCGGCAAAATCGGGGTGCAGCGGCAGCGCCACACCTTCAACCGCGCCCCCCAGAAGGCGGACACCGTTGTCATCCCAGGCATCGCTGACGGTCAGCACGGCCAGCATGTAGCCTTCGCCATCACGCAAGGCTACCCGGTCGCCGGGTATCAGTCCGGCCGCAATTTTCTGACGGCTGCCGAACGTGATGGGCAACGGCCAGAAACTGCCGTCGTCCAGTTGCCGGTCGCTCTCGACACGCTCGCATTGCGCGCGCGTCATGAAACCGGTGAGCGGTGAATAGGCGCCGCCCATCAACATTTCAAGTTCGCACTGCTGCTGCCAGTCGAGTCAGGGTCGATGAGATTGACGAGGGTGCCGCCGTAAGGCGTGATCAGTTGATTCATGTCAGCTCTGGATTAACGCGCGTTATGCAAAGATTTCAAAAAACAGCGCCGTAAAGCGCTCCACGTCGACATCCGGCAGGTGATTGATGCCGGCGGCGCCCTTGCGGCCACCGCCGGTGTCGAACTGGCTGCACAGCGCATCCGCCCCCGATTTGTTATTCAGCGGCGCGCGCACGCTGACCACATAGCCGCCACCCGGTTTGGCCGTCAGTACGGCATGCGCCTGCGCCGGCGAGTCCACGGCCAGCTCATTACCGAATACGCCGGAAATCCGCCGCGCCCATTTTTCGGCCGGCAACAGGAAGATACGGCCACTCGCCCGGTTTTCTGAAGCCTGCACCGCGACGGCGCGCGCCATGTCGCTTTGGTAGCCGCTGTTCAGCGTCTGATAGGCTGACGACTCGGCGATGAAGGCAAGGGGATCGGCATACGGGCGCAGCTGGCGGTACAACTCGGCCGGGTCATAAAACAGGTCGTCGAGCGTTTCACCGTAGCCGTTGTAATTGAGGCATTCACCGAGCGATTGCAGTTGCGCCAGTTGGTCAATCGACAGCTTCAGAGGCAGCGCCGCCTGCCGCGCCGCATCGGCGAGGTTGTCGCCAAACGCAGCCACCACGGCCCACACCAGGTGTTGCCCCTGCAAATACTGGTTCACCAGCAGGCTGGTGCAGACATTGGCATCGGTATCGATATGCGCGTCAAAAAGTGGATGGGCGGGAATGTCGCGTCCAGCGCATCCCGGTTTTTCGACAGTGCAATGTCAAGCACCGTAATGCGGTCGCCTGCCCGGGCCTGCACCCGTTTCAGCAGACTGATGTCGCGCTTGGGTCCGGTAATCAGTTCGGAATTGACCGGCTCGGCCAGACGCAGTTGATGCAGCGCGCAAATGCCGTCGGCATCGCCGTTGAAAACGTCAAAGATACGTGGAGACATAAGCAATTGCGCATGGCGCTGTAGGGGAGGCAAGCATTGTACTGGGTTGCAAACACATCCTCATGACTCGACTCTTGGCTCGGCAGCGGCTCTTTTCACGGCAGGCGCAACGCTGGAAACGAATCTGAAAAATGGCCATTGCGCGAACGCAAGCGTAGCCAACCAGGCGCAACATGCGAGGCCGTAGCGCACAGCCAGCGACGTTCCTGACACGAGACTCGACCGATCGGCGCTGAGCAGAAACTGCAAGGCAGAGAAATCTTGTCCGTATTTCAGAACATGCATCTCCAACCCAACATAGAGCAGCATATAGCCAACCAGCAGGGTCAGCAGCACCCAGACCAGGGTGGCGAGGCGGGATAGCCCCGCGCCCAATGCATGCAAGCCCAGCATGCTGCCGCACGTGCCAAGCAGCATGAAACAGACACTCAATGCGGCACTGGCCCGAATGCCGCCGCCCGCCGCCATGAGCTCAGTCAGATTGTCCGTTGCTGCGCGCTCCACCACCACCCAGTGCGCTAGCAACAGCAGGATTGTCGCACTCGCTCCCCACGCCCATAAGCCGGCGCGCCGGCGCCCCGCCACCACGGCCCTTGCCATCCATGCTCCACCTGTTAGCAAAAGGGAAAGCGCGGCAAAAACCACGGTCATGCGCGCCAGGCTTTCGGTTTCCCCTGGCCATCCCAGAATGGGCGAGCCCACCAGGTCATGAATGCTCTCACTTGGGACAGCCAAGATCGCGAGCACGGCGGCCGTTGTCGCATGCAGCAACGTGGCGGGCAGATACATCGATCGAAACAAACGGCTGACCTCCAGCCCCCTGGCAAAAAGAACCGGCACGCCAGCCAGACAGAACCAGAACAGGGACAGCAGGAGCGCGGACAGAATGGGACTACCCTGATAGATCAACTCCTTGATGTTGTAGGGAATGCCCGGCGCATACGTGATGGCCAGACCCAGCATGGTCAGCACACCCGCGCCCAGGGAAATATCGCGCAACAACGCGGGCAGCGCGCCTGCATGCGGCCCGGTTTGAGGGGTCGGGCGGCGCCGCGTTTCCAGCCGGTCCGCGCGCGGAATCGACGATGACGACGATGAGTGGCGCACGCGTTTGCCGGCAGGGACGGCCCGGGTTTCCCCATGCAGGCATCCAACCAGCAAGGTCAGGAAAAACAGCAAGGTCAGCCGGGGAGCATCGAACAGCGAGTCGACGACGCCCACCGTCAGGCAGGCGATCAATCCTGCCAGTACCGACAAGCTGACCATATCGCCCGAGCGCAGGAAATGCCGGGTAATCCGCACCAGTGCGTACCCGCACAGCAAGGTGAACGCAAGCAAACCCATCCAGCCCTGATCAAACCACAGGGCAACCCAGAGATTCTTGATGTGCCACCCTAAATGATCGAACGTGCTGAAAAACCATCTGTCCGCACCGCTGGAAAAGTGGCCATTGCTGATGACATCGCGCCCAGCAGGATCGAGCAGGGAGATGCTTCTGATTTCCGCCACGCTGCCGGGGGCAAAGTTCTCCAGCGACAGGGTGACGGGGCGCCCCCATCTGCCGGGCCAGTTCAGAGTGAGACGATCATGGTAACCAGACCAGCTTTTGCTCAGTGTGAACCTCGCTGATGTGCAGCCGAATGAATCGAAATAGGTTCGCTCGCACAGCAACACATTAAGTCCGGCATTGCCTGATGCGCTGCGCGCCATGACCTGAAGCTGATAACCGGCATCGTGCCGAACCGCGACCTTTTGCTCTACGTAAACCGTCGTGCCACCCGCCAGGGAAAGCCCATGTTCCTCCCCTCGCTGGAAATAGCTGAATGAGGCCGAACGAGCCTGTTCCCGACTGTTGTAAAAATAGGTGGCGGGATAGCGGCCCAGCCCCATGCCGAACAGATCACTTTGCCAGCCTTGATCCTTGATCGCGAGCGCATCCTGCCAATGTGACACGCGTACCTCGGCATCGCGTTCACTTTTCCCCATGCGGTATTGCGCAAACTGTCCGCCCAGAATGGGCGCAACCACCCACGCGGCAAGCAGGCAAGCAACCAGAACATAGGGTAGTGCCCGCATTCTGGCCGCCCGCTTGCCACGCAACCCCCAGCCGATGGCCAGCACCAGGATGGCCAGCGCCATGGCGACATAGCCCCCGCGGGCGTAAGTCACGGCCAGCGCATAAAAGCCGCCGAGCATCAGGCCTGTCACGGCTGACTTGATGACCCAGCCGCGCTGCCAAGCCACAACGGCCGCGAGAAATGGCATGGCAAGTACCAGCTGGGCTTCGATAGATGAACCGCCTGTATGCATGCTGGACATCAAACCTGCCGCCCGGAAATCGCGGGTGAAATCGGTCAACCCGGGAAACACGGCCCGCTCCCAAATGATGGCAAGCACCGCACCCGCCAGACCCAACGCCATGCCCTGCGAAAACAGCCGGCCTACCGGGACGTCTGCCTGAAGCTGCCGGGTCAGGAGCGGCAACAGGGCAAACGCCCAGAAGAATCCTTTCGCCACACGCAAGGCGTTGTACGGGCTGTAATAATTGGAGAAGGAATTCGGATCCAGAGGGGCGAGCGGGAAAAGCGCCATCGCCAGACTGATGAGACAGGAAGTCGCGAACAAGCCCAAGACGAACTGAAGACCGACAGGCAGCCGTATTTTCCCTGTTGACGATGTCGATGCGTTCCAGTAACCGACGGCCAGCGTGAGCAGCAGCACAAGATCAAACTCATCAAAGAAAAAGCGGCCAGACCACGGCGCCAGATCAAGCACCGGCAGCAAGGCTGGAGTCAGGATCAGCCAGGCATGCGGGTAGCGCCGAAGCAGCAGCACATACAGCAACGCCCCAACCGCCAGCGGTATCCGGGCAAAAGGCTGACTCCACAATCCAATCAGGGCCACGCCAAAAGACAGCGCCGCTAGCATGCGCCAACCCATTCCGGTCCGGCCCCGCCCGGCTGGGGATTTCGCCGCTTCCTGTGACACGTTCTCTCGGAAAAATGAATTGTTTCTGCAGGCTGCAATGCAGCCCAGCCAGCCCCCCATTGCGGCGAACAGGAGATTCGTGAAATCGGGCTGCCTGTCTGCGATGAACAGCTTGCTGCTCTCGAACAATCCGGCAGCCAGCACACTCCAGACAAAACTCTTCCACAACAGCGTGCGGCCCGAACAGGCATGACGGCGCAACGCCCAGACCAGCAGGCCCAATGGCAAATAGGCCGCCATGACCATGAGCACACTGTGCAGGGCAAAACCGATGTCAGCGAAATAGTGCTGATAGAACGGTGCCAGATGCAGCGCCGCCAGGCGATCGAATGCCGGCAAGGGCGTCAGCCAGTTGTGGGTAAACCACCCGTTCGCCCATCCCAGCATGCCGAGATAGGGAAGCAGGGCGAGTCTGGCCGGAATGCCTGCGCTCGGGACATTCGGGCAAACCTGTCCGGCATATGCCGACAGGCTATGGGTCAAGGCAGAAAGACGTGGCCCCACGACCGGCCAAAGCAGAATGCCGATAACAGCCCCCAGGCTGTTCATCAGGATGTCATTGAACAGCGGGGTACGACTGACTATAAATATCTGCGTGAATTCCAGGCTGGCACTGAGTGCCATGCCGCCCAGCACGACCAGTCCGGTCGACAGCCAGCCACCCGACAGGCGTCGACTGGGAATCGCGCTTCGCCACAGGATAGCCAACGGCAAATAGAGAGCCACATTGGTCGCCAAGTCGGTAAACGATACGGGGCCACGCGCGGCCCAGGGCAACTGAAGAAAGGTTTCCCATGCGAAGGCTAGAGGCAGGGCCTGAAAATCCAGCGGCACCAGCGTTCCGTAGATGACGAAGGTGGTGTAAACCAGCGCCACCCACCACAACAACCCACGTGAATGACCGGATGTGCCGCCGTTGCGACTCATGGCTGAACGCCCCTTAAACTGCGCAACAAGGCAGGCGCGAGGCGGGCGCCAGGGTGAACTGTCGGATTCCAGCCAGGATAGCCGGCCAGTTCCTGCACCAGTGTGTCCGGCAGCCTGCCGGGGGAGCGACCCAATTCAAGCAGGCGTGTCGGCAGGTCCTGCACAGCGGTGTTCAACAGCTCGGGGCGATAGGCCAGCGTGAGGTTGTGTGAAGTCTCACCACCCTGCAATGGCGTGCCCGCCGACACCACATTGGCCATCACGCGTTGATGGTAAGGCGCGTTAGCGGCCCGGTGTACCCGGATTCCGATGCCCGAGGCCAGCACGGTGTTCGAGAAAATGGCCATGTCGCGCGGTACATCATTGTGTGGCTGGATGTGCATCGCATCGCCGCTGCCATTGATGAAAACATTGTCGTACACCGCCACCCTCCCTTCTGCCTGCATCAAAGCCTCGCTGGGATTGTGCAGAAAGAGATTACTGTAGACCAGATAGCGATCGTCGCTGCCCGCACCGGTTAGCGGGAAATGCCCCACCAGGACATTGGGACGCGCCATGGGGCCAGGCAGGGCATCGGCCTTGGAGAACACGTTATAGCGGATCACCGTATCGACGCGTTTCAAATGGTCAGCCGAGCGTACATTCTGATGCTTGATTTGCAGGTTGTAACCCAGCGTACTCGATATATGGTTACCTTCGATGAGCCCACCGACAAAGGGATCAGAACCATCCGAGTCGCCAAAGTACATGCCGGTGCCCACCCGTTCGATACGGTTGCCTGTCACCACCCAGCCGACTGCCGGACATTTGGTCGAGATGCCCACATTCTGCTGGGATGCCGCGTGATCGTGGATGTAAAGATGATCCAGGGTAACGAAATCAGCATAGCGGCTGTGGCCTTCGGCCTTGAGCGCGTCCACCGGAATATTGCGCCCATCCAGTTCCAGATGACGCAGCACCAGATACCGGATATTGGCCAGACTGACGGTGTTGGCGCCAGCGCGCGCCATAAAACGCGGCGGCATTTCAGCGTTTGCCGCTTCAATGGTGATGGGCAGGCCAGCGCGTCCGGACAGGTCATGCAGTGGCAGACCCCGGCGGTAATCTCCCGGCTCCAGCAGCAAGCGATCCCCCGGCTGAAGCAGACTCAAGTATTCACGGTAATCCGCGGCATTGACGCGAAAATCGGCGGCTACCGATGCGCCTGTCAGCAAGCATAACCATCCTGCGCTGATGGCTCGCCGCATTCAGTCACCCGTATCGGGCAGCGGCATGCCGCCCCTGAGCAGATCCAGCTTGCCGCAGAGCACGCGTGTCATCCCGCCCACGCTCTGTCGGCCGGTATCCACCACGATATCGGCCACTTCGCGATAAAGCGGGTCACGCTGCTGATACAGCTCACGCAGCCTGGCCAGCGGATTTTCGGTTTGCAGCAGCGGTCGATTCCGGTCGTGCCGGGTTCGCTCATACAAATGCTCCGGGGTGCCACGCAAATAAATCACCACCCCGGTTTTTCGCAGATTCTCGCGCGTAACGCCCGACAACACAGCACCGCCGCCCGTAGCCAGCAGAATACCTTTCCTGGTTGTCAGTTCGGCGATGATGACTTCTTCCCGTTTGCGGAATCCGGCTTCGCCCTCGATTTCGAAAATAACCGGAATCTTGACCCCGGTTCGGGCTTCTATTTCATGGTCCGAATCAAGGAAAGTGCATCCATAGTGCCTGGCCAGCAACCGGCCCACCGTGGTTTTGCCGGCCCCCATCAATCCCACCAGGTACAGGTTGTCTCGCTTGCTCATGGCGCCATTCTAATGGACGCCGAGCGAATCGGTAGCGGGTACAGCTGTCGCCCGGCAGGAAAATCAGGACAAAAAAAAGCGCGGGGCAGGCCCGCGCTTGGTTAAGTTTCCGCAATCAGCGAATCGACAGCCGCTCGTCCAATATGCGTGGCGTCAGGAAGATGATCAGCTCGGTCTTGCTGTTCGACTTCGTGGTTGTCTTGAACAGGTTTCCTACCACCGGAATATCGCCCAGTAACGGCACCTTGTTCACCGCGGTAGTTTCATCGCCATCGAAAATGCCACCTAGCACCAGCGTCTCGCCATTGTTCACACGCACCTGGGTTTTGATCCGTTTGGTGTCGATGGCCGGATTGTCTCCGGCTCTCGCGACTGCTCGTACCGCGTCCTTCTGAACTTCGACTGTCAGAATGATCGAGTCGTTATTCAGTATCTGCGGGTCAACCAGCAAACACAGGAACGCATCCTTGAAAGTAACGGTAGCCGGTGAGTTTGCCGTTCCAGGCGTGATGTAGGGAATCTGCGTACCGTTGAGAATGACCGCCGGTTTCTGGTTGGTGGTCATCACGCGCGGATTGGAAATCACTTTGCCGCGTTCTTCCGCTTCCAGTGCGCGCAGTTCCAGGTTCAACAGATTGCCATTGGCCAGATTCAGCAAGGAAAGTGCAAGGGATCCACCCGATGACGTTTGCAGCGGTTGACCGGAGCCAGTAGCGGTTGCCTTGTGCGGATCGCCGAACAGTTCCCCACTCTTGGCTGCAGTGAAATTCAGGCGCGCCCCCAGATCACGACTCCAACCATCGTTTGCCACAACTACCCGTGCCTCGATCATAACCTGGCGAGCGGGCACATCCAGACGTGCGAGCAACTCACGTACTTCCTGAATCTTGCGTGCCGTATCAGTGATGATCAACGTATTGGTTTTTAATTCATAAGTTGCGCGGCCACGCTTGGTCAGCACCTTCTGGCTGTCGTCGCCTGTGCCGCGCGCAGCTGATGTCACCGCACTGCCACTCAAACCACCCGCCTGCGCTGAACAGTTGACCGAACTTGCCGCGGTGTTTCCGGCACCGCCAGCCAACCCATACAACATGTTCTGCGCTTCATCGGCCCGCATGTAATTAAGCTGGATGTATTCGGTGGTTACCGGTTCCAGGTCAACCACGGCCGAGCGTGCTTCGAACTCCAGTTTTTCCTTGGTCAGGATTTCGTCCTTGGGTGCGATCCAGATCACATTGCCATTCGTACGCTTGTCCAGACCCTTGGTTTGCATGATGAGATCGAGCGCCTGATCCCAAGGCACATCCTTCAAGCGCAGCGTCAGGTTACCGGCCACGGTATCGCTCGCGATGATGTTCAGGCCGGTAAAGTCGGCAATGACCTGCAACACTGAACGCACTTCAACATTCTGGAAGTTGAGCGACAGCTTTTCGCCCGAATACTTCGTCTTGCCATCGGTCGTTTTTTTCTGTGCATCATCGCTCTGCTTGACTTCAACAATGAAGCTGTTGTCAGCCTGATAAGCCGCGTATTCCCAGCCGCCCTTGGGCTGAATCACCATGCGCGTATTGTTGCCCAACGTGTAGGTTTCAATGATCTGCACCGGGGTGCCGAAATCCGCCACATCGAGGCGACGCTGCAGGGCTTTGGGCAATTCGGTACCAATGAAATCAACGACCACCCCATTGGCCTGCTGGCGAATGTTGATGCCGGTCTGTGCGTCGGACAGCGTGGTCACGATGCGCGACTCACCCGTTGCACCACGCCTGAAATCGATATCGCGAATGCTGTGGCTCGCGACACCAGGCGCCGCCTCGGCAAAACTCGGGCTGACATTTACCGGCGCAGCACCTGCGCCGACATCGCCCAGTGAAACAAGCAGCGTCTTGCCGTCAACCGCGGCTTCGTACTCGACCGACTTGTTCAGATTCAGCACCAGACGGGTGCGGGTGCCGGCTTGAACCACGTTGACGCTCGACAGTGGCCCCAGGTTGGATTCCACTGTGTTGCGTCCAAGCGCGTTAGCCGTGTCGGGCAAATCGAGTGCGATACGCGGCGGATTGCCGACGGTAAAGCCTGCCGGCGTGGCAGTCAACGCGTTCTTGAGCGTGATTCGAACGACGACCTTGCCGCCCGGCAGCGTGGTGGTATCGACGCTTTGAACCGCATTGCCGACGGGTGGGGAATTGGCAGCGTGTGCCGCGAGCGGCAACACCAATCCGGTGAGTAGCGTGATCCCGAACAGATAACGGGTCATTTTCTGGGCAATCTTCGGCAATGCGTTCATATCAGCCTCTTTGAAATTCAGTACTACAAATCATTCTTGCAAAATCAGGGTGCTGGTGCGTTCTGACCAATCCCCGGCGCTATCCTGGACAATTTCACGCAAGGTGATTTCACTACCACTGATCTGCGTGACAAGACCGAAATTCTGGCCAATGTAATTGCCTTTTTTAACGTGATAAATAGCGTTGTCCGGTGTTTTGATCACCGCATTGATCACACCATTCTGCGACAACATGCCCACCATTTTCAGCGTCTCCAGTGAGAAGGCTTCCAGTGGCTCCTTGGGACGATTGAGATCGGGCTGCATCCCACCACCGCCCCCACCAGTCGAGAGTTTTCTTGGTTTGAACGGATCAGGCAAATCAAACGCATTGTAGGAGAACGACTCGTAAAGCTTGACCTCCGGCAACGGCTCGATCTTCCCTTGAAGGTCCTTGCCTGTTTCGGCCACAAAGGTTTTCAGGTCGTCCATGTCGCCGCCGCCGCAGCCGGACAGCCCCAACACGATTACGGTAATGGCAAGGCGCTGTATCATTTCTGTTGCCCCTTGACTTGTTTCTTGTGGGCCATGACTTCATCGTCGCCCAGATAACGATAGGTTTTAACGACGGCATCCATATTCAACACCCCATCCTTGGCCGGCACCATGGAGATTTGCTGCAAAGTCACGATACGCGACAACTTCGAGACATCACTGACGAAGGCTGCTATATCGTGATAGCCGCCAGTAACCTTGACGCTGATGGGTGTTTCAGCATAAAACTCCGTCACCGTTTCAGCGCTGGGTTTGAACAATTCAAATTGCAGCCCACGCCCAAGGCCGGCCTGGTTAATGTCTGTGATCAGGGCATCCATTTCCTGCTTGTTGGGGAGTTGCTTCAACAAGGCGCCGAAGGCCTGTTCAATATCGGCCAACTGTTTCGTGTACGCCTCCAGATTGATCGCCTGGTTTTTTTTGGTGGTAAAAACCCCACGCAACTCGGTTTCCTTCTGCTTGGCAACGTCAAGCTGTTCCATGCCGCCACTCCAGTCGAACCACCAGCCGGCCACTACAATTGCCACGCACAACAGTGCCAACGCCACCAGTTTGGTCGGCAACGGCCAATCCGCCAGTGTTTTCAAATCGAGATTATTGAGGTCGTCCAGGGTCATGCTTTGCCCCCTTTTTTGTCTGCTGCTTCATCATTCGTCTGATGGCTCTGCTTCACTGTAAGCACAAACTCATTGGCGCGCAGATTGTTTACTGTGGCCGACTTGATTTCGACCAGCCGGGGAGATTCAAACCAAGGCGATGCGTCCAGGTTGCGCATCAAGGTCGAGACACGTGCGCTTGACTGGGTGTAGCCATTAAGCGTGACGACGTCACCCGATTGCTTGAACGACTTGAGATACAGCCCTTCCGGCAGGATTCGAATCATCTGATCGAACAGGTGAACAACTTCCGTGCGATTGGACTGCAGGGTCTCGACAACCTGCTTGCGTGCCAGCAACGCCTGGGTCTGTTCGCGTATTTTCTTGATTTCGCCGATCTGCCTGTCCAGCGTGGCAATTTCCTGTTCGAGGTAAGCATTGCGGGCTTCCTGCGTTGACTGACGCGTCGCGATCAGGGTATGTCCCAGAACGACGACAATCACTCCAACGGCGACAGCGATACCCAGCAGAACGGTGAACTGACGGCGCCGTGAGGCACGGGCAAGTTCGCGGTGGGGGAGGAGGTTAATGCGAATCATTGGGGATCGAACCTCCGCATGGCGAGGCCGCAAGCGACAAACAGGGATGGCGCATCAGCAGTGAGCTCCTGCGGCCGAATTTTGGACCCTACCGCCATATTGGCAAACGGGTTGACGACCATGGTCGGCATGCTGGTTCGCTGCGCGACCACTTCATCGATACCGGGAATCATCGCGCCACCCCCGGCCAACAGAATCTGGTCGACCTTGTGATACTGGGTCGACGTGGTGAACAACTGCAGGGCCCGTCCGATTTCCATGGCCAGGGTTTCACTGTAGGGCTGCAACACTTCCATGTCATAGCTCTCGGGCAAGGTGCCCTTGCGCTTGGCATTTTCAGCCTCATCACTGGTCATGCCGTAACGGCGTGATATTTCATTGTTGAGCTGGTTGCCGCCAAAACCATGCTCCCGCAGATATACCGACTCATTGTCGTTGAGAATGTTGATGTGCATGTTCTGCGCGCCCACATCGATGATGGCGACGGTTTGTCCGGCACCGCTACCCGGCAACAGGTGGGCAATCTGCTCATATGCTGTCTGGGTCGCATACGACTCGACATCCATGATGTAGGCCGTCAGGCCTGCCGCCTCGGCGACCGCCACACGGTCCTCGACTTTTTCCTTGCGCGCGGCTGCAAGCAGTATCTGCACGTCATCCGGGCTGCCGGGCGACGGGCCCAGCACCTGAAAGTCGAGATTGACTTCATCCAGCGAAAATGGAATGACCTGGTTGGCTTCGGCTTCCACCTGGTTTTCCAGATCGATGCCTTTCAAGCTGGCCGGTGCCAGAATCTTTTTGGTGATCACCGCCGATGACGGCAGTGCAAGTGCCACGTTCTTGATGCGCGTGCCCAGATTTTTCCAGGCGGTACGCAGCGTGTCGGCCACTTGATCAAGGTTGGCAATATTGCCGTCCGTCACCGCATCCCTGGGCAAGGGCTCGATAACATAGCGTTCGATCCGCAGCATGCCCTTGCCTGCATCGGACAATTCAACCAGCTTGACCGCAGTCGTACTGATATCGAGCCCGATGATGGGCAACCCCTTTGCGGACAGCCAGTCCAGATTGATATTCAGGTGCAAGAGTTTTCCTTTACGCTTCTGTGGGTTGGCGCTTTTTCTTAATTATTATTTTCAGATCCTAGCAACAACACACGGTTTTTAACAGTTTTTTTCTTGCCACACCACAACAGTTGATCACTTGTGTCCAATTTCCAACACCACTAACGCCTATAATCGCCAGAAACTTTAGGCATGCTTTACAAGGAATCCGATGTTTTCGAAATGGTGGCATTACGCATTGGCACTCGTTGTCAGTCTCGGCGTGGTCGGAACAGCGCTGGCCGGGCTGGCGGCGGCCCTGATCTACCCTAACCTGCCTCCGCTCGAGGCGCTGACCGACTACAAACCCAAGCTCCCCCTTCGTATATATACGGCCGATGGCACCCTGATCGGCGAATTCGGGGAGGAGCGGCGCGCATTCATTGCCATCGAGAACGTCCCGCAATACATGAAGCAGGCAATCATTGCCGCCGAAGACGAACGCTTCTATAGCCACGGCGGCGTGGACACGCTGGGCATTCTGCGCGCAGCCGCATCGAATCTGATGTCCGGTGGTGCCAAAGAAGGCGCATCGACCATCACCATGCAGGTCGCGCGCAACTTTTTCCTGTCCAACGAAAAAACGTTCAGCCGCAAGCTGTCTGAAGCCATGCTGGCAATGAAGATTGAGCACAGTCTTTCCAAGGACAAAATCCTGGAGCTGTATATCAACCAGATTTATCTCGGGCAACGCGCCTACGGGTTTGAAGCCGCGGCACGTACGTATTTCGGCAAGCCCATGCGTGAATTGTCACTGGCCGAATTCGCCATGCTGGCAGGTCTGCCCAAGGCGCCGTCGCGCTATAACCCGGTGGTCAATTACCCACGCGCCAAGTCACGCCAGGAGTACGTGCTGGGCCGGATGCGTACGCTTAAGTTCATCGACCAGCCAACCTGGCAATCGGCCGTCAAGCAGAAGCTGGTGATTCATCAGTCGCGTCGTCAAACCACCCTGGTTGCCGACTATGCTTCTGAAATGGTTCGCCAGACGCTATTCGAAAAATACGGTGAATCAATTTACAGTTCCGGCTACAAGGTCGTTACTACGTTGAAGCGGGCGCAGCAGGAGGCTGCCAATCAGGCCGTCTGGCAGGGTGTTGCCGATTATGATTTGCGCCACGGCTATCGCGGGCCCGAAAAACAAATCAGTCTGCCAGCCGACAAAACCGAACGGGAGGCTGCAATTGCCAATGCGCTGGAAGATCGGGCGCCAGTCAGCGACATGCAACCGGCTGTCATCGTGAGTGCCAATGCCACTCAGATCAAAGCACAATTGTCTGACGGCACCATTGCCGAAATTTCCGGCAGTTCGCTTAAATGGGTCGCCAATTGGGTTGCGGGCAAAAAGGGGCGACAACTTGCACCCGGGGCAGTGGTTCGGGTACAGGCCACAGGTGGCAAACAGTCATGGCGCCTGACGCAGCTACCCGAGGTGGAAGCTACGCTTGTTGCGCTAAACCCGAATGACGGCGCCATTACCGCACTGGTCGGCGGCTTTGATTTCAATCGCAACAAGTTCAACCATGTCACACAAGCCTGGCGCCAGCCTGGGTCGAGCTTCAAGCCGTTCATTTATTCCTCTGCGCTCGAAAAAGGCTACACCCCCGCGAGCATGATCGCGAACATGCCCTTGACACTGCCCGCCGACGAAACCGGCAGCACCGTTTGGGAACCCCAGAACTACGATGGCAGCACCGGCGGCCCCGTTCGCATGCGCACCGCCCTCACCAAATCACTCAATCTGGTGTCGGTTCGTATCCTGCAGGGGGTCGGTCCGTATTACGCGCGCGACTACATACGCCGCTTCGGCTTCGACCCCGCGCGCCACCCGCCTTATCTCACCATGGCCCTGGGCGCGGGCAGCGTCACTCCTTTGCAGCTGGCAGCTGGCTATGGCGTGTTCGCCAATGGCGGTTTCAAGGTCAGCCCCTATCTGATAGACAAGGTGTATGACAAGGACGGACGCTTGCTGATGCAGGCCAGCCCGCAAAAAGTGGGCGGCAGCGCGCCGCGCGTGATCGACCCGCGCAATGCCTGGTTGATGACCGACATGATGCAAGATGTGGTGCGCTCAGGCACCGCGGCGCGCGCGGGTCAACTGGGCCGCAGCGACCTCGCTGGCAAGACCGGTACCACCAACGAGGCACGCGACACCTGGTTTGCCGGTTACAACCCCGATCTGGTGGCCATTGCCTGGATGGGCTACGACCAGCCACGCTCATTGGGCCGCCGCGAGACAGGGGCACAATCCGCCCTGCCGATCTGGATAAACTTCATGAGCGCAGCACTGAAGGGGGTGCCGCAAAAGGGATGGGCGATGCCCGCAGGCATTACAACGATAGAAATCGACCCGGGTACGGGCACCCGGCTACCGGACACACTGGCGAGCGAACTGCTGGGTGGCTTGCTCGGCACCAAAGGCGCCAGCATGGCGGAGCATTTCTATCAGGAATTCCCGCCACCCGATGCCCCTATAGCGAGCTGGAGCACGGGATCCGATGATGTGACCGAGCCCGTCGCGCCTGAACACATCGCCCCCGTCGCCCCAGCCAGGGCAGTCCCTGCCACACCGGCCAATCCTGCTCCCGTAGCCCCGGCAAGACCGGCACCCGCCACCGCGAAACCCGTGCCGGCCATCCCGGCAAAGCCGGCACCTGCCACATCCGGATCACCCATATGAAAAACCAGGATATGCGCCGCCGCATCGCCCATGCGGCGGCGCGCATATTGGCGGAGGACGGCAGCCTCGATTACGGCAGCGCAAAACGCAAGGCGGCACGTCAGCTGGGCGCGCCGGACAGCGGCAATCTTCCTGACAATCAGTTGATCGAAGAGGCGTTGCGCAGTTACCAGGCGCTGTATCTGGCCGATGAAACGCGCGCGCAACTGGCACGGCTGAGGCAAATTGCCATTGAATACATGGACCGCCTGGCGGATTTCGATCCCCATTTGACGGGTTCCGTGCTGAACGGCACGGCAGGTCGGCACACGCACATCAATCTGCAGCTCTTCACCGACGATCAGAAGGAAGTCGAATTCCTGCTGATGGGCCTGAATGTGCCCTATCAGGCTGGCGAACACCGCTCGACAGACAGCCCTGACCGGATTTTCCCCCGCTTCATAATTGACGACCCACGCGCATCGCTGGATCTGATCGTTTTTCCGGCTGCCGAATTACGCAGCATGAAGCGCTTGCAGGCTGACGGCAGCCCGCGACGTCTTCGCTTACCCCAGGTACGTGCCCTCAATTGACTGCCCCGACCCGTTCACGAACTGGCACGGAAGATGCTGAACCGAACGTCATGACGTTATCAAGAGAGCGGCCGTGATCCGATTTTTCCGGCACTACGTATCGCTGAACCTGTTCGTGCTGGTGATGATGGAAGCCTTCATTCTGGGAGGCGCCATCTACCTGGGCGTCAACGCGCGCTTCCTCGACAGCGGCGCCGTCCCTCAAGAACTGATTCCCCTGTTTCCGAAAGCCCTGGCTTTTGCTGTCGTCATGCTGGGGTTAATGACCGCCAGCGGGCTCTACGACCCGCAATGGCAGGGCGGGGTGCGTGCGCTTTTACAGCGCCTCAGTGTGAGTTTTGGCCTCGGTTTGATCACGATGAGCCTGCTGTTTTATTTTTTCCCGGTGCTGCTGGTAGGGCGAGGCGCCTTTCTGATGTCATTCGGCCTGGCACTCATGGGAATCTTGCTCAGCCGTACCCTGTTTTCCAGCTGGACACGGGTTGGCGCGCTCAAATCCCGTACTCTGGTTCTCGGTACCGGCAGCCGTGCAGCCCACATCGAGTCACTCCTGTCCAGCCGCGGCCAGGCCAGCAACACGCAGGTAATCGGCTATTTACCCATGGGCGGCAGTCATCATTTCGTCGATCGTGTCCGTATTCTCGACACACCTGAATCGCTGCCCGAGTTGACAGAACGCCTGCAAATCAACGAAATCATCCTGGCCGTGCGTGATCGCCGCGACGGCGGCATGCCCGTGCAGGACCTTCTCAAATGCAAGCTTCGTGGTATTCGCGTCCTGGAACTTTCGAGCTTTTTCGAGCGTGAAAACGGCCATTTGCAACTCGATTCGATGAACGCCAGCTGGATGATTCTGGCCGAAGGCTTTCATCAGGGGATTGTGCGCGACACCATCAAGCGGCTGTTCGACCTGCTGGTGAGCGCGTTAATGCTGGGCATCTCCCTGCCGGTCATGGCGCTCACCGCGCTGCTGATCAAACTGGAAAGTCCCGGGCCGGTTCTGTATCGTCAGGAACGCGTCGGCCAAGGCGGCCGCAACTTCACCATCCTCAAATTTCGCAGCATGTGCGTGGACGCCGAAAAAGATGGGAAACCGCTCTGGGCACGCCAGAATGACAGCCGCATTACGCTGACAGGACGTTTCATCCGACGTACCCGGATTGATGAGTTACCCCAAATCTTCAATGTGTTTTTCGGCGACATGAGCTTTGTGGGCCCACGCCCGGAGCGCCCTTATTTCGTGCAGGACCTGACCCAGAAAATTCCCTACTATGGCGTACGCCATACCGTGAAACCGGGCATCACCGGCTGGGCCCAGGTGCGTTACCCATATGGCTCAAACGACGAAGACGCCATGCACAAGCTGCAATACGACCTGTATTACGTCAAGAACCACAGCCTGTTTCTCGATCTCATGATCCTGTTCCAGACCGCACAAGTCGTACTGTGGGGAAAGGGCGTGCGCTAATCGCACGCACCTGACGCCGCCCATGACCGATACGATGCTCAATCTGGCTGCCGTTGGCTATGGGCTGGCCACGTTTGCCTATCTGGGACTGTCCGGCCTGATTGTCGCCAGTTGGAAGCCGCACCCGCAAGGACGACTATTGGTGCTGGCAACGAGCATCACAGCCGTTTGGGGCGCTCTGTCAACACTGATCGCATGGGGGCAGATGCAGCCCACCATTGGTCTTGTCGCTGAAGTCGGACGCAATGGCATCTGGCTGGCGCTTCTGCTTTACATTCTTCATCTGCGTTTGCCACCGGGCACGACCCTCCCCGCCCCGCTCCGACTTATCCGGGCCCTCAGCGCTTTTCTGGTCATCGGCCTGCTTCTCGCCAGCGTGTATCCATTCATCGCCCCCAACCAGCCGGTGCTGGCACGATGGGCTGGCAATCTGGGACTGGTGCTGCTGACCGTCATGGGGATGGTGCTGACTGAACAGGTTTACCGTAGCACCCGGCCGGAAGACCGCTGGGCCATCAAATTTCTCTGCCTTGGACTGGGCGGGCTGTTTGTCTACGATTTTTATCTCTACGCCAACGCCGCCCTGTTCTATTCGATGGACGCCAAAGTGTGGGCCGCACGCGGGTACGTGGCGGCACTGATCACGCCGCTCATCGCGGTATCCGCAGCCCGCAACCCTGAATGGGCCTCCCCGGTTGGACTGTCACGCAGCATGGCTTTCCATACTGCGAGTTTGCTGGGCGCCGGCATCTATCTCCTGCTGTTGGCGAGCGCAGGCTATTACCTGCGCCTGTTTGGCGGCGAATGGGGCGTGGTGGTGCAAACCGTGTTCATCTTTGCTGGCGCCATGCTGCTGGTTCTGTTGATATTCTCCGGCACCCTGCGTGCGCGCTTGCGGGTATTTCTCTCCAAACATTTTTTCAGCTACCACTACGACTATCGTGAAGAATGGCTCAACTTCACGCGTACCCTCACCGAGGGCCAGCCCGGCGACCAGATGTGCGAGCGGGCAGTCGAGGCATTGGCCCGACTGGTCGAAAGCCCGGGCGGTGCGTTGTGGATGCGTGAAGGCGAGACCGGGTACCAACGGGCCAGCTACTGGAACTGTTCCGACATTCAGGGCACCGAAGCGGCCGACTCCCCCTTTGTTCAATGGCTCGCCGACAAACAATGGGTATTGGACCTGGACGAAATGAAAACCCGCCGCGATCTCTACGGCGACCTCGATGCACCCGCCTGGATTCAAAGTGCCAACGATGCCTGGCTGGTGGTGCCGCTGATGTTGCATGACGATTTGTTCGGTTTTATCGTGCTGAAACATTCGCTGGGCCAGGTCAGTTTCAACTGGGAAGTCAGCGACCTTCTCAAGGTTGCAGCGCGCCAGGCCGCGGCGCATCTGGCGCAAATGCGCGCCTCCAACCAGCTTATCGTGGCGCGCCAGTTCGAGTCGTTCAACCGCACCACCACCTTTGTAATCCACGACCTCAAGAACCTGATTGCCCAGTTGTCCCTGCTGCTGGCCAATGCCGAAAAGCACAAGCACAACCCCGAATTTCAGGCCGACATGCTGGGCACGGTCGAAAGTGCCGTCACCCGCATGAACAAGGTGCTGGCCCAACTGCGCCGGAACAACGATGTCTCGCTTACCCAGTCAGTTGCATTGGCTGATATCCTGAACGAAGCGGCAAGCAGCAAGCAGGCTTTCAAGCTGCGACCGCAACTCGAACTGCCCCCTGCCGCCGTGCATGTGCGCGCGGAACGCGAACGGCTTGTCCGCGCCATCGGCCACCTGCTGCAAAATGCGCTCGAGGCAACGCCTCCATCCGGGAGCGTCACGCTGCGCGCATTCGAAGAATCGGCACAAGCAATCGTTGAAATCATCGATACCGGTTGCGGCATGGATGAAGAATTCATCCGCACCCGACTGTTTCAGCCGTTTGATTCGACCAAGGGGGCCGGCATGGGCATCGGCGCCTATGAATGCCGTGAAACCCTGCGTGCCATGGGTGGATCGATTGAGGTCGAGAGCACGCCGGGGCGCGGCACCCAATTCCGTATCAGCTTGCCGCTGGACAATAATTCATCAGCTGGAGGAGCCGCCGAATGAGCGACGCCAAACAAAAAATACTGTTAGTAGAAGACGACCCCGGGTTGCAAAAGCAACTGAAATGGAGCCTGAGTGATTACGAACTGCTGATGGCCGCCGATCGCGACAGCGCCATTGCCCAGTTGCGCCGTCACGAGCCACCAGTGGTGCTGCTCGACCTTGGTCTGCCGCCCGATGAAGACGGCGCCACCGAAGGTCTGGCCACCCTGCAGCAAATCCTGTCGCTTGCTCCCTACACCAAGGTCATTGTTGTCACCGGCAATCTCGATCGCAGCAATGCAGTACAGGCCATCCATCTGGGTGCATACGATTTCTTCCAGAAACCCTTCGACCCCGATGTGCTGGCACTGATGATCGAACGTGCGCTGCATGTCCAGGCGCTGGAGATCGAGAACCGCCAGCTGGTTGCTAGGCAGCAGGGCTCATCCCTGCAAGGGCTGATCACCAGCAGTGAACCGATGCTGAAAGTGTGCCGCACGGTTGAAAAAATCGCCCCGGCCAACGTCACAGTTCTACTGCTGGGAGAATCCGGCACCGGAAAGGAGGTGCTGGCGCGTGCCGTGCACGAACTGTCGCCCCGTACCGACAAGCGCTTCGTCGCCATCAACTGTGCCGCGATTCCTGACACCCTGCTGGAATCGGAATTGTTCGGATATGAAAAAGGTGCGTTCACCGGTGCTGCCAAGCAGACCGTCGGTAAAATCGAATACGCCAATGAAGGCACGCTGTTCCTCGATGAGATCGGCGACCTGCCGATGCCGCTACAGGCCAAGTTGTTGCGCTTTCTGCAGGAACGCGTGATCGAACGTCTGGGCGGACGCGGTGAAATTCCGGTTGATGTGCGTGTCGTCTGCGCCACCCATCGCGACCTCGCATCCATGATCGCCGAAGGCAGCTTTCGCGAAGACTTGTACTATCGGCTATCCGAAATCACGGTGAGCATTCCCCCGCTTCGCGACCGTCCCGGCGATGCCGTCTTGCTGGCGCAAGCCTTTCTGGAACGCTACGTACTCGAAATGGGCCGCAATATTCGCGGCTTCAGTTCTGACGCACTGGGTGCGCTCGAAGTGCACCCCTGGCCTGGCAACGTGCGCGAAATGGAAAACATGATCAAGCGCGCCACCATCATGGCCGACGGCAATCAGGTCACGGCCAGCGACCTTGGGCTCGATCCCGAGCACGCCGTCCAGCAACCGATCAACCTGCGCCAGGCTCGCGAAGTCGCCGAGCGCCAGGCCGTCAGCCGCGCGCTCTCGCAAAGCAACAGCAACATCGCGCAAGCAGCCGAGCTGCTCGGCATTACCCGGCCCACGCTGTACGACCTGATGGCGAAAATCGGAATGAAGTAAATCCATTGACCTTGCGTCACCGAACCCGGTGGCGCAATCCCAGCAAGGCCGGCATCAGTAACAATTCGAAAATCTGGCCCGCGAACAAACCCACCGCGCACAGCACGCCAAAGTGTGCTGTCGGGCGAAAATCCGACAGCCCCAGCAGACTGAACTGGGCGATCAGCACCACCGAAATCGCGATGACCGCGCGACCCGAACTTTCCACGCTGCGGATGATGGCGAACACCGGGCTGACGCCGTTGCGAATGCGGTGCTGATAGCCGTGATACAAATGAATGGTGTCATCCACCGTGATACCGAGAATGACGCCTGCAATGAGGACGGTCGCCACATCCAGTGCAATGCCCGTTACGCCCATCATCACAAAAATGAAATACAGTGGCGCCAGATTGGGAATCAAACTGATCAGCGCCCCTCTGAACGATCGGAACAGCAGCGCCATCAACAACAGTATCTGCAAGAAAGCCGAGGCAAAGCTCTTGATCTGGCCATTCACGATCTGCTTTGTCTGCTCTGCAAACAATTGCCCATAGCCCGAGAACTGGGTGGTCATGCCGGCAATAGGCTGGGCCGTAAGGTGCGCCCGCACCCGATCAATCACTTTACTGATTTCGTTGGCACCATGCACGTTGAGGCTGAGGGTGATACGGCTACGCCGGAATTCGCGGTTGACCAGTTCGTACAAGTCCTTGCCGTCATAAATCAACAACAATTGCTCGACCAGCTTTCGATTGGTGGGTAAGGCGTTCGCCCCCAGGTCCTCGCCATTGAATGCGCTGTTCATTTCTTCAATCACGTCAACCAGCGAAAAACTGCGGTCAATTTCAGGTTGCTGTTCAAGCCAACTCTGCAACGCCTTGATTTGCGCCAGCGTGGCCGGATCCTTGAGGCTGTCGCGTGCCGTGCCAGTGAGCACGATTTCCAGCCCGGTGATACCGGACAGTTTTGACTCGACCCGCTTGGTACTGCGGCTGATGCTGTGCTCGGGGGCAAAAAACTCAAGCAGATTGGATTCCACCTTGACCTGCATGACCAACGGAATGGTCGCCAGCACGAGCACGACTGTACCCACCAATACCGCCTTTGCATGGCGCATGCTGAACACCGCCATCGCTCCCGCGATGTGCCGCGCATAGGCCAGGCCAGACCGGCGGCGCGGCCAGCGCGGCGTATCCCATTTCAGCAGGATCGGCGGCACCAGGATGAACACCACCAGAAACACCGTGGTCAGCACATTGAACAAACCTGGGACGAAAGTTTCCTTGAGTGCGCGCGCAATGCGCTGCGGTCTTGGCAGCCGCGCAATGCGCGCCCGTTGAATGGCAGCATACAAATGCAGCAAAGTAGCCGTCGTGTAGGCCGCCATCAGCGTGGGGATCATCGCGGTGATGGGCGTGTAGGGCTGACCTGACATCACCAATCCGGCGACGCTGGCTGACACCACCGTACCCATGGCCAGGCCGCCTACGACCACGGGACGTACCCGACCGACCACCCACCACATCAGCGCCAGACCGATCACAACAGTCAGCGGAATAAAAATCGCACTGTCGCGCCAGAGCGAACGCAGTTCCTCGACAGTGGCTGTTTGATACACGTTTATCTTTTCAGCGGCGATGGCGGCATCGAGCGCAATCTGGATGTCGCGGCGGGCAAGACTTTCCTTGAGTATCTTCGGACGAACCACCAGCGCGACGGCACGGCCGTCACGCGAGGCAATAATCCCCGGCGCAAACGTGTCGCTCATCACGCGGGCTTTCCATTGCGCCGGCGTGCGCGCATCCAGATGTTTGGGGTCGATCAGCTTTGCCACCGCAAACCCATCGTCGGTGGCGTCTATGTGCTCAACCGTAGTCAGCGTCAACACCCGGTCTACCGAGGGATGCGCTGCCATTTTTTTTGCGGTTCGATCAAGCGCAGACAGAAAAGCCGGCGAATAAAGCCCATCGCCTTCAAACAGGGCGACGACGGTTTCATCGTTGGGAAATGACTTGAACAGGGATTCGCGCAGTTGAATCACGGGCGAATCAGGGGGCGAGTAAATATCCGGTGCGTTGTTGAAATGCAGCTTGAGCAGAAACGGGATCGATGCAAGCTGAATACCGATCAGGATGGCCAGCGCCAGCCAAGGG
>CAJDTZ010000038.1_pt1 | contig 23578 bp, 23 predicted proteins | sample 7390551 | NCBI WGS metagenome assembly CAJDTZ01 (sample SAMEA7055662, study PRJEB34461) | soil metagenome | biome: terrestrial ecosystem; feature: Peninsula; material: soil | place: Antarctica | collected 2016 | reverse complement strand
GTGGGCAGCTTGTCCGGCACACCGGGATTTTCACTGATGAACTGCCTCTATTTTTCGGCCGAAACCTATACCTCGCTCGGATTTGGCGATCTGACGCCGACCGGTCCGATCCGGATGATTGCCGGCGTCGAGGCGCTGATCGGCCTGCTCCTGATCGGATGGTCTGCCTCCTACACCTATATTTCGATGGAGCGATTCTGGGCAGTCGACAAGCCAATCCGTACGTCATGAATGGTGCCGCATCAGCGCGGATGCCATTCCTGTCCGTGTGATCTCATCGCATTTACATGGGTGTACCGGTTTAGCGCGCGGCAGTCGCGCTTGGCCCATGCGGGCAGGCAGCAGGTCCTGAAATCTGCCGCCATCCCTCCCCCTCTGGTCATGAGGGCATGCGCTGTCGAATCCGCTTAATCGGCATGCCGCTTGATTCCTTCCCGCGCGTCATTCAAGATGCTGCGTGGTTCAACTTCCTGACGGCCTGTCGTCGATTGCCTGGCCCAGTTGAACCCGCCCGCCTGCCCATACAAACAGTGGCCCATTATGAAATATGTTGAGATAATTTCCGATGCTGGCAGCGCAGACTCGGTGTCGGCCATTGCCGATACGCACAAGGTGGCTGACTACCGGCTGGGGGTGATCGGAGAAGATGGTCTGCAGGTCATGCGCCTGCTGGTGGCTGACGACAAGCTTCAAACGGTGCTCGATGCCTTGCAGACACTGCTCGGCGCCCAGCCCGCCACGCGCATTGTAGTGTTGCCGGTGGACATTGCTCTGCCCAAACCTTCGGAAGAGGAACGCAAGGATGAGGATGCGGCAACGGCTGCCCGCGAGTCGCTGTATGACGGCGTTGAAAAAAACGCGCGGCTGGATCGAAATTTCATCGTGTTGGTGTTCCTGTCTACCGTGGTGGCTGCAATCGGGCTGATCGAAAGCAACGTGGCGGTGTTAATTGGTGCCATGGTGATTGCGCCGCTACTGGGCCCCAATCTGGCATTTGGTCTGGGCACTGCCTTGGGAGACGTCTCCCTGATGCGTAAATCGGTGTTGACTGGGTCGGTGGGCATTGCGCTGGCGATCGCCTTGTCGGTTGGAATCGCCCTGATCTGGCCCTTTGACATTGCCAGTCCCGAGATTGCTACGCGTACCCAGGTGGGGCTGGATTCGGTTGCGCTGGCGCTGGCTTCAGGGGCCGCTGCTGCACTGTCCCTGACGACCGGTTTGTCGAGCGTGCTGGTGGGCGTGATGGTGGCGGTGGCCCTGCTGCCGCCTGCGGTCACGCTCGGTCTGATGTTGGGCTATGGTGATTTCAATCTCGCCTTTGGCGCCGGGCTGCTGCTGGCGATCAACCTGGTGTGCGTGAACCTGGCCTGCAAGGTGGTGTTCATGGTCAAGGGTATTCATCCGCGCACATGGATGGAAAAGGAAAAGGCCAAACACGCGATGGTCGTTTACATACTGGGCTGGGTGGCGACGCTGATCTTCCTGATGTTTGTCATCTACAGCCGTCCGACACTGGTGGGCTGATGACGCCGGATATCACGCGTGCAGCCGCATCCATTGTTCCCGCGATCACCCTGCCGCAGGCGCTGGCTGCCTGGCGTACGCCCGCGTTTGACGACACCCTCAAGCAGGAACTGGCTCATCTGGATTCGGGACAACTGCCCTTGCAGCAAGGGCTGACCCACAGCAGCCATGTAACGGAGCGACCGATTCAGGCCATGGTGCTGGCAACAGACGAGAAGCCCGCTCACATCGAGGTCAAGATCGGCGTGTTTTACACGGGCGTGATAGCGGGCTGCAGCTGCGCGGACGACCCGACGCCAATCGACGAGCAAAACGAATACTGCGTACTGCAACTCGACATCGACCGGGCAACCGCAGACACCACGGTAACCTTGCTGTCGGAATAGCCCGCCGCCTGCTTCAATTCATCAAGGCACGATCAAGGTGAATACCGCGCCCTGATCATTGCGCAATCGCAGTGCCCCCGTGCGGCCCAGGTTGTCATGGCTTTCGGCGATCAGCCGGGCAAACTGCAGACCCAGGCCGGTTCCCGTGGACCGATACGGCGCATGGGTGGCCACGCTGGTCAGGACATGCTCGGGGTAACCATCCGAATCATCACGCACCGTAAAAGCCAGGTCGCCTTCGATCCGGCCCGCTTCGATCCAGATGCAGGAACGCGCATAGCTCATGGAATTCTGAATGGCGTTGATCAATGCCATTTCGATCAGATCACGGTCGAGAAACCAGATTGCAGGGACATCCGCAGCCAGGAAACATTCGACCCGCAGGCGGCCCTGGGCCAGGGCAACCGCGCGGTCCGCGATCTCGCGCACCAGGTCATGCGGCGAATAGGCATCGATATTGGGCTGGATCTGCTGATTGTCCGCCTTGTAGATCAGCAACGCCTGCTGCAGCCGGTCGACCACGCTTTGGCACAGCAGGCGTGCCGCACCGACGGGTTCGTCGTGTGCCGGCTCGCCTTGCATGGGGATGCGTTCGATGGTCATCGACAACAAGCCCAGGTTGTTTTTCAGCTCGTGAATCAGCGCTGCATAAAAGTCGCTGCCTTCGAATCTCATAACGGGTTCACCGACCTATCCCGAATCGGTTTTCCATATCCTTCAAATCCAGTTTCAGGCCGGACAGCCTCGCATGCGTGGGCGCCTGTCGCTCGGCCTCGGCCAGATGGATTCGAGCCGCCTCGAGCAGTTTTTCATCCATGCCCACCTGGTCAATATACTTGAATATGACCCACACGGCATTCATCAGGATGCGTGGATTGTAGGGCGCCTTGTCGCAAGCCGTCAGCAATTTGGCAACGGCGGCCTGGTAATCGCCACGCTGCGCCAGCACCACACCTTCGTTGTTGAGTTTGCGCACATCGGATGTGGCTTGCGTCAGCACGGAGGCCCCCTCGTCGCTGCGGCCGGCCGCTTCGTATATTTTCCTGGCCTTGGCCAACAGCGCGTCGCTGTCATGGGCATTTCTGGCCACTTCTTCGACGAGGCTGTCGGCCTCGTGAAGCCGGCCGTTGGCCATGCAAACGTCGGCCAGATCGAGCATCATCTGGGGATCGCCGCGGGTGCCGGCTTCACGCAGACTGGCGGCAGCATCGATGGCCCGGGCAGCCTCCTTCATATTGCCGGCGCGCGTATGCGCCATGCCCTGCGTCACCGCCACGACAAGTCTGCCTTCGGGGCTGGCCTGCAGGTCGCTCTTGTTGCGCTTCAGGGTTTCGGTCACGCCTTGCAAATCGCCCTGCTCCAGCTGCACCCGGCACAGGTTACCGCTATCGGCCGGCGTGATGAAGATGGAGTGACGTCCCTTTTCCAGCGCGTTGGAATAAGCGGTGCGTGCCGTGTCCAGGTCGCCGTTGCCGTAGGCAATTTCGCCCAGTCTTTGCTGGCGACGCACTGTCTTGCCGGATATGGCCACGCCTCGCTCCAGCGCGACCTGTGCTGCAGGCGCATCCTTTTTTGCCATACACACGTCCGACAACAGGTCATAGGCGGCGACCATTTCCGGTGCTTTCTCGAGCACGTCACGCAGCTCTTCCTCGGCCGCATCTTCCTTTTCCTGCAGGTGAAAGGTGCGAGCGAGTCCCAGCCGTGCCCAGGGAATGGCGCGCATCGAGATAACCTGCTGATAAAGCGCTTCCGCATCGTCGAAGCGTCCCAGCGACACCAGCAGTTCGCCCTTGAAGCGCAAGGCATCCACCACGTATTTCGGCCGGCTGTGGATCAGTTCGTTGCACGCCACAATGGAAGCTTCCAGATCGTGGGCGACAAAGTGCCGGTACACGTCTTGAAACGCCCGCTTGCGCAGCAGAATGTTTTCGAGGCGGTTGCGCAAGACCTCGGCGCTGAAGGGTTTGATCATGTAGTCGTCCGGCGCCAGTTCGGCCGTTGCCACAACTTTTTCGTAAAAGGTCTCGGCCGTCACCATCATGAAAACCGTTTCGAGGGGAATCAGGTTGCTGTGACGCAACTCCTCCAGCAACTGCTGGCCGTCGCGGCCATCGCCCAGGTTGAAGTCGCACAGAATGAAATCGTACGGCTTGTTCTTGACCTGATAGATGGCTTCCGAGGCATTGGCGGCCATCTGGACCCGGGTGATGCCGAAGTTGGTCAGCGTCAGGCGCAACGCATCGCGCATGCCCGGATAGTCGTCGACCACCAGGGCACGCAAGGCACTGTAGTCAATCACGTCGTCGTCACTGTGAATACCCGGCATGCTCACGCTGGCGTTCCCCGGTACAAGTCATTGCCCTTGATCACGGTTGTGTTCACCCTTCCCAAAAAGATGATGGGTATAACGGTAATTCCGGGTTGAACTGAACCATGCGATCGCATCAAAACAGCAGGTTCTGCGGATTATTCATTGGGGCGAGACGGGCGGGATTTCAAGCTCTTCCGCATAAGGACGGCCCGGATATTCGAACGCAACCGGCCCGTCGGGCAGCGCATGGACGAATTGGTGGACAAACGCATCGCTGGCGTCAGTCATGTCGGCGGCATTGCCTTCGGCCACAACCACGCCGTCATGGATGAAGTAGACATAGTCGGCCACCTTCAGCGATTCCGATACGTCATAGGTCACCACGATGGAGGTCAAACCCAGCGCATCATTGAGTTGCCGGATCAGGTTGGCAATGGTGTTGAGCGAAATCGGGTCGAGGCCGGCAAAGGGCTCGTCATACATGATCAGCATGGGGTCGAGCGCAATCGCCCGGGCCAGCGCCACGCGCCGTTCCATGCCGCCCGACAGTTCCGAGGTGCGCAAGGCGTGGGCGCCGCGCAGGCCCACGGCGTGCAGTTTCATCAGCACCAGATCATGGATGACGTCTTCCGGCAGATCGGTATGCTCGCGCATCGGGTAAGCGATATTGTCGAACACCGACATATCGGAAAACAGCCCGCTGATCTGGAACATCATGCCCATCTTGCGGCGGATCGCGTAGAGGTCGCGGTTGTTCAACGTGTGGACCACCTGGCCATCGAATTTGACACTGCCTTGTGCCGGCTTCAACTGACCGCCGAAGTGGCGCAACAGGGTGGACTTGCCGCATCCGCTGACGCCCAGGATGGCCACGATCTTGCCGCGCGGAATCGCGAGATTGATCCCCTTGAGCACGACATTGTCATCATAGGCAAAGTGCAGGTCGCTGACTTCGATCAGGTTGTCGGAAGGCGCATCCGAAGTGGGCATGTTTGAAGGGGAAGTAGGCATGGGGTCAGTCTGCAGCGGTAATCAAGGCGCCTGCAACAGCGCATCGGGCGCTTCCAGCGCAGCTTTCAGCGCCACCAGGAACTGTACCGCGTCACGCCCGTCGATCAGCCGGTGATCGTAGGTGAGCGCCAGATACATCATGGGGCGAATCACCACCTGGCCGTTTTCGGCGATGGGGCGTTCCTGGATGGTGTGCATGCCGAGAATGGCCGATTGCGGCGGGTTGAGGATGGGCGTCGACAGCAACGAGCCGAACACGCCGCCGTTGGTGATGGAAAAGGTGCCGCCCGACAGGTCTTCGAGCGTGAGTTTGGATTCACGCGCACGCCGGCCGAAATCGGCAATGGCGGTTTCGATGTCGGCCGACGACAGGGTGTGCGCTTGTCGCAGGATCGGCACCACCAGCCCGCGCGGACTGGAAATGGCGATGCCGATATCGACATCACCGTGCCACACGACATCGTTGCCGTCGATGGTCGCATTGACCACGGGAAACTGCTGCAGGGCCTGGCACACCGCGCGCACGAAGAAGGACATGTAGCCCAGCTTGACGCCATGTTTGACCTCGAACTCGGCCTTGAAGCGCTGACGCAGTTCGTTGACCGGCTGCATGTTCACTTCGTTGAAGGTGGTGAGCATGGCCGCAGTGTGCTGCGCGGCGACCAGGCGTTCGGCCACGCGTTGACGCAAACGCGACATCGGCTCGCGACGGCTGGCGCTCGGCGGCGTGATGGGTGCGGACGCGGCTGCGGCGGGCAACGGCACACTGGGTTGGGCTACGGGGACGACAGCTGCAGGTTGCGCAGGTTGGGAGCTAGCGACCGGCCGGTTCTGGGCCATGACGATAGGCGCAGGGCTGTCATCAGGCCTGTCCCGGGCCAGGCTCGCAGGCTCGGACGCAGGGGTGATTTCACCTGCAGGCTTCCCAGCCACCTCGCTGGTTTCGATCACCGCCACCACCTCGTCGGCCTTGACCACGGCCCCCTCGGGCAGACGCAATTCGATCAGGGTGCCGGATGCCGGCGCGGGAATTTCCAGAATCACCTTGTCGGTTTCCAGGTCGACCAGCGTGTCGTCGCGCGCAACCGTTTCGCCCACCTGCTTGCGCCACGGCAGCAGCGTGCCACTGGACACCGAATCGGACAGGGTCGGTACACGCACTTCAATTTTCATAAGGGGTCTCCAGCGCGTCTTTCAGCAGGGCTTCCAGTTCTGCCCGGTGGCGCGAGACATAGCCCGACGCCGGCGCCGCAGCAGGGGGACGGCCAGCATAATGGAAGCGCTGGCCGCCGGGTGTGCAATGGTTAAGGTGGTGCATCGACTGATACCACACGCCCTGGTTCATCGGTTCTTCCTGGGCCCAGACGAAGGTGCGCGCCTGCGGATAGGACTTGAGCACGGCGCTGAGCTCGGCTTCGGGAAACGGATATAGCTGCTCGACCCGGATCAGCGCGATGTCTTCCAGCCCCTGCGCTGCACGGGCTGCCTCGAGATCGAACCACACCCGCCCGCAGCACACCACCAGGCGGGTGGCATTTGACGGCGTGCGCGGATCATCGATGACCGGCAGAAACTTGCCGGTGGCCATATCCGCCAGCGAAGAAGTGGAGGCCGGGTGGCGCAGCAGGCTCTTGGGGCTCATGACCACCAGCGGTTTCCTGACCGGGCGCACCATCTGCCGCCGCAGCAGGTGAAACAGTTGCGCCGGCAGGGAGGGCACGCACACCTGGATGTTTTCCTGCGCGCACAACTGCAGATAGCGTTCGAGACGGGCAGAGGAATGCTCCGGTCCCTGCCCTTCCAGCCCGTGCGGCAGCAGCAGGGTCAGCCCGCACAAGCGGCCCCACTTGGCTTCGCCGCTGGCGATGAACTGGTCGATCACGACCTGGGCGCCGTTGGCAAAGTCGCCGAACTGCGCTTCCCACACCACCAGCGTGCCGGGGTCGGCCGTCGAGTAGCCATACTCGAACGCGAGCACGGCCGCCTCGGACAACAGGGAATCGATGATGGTGAAATCACCCTGGCGATCGGAAATGTGTTCGAGCGGGATGTACACCCCGCTCTGGCGACGCTCGCGTTTCTGGTCATGCCAGACGGCGTGGCGGTGGAAAAAGGTACCGCGCGCCGAATCCTGCCCCGACACCCGCACATTGATCCCTTCATCCAGCAGGCTAGCATAGGCCAGGTGCTCGGCGTACCCCCAGTCCACCAGCAGTTCGCCCGCGCGCATCTTGCGACGGTCGTCGAGTACTTTCTGCACCCGCGAATGCAGCTCGATTTCGTATTGCAGGGTGGTGATGCGTTCGCCCAGAAAATCCAGCCGCTTGGCGGATACCGCCGTGATCGTTTCGTTGTCCAGACTGCCCCTGAACTCGTTCCAGTTGGCGGCAAAGACCTGCTTGAAATCGGACAACGCGGGCGCACTCAGCAGTTCGCCGTGCTCGAGTCGCTCGCGGCACACATCGACCATGTCGTCCGCCTGGGCCTGGGTCAACACGCTTTCCTGTACCAGTCGTTGCGCATACAGAACACGCGTGCTGGGGTGCGCCTGAATGCGCCGATACATCATGGGCTGGGTGGCAAGCGGCTCGTCCTGCTCGTTGTGGCCATGACGGCGATAGCACACCAGGTCGATGAAAAAGCTGCGGTGGAAGGTGTAACGGAAATCCACGGCAGTCTGCACCGCAAAGGCCACCGCTTCGGGATCATCGCCATTGACATGCAGCACCGGCGCTTCGACCATTTTGGCGACGTCGGTGCAGTACAGCGTCGAACGCACGTCGCGCGGGTCGGAGGTGGTGAAGCCGATCTGGTTGTTGATGACGATATGAATGGCGCCGCCGTTGCGAAAGCCGCGCGTCTGCGACATGTTGAGGCTTTCCATTACCACGCCCTGCCCCGACAGCGCCGCATCGCCGTGCAGGATCACCGGCACCACTTCGTAACCCAGCACGTCGCCGCGCCGGTCCTGACGCGCGCGCACCGAACCGCGCACCACCGGATGGACAATTTCAAGATGCGAAGGATTGAACGCCAGCGCCAGATGGATAGGGCCGTATTCCGTCGCAATGTTGGTGGAGAAACCCTGGTGATATTTGACGTCACCCGACAACGGCGAGCCGGGTTCACCGTTCTGCGGTTCTTCGTACAGGCTTTCCAGCGAACGCCCCATGATGTTGGCCAGTACGTTGATGCGACCGCGATGCGCCATGCCCATCACGATTTCCTTGGCGCCATGGCGCGCGCAACGGGCAATTACCAGGTCGAGCATCGGGATCAGGCTTTCGCCGCCTTCGAGTGAAAAGCGCTTTTGCCCGACCCGACTGGTCTGCAAAAATTTTTCCAGCGTCTCGGCATCGGTCAGCCGTTTCAGCAATTGCTTCTTCAGCGAAATGGACACGCCAAAGCGGCCCTGTGCGTTTTCAATGCGCTCCTGCAGCCAGCGCTTGCGCGCAATGTCGGTGATGTGCATGTATTCCGCGCCGACATGGCCGCAATAGGCCCCTTTCAGACGTCGCAGAATGTTGGCCAGCGTGGTGCGCTCGACGCCGAACAGCGAACCGGTTTCGAATTCGCGCTGCAGATCAGTCTCGGTCAGGCCATAGTGGGCAGGATCCAACTCGGGGATGGGCGGCGATTCAAAGCGGCGTAGCGGATCGAGGTCGGCCTGTCCGATGCCCATGTAGCGGTAAGCATTGATCAGGCGCAGCACGGCAACCTGTGCAGCATCGGTCGCACCTGTCGCGTCCGTCGAGCCGGGCAGTGGCCGGGTCAGCCAGGGCGCCAGCGCGTCATCGCCAAACTGCGCCAGATACGCCGCATTACCGGCATACAGCGGTGAAGTCAGCTCCCAGTCAGACGCGCTCATGTGCTTGATCCACCAGGCCTCTCGCTTCAGGCCCTGCGCTGGTCTATAGGCACGAACTCACGCCGCTGCGAACCAATGTAAAGCTGGCGCGGACGGCCGATCTTGTGCGCCGGGTCGGCCAGCATTTCATTCCACTGCGCCACCCAGCCTGCGGTGCGGGCAAGCGCGAACAGCACGGTGAACATGCTGGTGGGAATACCCATCGCGCGGAAGATGATGCCGGAATAAAAATCGACATTGGGATAGAGCTTGCGGCCGATGAAGTAGTCGTCTTCCAGCGCGATGCGTTCGAGTTCCATCGCCATCTTGAACTGCGGATCGTCGTGCAGATCGAGCGCGTCCAGCACTTCATAGCAGGTCTCGCGCATGATGCGTGCACGCGGGTCGATGTTCTTGTAGACGCGATGCCCAAAGCCCATCAGGCGGAAGCCGCTGGATTTGTCCTTGGCGCGCTTGATGTATTCGGGAATGCGCGAGATGTCGCCCATTTCATCGAGCATTTTCAATACGGCCTCGTTGGCGCCGCCATGCAACGGCCCCCACAGCGAGGCCATGCCCGCCGCCACGCAGGCATAGGGGTTGGCACCGCTGGAACCCGACAGACGCACCGTCGAGGTCGACGCGTTCTGCTCGTGGTCGGCATGCAGGATGAGAATGCGGTCGAGCGCGCGTGCCAGAATCGGGTTGGGCTCGTAGGGCTCGCACGGTGTCGAGAACATCATATGCATGAAATTCTCGGCGTACGACAGCCGGTTCAGCGGATAGACGAACGGCTGGCCTTCATTAAACTTGTAAGCCCAGGCCGCCACGGTAGGGATCTTGGCAATCAGGCGATGCGCAACCACCTCGCGATGCTCGGGGTCGAACAGGTCATTGCCCTTGTGATAAAAAGCCGACATGGCACCGGTCACGCCGATCATCACCGCCATCGGGTGGGCGCTGCGACGAAACCCGCGGAACACGTTTTCCATCTGGTCGTGCAACAGGGTGTGATGGCTGATCGATTGCTCGAACGCCAATTTCTGCTCGGCCGTCGGCAGTTCGCCATGTAGCAGCAGATAGCAGACTTCCATGTGATCCGACTGATAGGCCAGCTGGTCGATGGGATAGCCACGGTAATACAGCAGCCCTTCGTCACCGTCGATATAAGTGATGGCCGAGGTACAGCTGGAGGTGGCGGTAAAGCCCGGATCGTGCGTGAAATAGCCATGCGCGCCGAGTGTGCGGATGTCGATGACTGGCTTGCCATAGGTGCCCTGTTCGATGGGCAGTTCAATCGACGGGCTGCCATCGCTGAAGGTAAGAGTGACTGTATTTTTCATTGCGATTCCAGAATGATTGCAGCCTGATACTGCTGTAGGCGTTGAATGAGCGCTTCAAGGTCGGGCTCGCCCGCAGGCGAGCGGCCTTGCAGCCTGTCTACAATATCCATGTCCGATAAGGTCAGGAGCCGCTCCAGCGCGGCTGTCTCGTCAGGGTGAAGTGTATCGCGGTGCGCGGTCCAAAAGCCACCCAGCCACAGATCGAGTTCCAGCAAACCGCGTCGGCAGCGCCAGGCGATCTGATCAGACACGCCGTTTGACCAGATGCGCCTTGATGCGCCCGATGGCCTCGGTCGGGTTCAGCCCCTTGGGACAGGCATCCACGCAGTTCATGATGCCGTGGCAACGGTATAAACGGTACGGGTCTTCCAGATTGTCGAGCCGCTCGCCGATTGCCTCGTCACGGCTGTCGGCGATGAAGCGATACGCCTGCAACAAGCCGGCCGGGCCGACGAACTTGTCCGGGTTCCACCAGAAAGACGGACACGACGTGGTGCAGCATGCGCACAGAATGCATTCGTAGGCGCCATCGAGCAACGCCCGATCGGCCGGACTTTGCAGGCGCTCCACCTCGGGTTCGGGTTCGTCGTTGATCAGGAAGGGTTTGATCGAGCGGTACTGTTTGTAGAACGGTTCCATGTCGACGATCAGATCGCGGATTACCGGCAGTCCGGGCAGCGGCCGCACTTCGATCGGCTGCTTCAGCTCGGACAAAGGCGTGATGCAGGCCAGCCGGTTCTTGCCGTTCACGTTCATGGCATCCGACCCGCACACGCCTTCGCGACAGGAACGGCGTAAGGAAAGCGTTTCGTCCTGCGCCTTGATGGCGATCAGGGCGTCGAGCAGCATGTTGCCGGCGGGCTCGATGTCGAGGTCGACGTCTTGCATGAAGGGCTTTTGGCCAGATTCTGGGGCGTAGCGGTAGAGGCGGAATTTCATGGTTGTGCGCCTTTGAGTGCCATGGCGGGGGCTTCGCGTTTCGCCTGTGGGCGAGATACTTTCTTTTGCTTCGCCAAAAGAAAGTATCCAAAGAAAAGGCGACCCTGCATCGCTGCCCTGCGGATCCCCGATTTGGCGCGCGCGGGCGGGCGCTCCACCAACTCGCCCTGGCACGGGGCACAAAACGCCCCGTGCTGCGGAAATCGAACACGGTTCCACTTTTTTCCCGCCCGCACACGCCAAATCGGCAGCGCTGAAGGGGAACAAACCCGGGCACCGCCGCCGCGTAATGCCGACAGTTCGCCAAGCACTGGCGTTCGCACGGGTGCCCCTTGTGCGTCGCCGAGAAGCGCAGCTGTGCGGGGAGAAAAGAGGCTGGGTGTCTGAGCTTCGCAGCAGGGCACGTTTTGTGTGCCCTGCCAGGGCGAGTTCCAGCCTCGCCCCGCGCGGCGAGCATCGCAGGGGAGCCGCAGGCCGACACAGTAGGGGTGGCTTTTTCTTTGGTTACTTTCTTTTGACCACGCAAAAGAAAGCAACTCGCCCACAGGCGAAACGCGAAGCCCCCGCGAACGAATAATAAACAGCCTCCCCATCAATACACCCTCTCTTTCGGCTTGATCGACTCCACCGTCAGCGGCTTCAACCGCACCGGCTTGGTATCGATCACATCCCCCTCGCGCGAATACAGCGAGTGTTTGAGCCATTGCTCGTCGTTGCGCGCAGGGAAGTCCTCGCGCGTGTGCGCGCCACGGCTCTCGGTGCGGTTGATCGCCGACACCAGCGTCGCCCGCGCCACGCCGATCAGGTTGTCCAGTTCCAGCGCTTCGACGCGCGCGGTGTTGAACACGCGGCTGGTGTCCTGCAGCCCGGCATGCGCCAGACGTGCTTCCAGTTCGTCCAGCTTGGAGAGGCCTTCGCGCAGCACGGCATCGGTGCGGAAGACGCCCGCATGCGTCTGCATCATGCGCCGCAGATCGTCGCTGATGGCCGCGACGCGTTCGCTGCCGGGCTGTTCCCAGCGATCCAGGCGCGCCCGGCTGGCGTCCGCCGCACCCTCGGGCAAGGCCCGCGCATACGGGTTGTCGCGCAGATACTCCAGCATGTGCTTGCCGGCCGCGCGGCCAAACACGATCAGGTCGAGCAGCGAGTTGCCGCCCAGACCACCTGCCCATACAAATTGGTGGGGATGCCGCCCATCATGTAGTGCGCGGTGGGCGCCACGGGAATCGGGGCTTTGGCCGGGTCGACCCCGGCGAAGCGGATCGACAGGTCGCGGATGCCGGGCAGTTTGTCAGCGATGAACTGTTCGCCCAGATGATCGAGTTTGAGTTCTACATAATCGCCGCCGCCTTGATTAGAGGCAGCTCCACAACCGCGGCCCTCGGCAATCTCGATCGCAATCGCGCGTGCCACCACATCGCGTCCGGCGAGATCTTTGGCGTGCGGTGCATAGCGTTCCATGAAGCGTTCGCCGTGCTTGTTCAGCAGATAGCCGCCCTCGCCGCGCACGCCTTCAGTAATCAGGCAGCCCACGCCGGCGATGCCGGTGGGATGAAACTGCCAGAACTCCATGTCCTGCAACGGCAGCCCGGCGCGCAGCACCATGCCGAGGCCGTCGCCGGTGTTGATCATGGCGTTGCTGCTGTTGCCGAACACCCGCCCTGCCCCGCCGGTGGCAAGCAGCGTGGTGTGTGCCTCGATCAGCAGGGGCTCGCCGGTTTCGATATTCATCGCGGTCACGCCGAGGCAATAACCGTCGGCATCGCGCACCAGATCGAGCGCAAAGTACTCGTCGAAAAACTGCGTGCGGTGCTTGATGTTCTGCTGATACAGCGTGTGCAACAGCGCATGGCCGGTGCGGTCGGCCGCGGCGCAGGTGCGCGTGGCCTGGTCGCCGCCGAAGTTTTTCGACTGCCCGCCGAACGGACGCTGATAGATCTTGCCGTTGTCCAGCCGCGAAAACGGCAGGCCCATGTGTTCGAGTTCGTACACGGCGCTGGCCGCCTCACGACACATGAACTCGATCGCGTCCTGATCGCCCAGCCAGTCGCCGCCCTTGACCGTGTCGTACATGTGCCATTCCCAGCGGTCGTCGTCGACATTGGCGAGCGCGGCGGTGATGCCGCCTTGTGCCGATACCGTATGCGAACGCGTGGGAAACACCTTGGACACCACCGCGACGGTGTAATCCGAACGCGCCAGCTGCAGCGCCGCGCGCAAACCGGCGCCGCCACCGCCGATGATGAGCGCGTCGAAGCGGCGCGTGTTCATGCGCCGCTCCAGATGGGCGAGCCAAACAAAACCGCAACCAGCCACACCACGCTGCCGGACAACAACGTGATCACCATCAGCATCAATGCCAGTCGCACGCCTATCGGATGAACGTAATCCATGAAAATATCGCGCATGCCCACCCAGGCATGCAACGCCAGCGACACCGTGGTCATCAGCATCAGCACACGACACCACACAGGCACCCACAGCGTTTTCCAGCCTGAAAAATCAAGTGGCCAGGCAGCCCACACATACCCCAGCAATACGGGCAATGCCAACGCCAGCATCAGCGCAGTGGCACGCTGCAACAGCCACACCCCGGTGCCGGTATGGGATCCCGTGGCCTGTTTCATGCGAACAGGTACCAGGCGGCGAACCCGGTCACCCCCCCCGTTACCAGCAACACGGCCAGGCTGATGAGGCGGGCACGCTCAAGCGTCACGCCCCAATGCACGTCCAATGCCAGATGCCGCAGCCCGGCCAGCAGATGATGAACAAACGCCCAGATCAGCAACAACAGCAGCAGCTTGCTCAACGGATGCGTCATCCACACAGCGACGGTTCGAAACCCGGCCTCGCCCGACAGGGATAATGCAAAAGCGCCCACCCCCAACGGAAAAGCCAGAAACAGCAGCGCGCCCGACATCCGATGCAGAATCGACACCCACCCTGCCAACGGCAAGTAAATGCGGAACAGATTCAGATAAACGGGGCGTGCGTTCGTCTTCACAATTCAGCTGGCATATCCGGTCACTACTTACCGACGCTTCGTAGCCGCTGCCTTCTTGGGCGCGACGGCTTTAACGGTTTTCCTGACCGGTTTTCTGGCCGCCTTTTTCATGCCCTTCTTTGCCGCTGCCGCCACCGCCTGCGGCACACACTTGGCCAGTCGCGGATCGAACGGCTTGGGCAAAATGTAGTCCGGACCGAACTTGAGTTTCGTCAGTTTGTAGGCTTTCAGCACCGAGGCCGGCACCCGCGCACGCGCCAGTTCGGCCAGCGCGATTACCGCTGCGATCAGCATGTCCTGCGTGATCTCTTTGGCACGGGCATCGAGCGCACCGCGAAAAATGAAGGGAAAGCCCAGCACGTTGTTGACCTGGTTGGGGTAGTCGGAACGCCCGGTGGCCATGATCAGGTCGCTGCGCGCGGCCTTGGCTTTTTCCGGCGAGATTTCCGGGTTGGGGTTGGCCAGCGCAAATACTACTGGCTTGTCGGCCATGCTCTTGACCATCGCCGGGCTCACCAGATTGGCGCCCGACACGCCAACGAACACATCGGCACCGACCATGGCATCGGCCAGCGTGCGCAGCTTGGTCCTGCGTGCAAAGGCTTGCTTGAAACTGTTGAGATCGGTGCGCTCTTTGTGCACCACGCCTTTGGAATCAACAAACAGGATGTTGCTTTTTTTGGCGCCCATTGCCACCAGCAGATTCATCGACGCGATGCCCGCCGCGCCGGCGCCCAGGCACACAATCTTAGCGGCATCCAATGTCTTGCCCTGCACATGCAGCGCGTTGATCAGGCCGGCGCAGATAATCACGGCGGTACCGTGCTGGTCGTCATGAAAAACCGGGATATCGAGTTTCTTGCGCAGGGCCGCTTCGATCTCGAAGCAGTGCGGTGCGGCAATGTCTTCGAGATTAATGCCGCCAAACGTGGGCGCAATCGCCTCCACCACGTTGATGAATTCCTGCGGCGTTTTCACCGAGACTTCGATGTCAAACACATCGATGCCAGCAAACTGCTTGAACAAAACGGCCTTGCCTTCCATCACCGGTTTGGCGGCGAGCGGACCGCGATTGCCCAGACCCAGAATCGCGGTGCCGTCGGTAATCACCGCAATCAGGTTGCCTTTGTTGGTGTAGTCGTAGGCTGTCTTGGGGTTTTTGGCAATTTCCAGCACCGGCTGCGCCACGCCGGGCGTGTAGGCCAGGGACAGGTCATCCTGAGTGGAACAGGGTTTGGACGATTCCACCGAGAGCTTGCCCGGTTTGGGCAGGCGATGGTAATCGAGGGCTTTTTTTCTGGCCGCGGTTTTGGTCAGGGGGGCTTGGCTCATGGCAACGGGTACAGGCTGATTAACAAGCCACCATTATCGCGGATTTATTCGCGATACGCCCCTTGGGCCTCATGCAGGCTAAACGCTCAGTCTTTCCATATTTTGAGCTGGGCACGCAAACGGGCCACCGCCTGTGAATGCAGCTGACACACGCGCGACTCGGACACGCCGAGCACTACGCCGATTTCCTTCAGGTTCATGTCCTGCTCGTAGTACATGCCCATCATGCTGCGCTCGCGCTCGGGCAAGTGGTGAATCGCGGCGATCAGGCCGTCGCGAAAGCCTTCGTCTTCCAGCACCGCCAGCGGATCATCGCTGCCGTCGACCAGATAGCGCTCCAGAAAACTGGCGCTGTCTTCATCTGAAAAATCTTCGTAATACAGCAGTTGGGAACATTTCACATCGCCCAGCATCGATTGATACTGGTTGATGGACATCTCCAGTTCATCGGATATTTCCTGCTCCGTCGGCGACTTGCCATTGCGCTGTTCCAGCCGGTTGATGGCGGATTCGATCTGCCGCGATTTCTGGCGCACGTGGCGCGGCAGCCAGTCGGCTTCGCGCAGTTCATCGAGCATGGAGCCGCGAATACGCTGGGTGGCATAGGATTCGAACTGTGCGCCCTGAGTGCCATCAAAGCGGGACACCGCATCCATCAGGCCGATCAGTCCGACCTGGATGAGGTCATCAACCTCCACGCTGGCAGGCAGGCGCGCCATCATGTGATACGCAATGCGCTTGACCAGCGGCGCATATTTCTTGACTTGTTCATCCAGCAATTTTTCTTTACCTGCCATGGTTCTGGTTTATCCCCTTTATTGTTCGAGCTGTCATGTTGCTCTCCTCGCCCACTCCTGCGGCTATTCTACTGGCAAGCGCGGCAAATACATCCTCTTCGGGGGGCAGGTTGCAGAGGGAATTTACAAATGACGGCGCGAGAAAATGCTTGCACGCCGCCCGCAGATGATTGCAGCTCGCATCGTCCCCCAACAAAATGACGGGCATGGGAACGTCTGCCTGAGCCAATGTTTTAAGCAAGGCGTAGGCGCGCAACAGGGATGCATCCGCGGCGTGAATTTCGACGACTCCGACATGACACGCGCCAGTCCATGGCGCCACCATATTTTGACTCGTCCCGGTGTCGAACATCACCCGGTCATAACCCTGCGCTGCGCTGCGCAAGTGCGGTTCATCGCCCTGGATGCCGGGTGCATACCAGCCCGCGCCGTAAGCCTGCGGCAGGATGCACAGCGAATCACGATCGAGTTGTTGCCTGGGGTTGAACAGGCTGCGCGTGGGGCCATTGGCAAACACGCGGCCATCCAGGTCAACCAGCAAGGAGACCAGACCCCGATGATGCAGGGCCTGCGCCAGTCGGGTACTGGCGTCGGCCGCTTCGAAAAAACAATGCACGCAGCGCAACGGCTGTTGGGTGCTGCGGCGACGCAGCCCGGCGGCCTGGTCAGCCGGCATGGATGGTCTGGTGGGTTCGGCGTTCATCGCGGTCGGCCTCGACGCCGGCAAACAGCGGCCAGTCTTCGGCGTCCAGCGCGTAGGGCGTGGCCATCTGGCCACCCTTGAGTGCGCGGTCGATCAGGTAGGGTGCATTGGGCGCATACAGGTCTTCCGGCACGCGCTGCCCGCCACTGACATACGCCAGCGGCAGACGATGGCGAATCAGGCTGTCGAGCGCCGCGCCGGGTTGCGGCGCTTCATCGAGTTTGGTGAGCACGCAGGCGGCCGCGCCCTGACCGAAGCGCAGCATCGCCTGTTCAATGGCCGCGCCCTGCTGGGCCGCTGAAATCACCGCGAGCCGGCGCACCCCCAGCGTATCGAGCGCCCGCCCCTCGCGGGTGCGCGGGTCGGATGGCGCAAAGCCGGCGGTGTCGATCAGCACCAGTTTCCTGTCCGCCAGTTGCGGCAACAGCAGCGCCAGCCTGGCCTGATCTTCGGCCACATGCAGCGCCACGCCCAGCAAGTCGGCATACACCGTCAACTGCGCGGCGGCACCGATGCGGTAGGCATCGGCCGCCACCAGCACCACCTGGTCGGCGCCGTGCAGATCCACGCCACGGGCGGCGAGCTTGGCCAGCGTGGTGGTCTTGCCGGAACCGGTGGAACCCACCAGCGCGTAGCGGCCGCCGGCTGTCATCAGATCAGCGTCACGCGCCCGCACCGGCAGATTGCGTATCAGTACCAGACGCAACCAGCGCTGGGCCGCGTCGGCATTCAACCCGCGCGGCAGGCGCGCTGCCAGGGTGCGTGCCAGTGTGCTGCCGAATCCGGCGGCAAACAGGGTTTGCATCACGGCCACCCGCACCGGATCGCGTCGCTTTGAGGCGCCCCAGGCAAAGCCGGCCAGCTGGTTTTGCAGCATGCCGCGCAGGCGGCCCAATTCGGCCAGGATGCGCGAACTGCCGCTGGCATCGTGCGTTTCGGTAGCCGCCGGTGGCGTCAGGTCGCCATACACGGTGGCCAGCAGTTCGATACCCTGCGGATGCGGACGCGAGGACAGCACCACGGCGTCATCGCCCAGTTCGCGGCGAATGCGCGCCAGCCCCTCGCGTGCGTTGGGTGCCACAAAAACCTGCACGCTCATGCGGCCTCCTCGAATGTCAGTTCCGTGCTCACCTGCACGATTTTATCGGCCGGCACCTCGGCATAGGCAATCACCGACAGTTGCGGCAGGTTGCGCCGCAACAAGCGCGACAGCATCGCCCGCAATCCGGGTGAGGTCAGCAGCACCGGCGGATAGCCCTCGCGTTCCTGCTCGGCCAGCGCGTGCTCGGCCGCCTCGTTCAGGGCATCCAGTGTGGCAGGCGACAACAGTGCTTCGCCTTCGTCGCCCATTTCGTTCAGCAGGCGGGTTTCGACTTCAGCCGACAGGCCCATCACATGCAGCGTGTTGCCGCCTTCAAACAGGCGGTCGACAATGCTGCGCCCCAGCGCCGCACGCACCGTTTCCACCAGATCGTCGATCGACTGGCTTTTGGGTGCGCGCGCCGCCAACGTTTCAAACAGGGTGCGGGTATCGCGTATCGACACGTTTTCGGCAATCAGCTGCTGCAACACGGCCTGCACGCTGGTAAGCGGCAAATGGCGCGGTGTGACGTCTTCGACCAGGCCCGGATGGCTGTGGGTCAGCGTGTCGAGCAGTTGCTGCACTTCGGTGCGGCCCAGCAGTTCGGGCGCATGCTGGCGAAACACGGCCTCGACCTGGCGTGAAATCAGTTCGGCCGCCGTCAGCACCACAAAACCGCGCAGCTCGGCTTCTTCCTCGCGTCCTTCCTCGATCCAGACCCCGTTCAGCCCGGTCAGCGGTTCCACGCCCTGCGGGCCGTCGATGCGACCCAGCACGTCGCCCATGTTGACGGCCAGCACCTGGCCCGGCAGCAGTTCGCCATGCGCCACATCCACGCCCTTGAGCGTGATGCGGTAGGTGTTGGGTTTGAGTTCGAGGTTGTCGCGCACCCGGATCAGCGGCACCACCAGTCCCATATCGGTGGCAAAGGCCCGGCGCGCCTCGGTAATTCGGGTCAGTGCGCCGCCGCCCTGATTGCGGTCGACCAGCGGGATCAGGCGGTAGCCCACCTCCAGCGCCAGCACGTCCACCGGGGGAATGTCGGCCCAGGTCACGTCAACCGGGGCGGTTTCCGATTCGAGGACATCCAGCGGCTCAACGTCGATGACCCTGCCTTGATGGCGCATCAACCAGAACCCCAATCCCGCCAGCACTGCGGCAATCGTCAGAAATGCCAGATGCGGCGTGCCCGGAATCACGCCCAGTGCGCCCAGCACCGCAGCGGCGATATACAGAGTTTGCGGGCGACCGAATATCTGGGTGGAAAACTCGCGCGACAAATCCTGCTCGCTCGACGCCCGGCTCACCACGATGCCTGCTGCCGTCGAGATAATCAGCGCCGGAATCTGCGTTACCAGGCCATCGCCCACCGTCAGCAGGGCATACCGCCCCAGCGCCTCGGTCAGCCCCAGGTTGTGTTGAAACAGCCCCACCAGAATGCCGCCGATCAGGTTCACGACCAGAATGATGATGCCAGCGATGGCATCGCCGCGCACAAACTTGGAGGCACCGTCCATGGCACCGTAGAAGTCGGCCTCGCGACCGATTTCGCCGCGCCGGGCGCGAGCTTCGGTATCGTTGATGAAACCGGCATTGAGATCGGCATCCACCGCCAAAGCGCGCCGCCACCTCGGCAATGCGCCCCGCGCCCTTGGTGATGACGACGAAATTGATGATGACCAGAATCAGGAACACCACCAGGCCGACGGTGTAGTTGCCGCCCACCAGAAAATTGCCGAACGACTCGATCACATGGCCCGCGGCGGCGGGCCCGGTGTGGCCCTGCATCAGGATGATGCGGGTGGACGCCACGTTGAGTGACAGGCGCAGCAGCGTGGTCAGCAGCAACACCGTGGGAAACACCGAAAAATCCAGCGGCCGCCGCGCGTTCAGGCTCACCAGCATCACGATCATCGCCAGCGCGATGTTCATCGTGAACAGCACATCCAGCATGAAAGTGGGCAACGGCAACACCATCATCGCCAGAATCAGCAACACCAGCCCCGGCACCGCCAGACGGCCCACCGGCATGCCCAGCACCATCACGCCCTGCGCGCTCACCCGATCACCTCGTTAACATGCTGCCCGGCCTGTTGCTGGCGGCTGCGCAGTTGCGCACGCATTTCCGGGCTGCCTTCCGACTCGCGCGCCTCGGCCAACACTTCCTGCCAGCTCATCGCGTGGCGACGCAGATAACGCCACCAACGCCAGCCGGCGTCCAGCGCAGCCGCCACGGCAAACGCCAGCGCCAGCGCCAGCACCCCGCGCCCAATCCAGGCGGCGGTCGCCGTCAGCGCATCCGGCATCGGGCTATTGCTCAAGCTTTGCAGACCCGGCCAGCCGCTACTCAACGCCCACCCCACCGCCACACCGGCCAGCGCCAGCTTGAACAGCGCCAGCGAACCATCGAACCAGGCATCGGCAGACAACAAACGGGAAAACGGCTTGAATGGATTGGCGCGCGTCAGATCGGCCTGGGTGAACTGCGGTGCAAATACCCAGCCCGACAGCAGCATCGGCGCTACCAGCGCCGCAATGAAAATCACGGCCAGCACAGGCAGAACCGCCCACAGCGCGGCTTGAGCCGCTTCAAGGAAAACAGGGGAAAACGGCTGTGCGGCAGACACAAACGCCACTTCAGTCAGCCTTTGCAAGGCAGCCAACACGCGTGGCGCCGACCAGCCCAGCACACCCAGCGCCGTCAGCAAAACCACCCACGCCGTGAGTTCGGAAGAACGCGGCACATCGCCCGCACTGCGCGCCTGTTGCAGGCGCCGCGGACTTGCCGGTTCGGTACGGGAAAGATCAGTTTCCTCGGCCATGCTCGCCTCAAATATTCGGGGCAGTCTAGCACGAAGCGGGCCAGGACTTTCTTCTCTTGTGCGGTCTTACCGTTCCCTCAAACTCTCACTCGACACCTGCATCAGCGGGCTCAGAAAATATTCGACTACGCGTCTCGTGCCGGTCTTCACCTCAACCGTCACGGCCATGCCAGGGCTGAGGCGCACCTTTTTGTTCTCCACTTGAATGGAGTCACTGGCGAGTTTCACCCGGGTCGAATAAATCAATCCCAGCTTGTCATCCTGAATCGCGTCGGATGACACCTGGGTGATCGTGCCATGCAAAGTGCCATATTTGGTGAACGGAAAGGTTTCCACCTTGACTTCGGCCTTCTGGCCAGGGTTCACAAAACCGATGTCCTTGTTGGGCAACATGGCTTCGACTTCAAGCACGTTGTCCCGAGGCACGATCACCATCAAGGGTTGCGCGGGCGTCACCACCCCGCCCACCGTATGCACGGCCAGCTGCTGAACAGTGCCGGCCACCGGCGCGGTCATGTGCATCAGGCGACCACGCTGATCGGCCTTGACCAGTTCCTGTTCCAGCGACGCGGCTTTTTGTGCAGCGAGATTGTGTTGATCGAGCAGTTGCCGGCGCGTCTCGGCTGCGAGCGTCGCCTGCTGCTGCTGCGTTTCCACCAGCGCAGCGCGAATTTCCGCAAGCTTGCCACGGTTGCTGGCCAGATCCTGTTCCTGTTCGATTCGTGACTGCTCACGTTCCAGATAGCCGTGCTGGGACATGAAATTCTCCTTCACCAGCTTCTCGTAATCCTGCGCGCGTTGACGGGCGATGGGAACGGTTTGTTCGAGCTTGACGACCTGCGCCTGGGTCGCCTGCATTTCCGCCCGGCGGCGGGTAATCTCGGCCTGCAATTGCAGTTGCCGAGCGCGGTATTCCTGATACTGGCCGCTGGCCTGGCCTTGCTCGTCAAGCAGGCGGCCGGCATCAACGCCGTTCTGCGCTGTCAGCGCGGGTGGCGCGCCCTTGTCCAGCGCTGCCAACAGAGCTTGTGCACGCAGCGCTTCCAGCCGTGCGGTCTGGGCCTCGTTACGCAACCGTTCGCTATCGGCCGTAGTGGTGGTGGCGTCAAGCTCGATCAGCACCTGGCCCGCCTTTACCGTCTGCCCGTCGTGCACATGGATTGCCTTGACCACCGACGTTTCAACAGGCTGGATCACTTTGGTGCGATCGTTGGGAATGACCTTGCCGACCGCGGTCGCCACCACGTCGATGCGGCCGAAGGCAGCCCACAGCACCGCAATCAGGGCAAACGCCATAATCAGCCACAGTGCGATGCGCGGGGCGGGATGCAGCGGCGTATCGCGCAAGGCCAGGGCAGCGGGCAGGAACTGGGCCTCGTGTGCATGCAGGCTAGGCGCGTCGGTTTCTTTCCGCTGCGACCAGGCACGATGGAATACTTTGGCGTAGCGCTTGAAGAGATCGGCCAGGGCATGTCGTTTCAGCATGTCAGGCTTGCTCCAGACACATAAATGTACATACAATATGAATATGTGAATCGAATTCGACCCTTCGAAAAGCGAACGAAACAAACGCGAACGGGATTTGCCTTTTGACCAAGTGGCCGAATTTGATTTCGAAACAGCTATCTTCGCAGTCGATAACCGCCGTGATTACGACGAAATCCGTTTTCGGGCCTTGGGTTATATCGGTGATCGCTTGCATGCCTTGGTGTTTGTCGAAATACCGGATGGCATTCGCATCATCAGCTTTCGCAAAGCCAACAAGCGTGAGGTGACACATTATGAATCGCAAACCTAAACCTGATTTGATCGACGACGACAATCCAGAATGGACCAAAGCGGATGTTGCGCGCGCCATTCCCTTCTCCGCCCTACCTGATTCTCTGCGCGCCACCTTGTCACGGCGCGCGCGTGGCCCACAAAAAGCCCACCATTCGCCTTTCACCCGAAGTGGTGGAAAGCTTCCGCGCCACCGGCAGCGGCTGGCAAACGCGAATGGACGCAGCGCTCAAGGACTGGCTCAAGACACACAACCCGGCCTAACCCGCATCCGGTCAGGCATGCTGCAGCCGATGCAGGCGGGAGTAATGTCCGGCCTCGTGTTCGAGTAGCTCGGCATGGGTGCCCGCCTCGACGATCTGGCCGTGGTCCATCACCAGGATGCGATTGGCGTGACGCACTGCCGACAGGCGGTGGGCAATGACAATCACGGTGCGGCCCTGACAGATCGCCTGCATGTTGTTCTGGATGATGCGTTCGGATTCATAATCGAGCGCACTGGTGGCTTCGTCGAAAATCAGGATGCGCGGCTCGGTCATCAGGGCGCGGGCGATGGCAATACGCTGGCGCTGCCCGCCGGACAGGGTCGAGCCGTGCTCGCCGACCATGGTGTCGTAGGCTTCGGGCAGTTCAAGAATGAATTCGTGCGCGCCGGCCAGCTTGGCCGCAGCCATCACCTGCTCCAGCGGCGCGCCA
>CAJDTZ010000008.1_pt1 | contig 23987 bp, 21 predicted proteins | sample 7390551 | NCBI WGS metagenome assembly CAJDTZ01 (sample SAMEA7055662, study PRJEB34461) | soil metagenome | biome: terrestrial ecosystem; feature: Peninsula; material: soil | place: Antarctica | collected 2016 | reverse complement strand
TCGCCGGTAATCAGCACCGATGCCTTGCTCGGTCCCACGCGCTGGATCAGTTCATACACGGCTTGCATCGGTTCGCTGGTGCCGATGAAGGCATCCCAGCCACGATTGATTTCCTGCCGCAGAAAGGCATTTTGCCGCGCCACGTCGGCATCATTCAGCACGCGTTCGACGGCGTGTTCCACCACGTCGATGTCGAACGGCCGCAGGATGTAATCGCAGGCGCCGTGTTTCATGGCAGTCACCGCGGTTTCGATGGTGCCATGCGCGGTGATCACCATGACCGGCACATCCGATCCCTGCGCCCGCAGCTGCGCCAGCAGTTCGATGCCGTCCATTTCCGGCATGCGCAGATCGGTGATGACAAGATCGATGCTGTTGGCCTTGAACAGCGCCAGCGCGTCGACGCCATTGCCGCCGCACAGCACCCGGTGCCCCATCTTCTGCAGCATGATTTCGAGGACGCGCCGCATCTTGGGCTCATCGTCCACTACGAGAATTTGACTGCCTTTCATGTTGCTCCTGACTGTGTGCGTGGGAGACGAATGCGGAACAGCGCGCCGCCCAGCCGGCTTTCCGCCGCCTCGATTTCGCCCCCGTGCGCGATCACGATTTGCTGCACGATGGCCAGACCGAGGCCGATGCCGCCTTCCCGCTTGAAGAAGAATGCCTCGAACACGCGGGTCCGCTCGGCCGGATCGATGCCCGGCCCATCATCGGCGATGTCGATGTAAAGCGTGTGCGCGTCATCACGCGTGGCAATTTCGATGTGGCCGCCATGGCCCAGAATCTGCAAGCCGTTCATCAGCAGATTGAGCAGGACTTGCGTGATCTGTTCCTCGTCGCACTCGATCACCGGCCGGGCAGCGCGCAAGGAAGCCGCCACGTCGACCCGCTTCTTTCCGGCCTGCGCCCCCAGCATGGCAATGCTCTTGCCGATCAGGTCGTGCATGTCCACCGCCCCGTAGGACGGGGCACGCGGCCGGGCGGTGTCGAGCATGGCCGACACCAGACGGTTGAGGCGCTCGGTCTCGCTTTCGATGAAACCGACCATTTCACGGCCCTCTTCGCTGATGCCCGATTCGCGTTGCAGCATCTGCGCCGACGAACGCAGTATCCCGAGCGGGGTACGCACCTCGTGTGCGATCACCGAGGACATCTCGCCCACCACCGCCAGCTTCGACGCGCGCACCAGATTCTGCTGCGACTGGTCGATGTCGCGCACCATCTGCACGAAGGCCCCGGTCAGTTCGCCCACTTCCCCACCCTGCGCGACCGGAGGCGACTGCAGCACCTTGCTGCGCATGTAGCCCCGGGCAAACCCGGTCAGGGCAGTAATCGGCCGGGCAATCTCGTGGCTGACCCAGGTGGCCATGGAAAAGGTCAGGACCACGATGAGCCCGAGCAGGCCGAGGAAGATGAGCGCCATGTGATGAACCGGTGCGAGCGCCTGGTCCACCGGCTGGAATACCAGCGTGGTCCAGCCGAAACCGGCGAAGTTGGCATAACCGCGTGAGCGTGCAACCCCCACAATGACGTCAGCATCGACCACCGGCGATCCCGCCCGGACCGACACGCCAGACGCCGACGCTCCCTGGCGCCAGGCGGCGAGCACCTTGCCCAACAGCAGGCCCCGCTCGCGCAGCGAACGGGAGGCGGCGATCATCCTGCCGTCACGATCGAGGACGGCCAGCATGCGACCGCCGCCGCCGCTGGCCTGATCCAGCACATCGTAAATCTCTGTCCAGTCGAGTGTCAGTTGCAGCAGGCCGAGCGCGCCCCCCGCGAAAGCCGAGGCCACCGGCACCCGCATCACCATGGCGCCGCTCTCGCTGCGGACGGGGGATTCAAGTTCGACCCGCGCACCGGAAAGAGACACGCTCAGCCAGTCAGGCTGCGGCTTCACGTGCCGGCCAATCCGCGCAACATCGCTGCTGCTGACAATCTGGCCAGCCGTGTCGACAGACGACAGGTCGAGGTAAACGTCCTTGTATCCGGTATGCAGATCTGCCAGAAAAAGTGACAGCCGCTTGTCGACGTCGTGAACCTGCATGTCCTGCATGATGTCGAGATGGCTCCAGGTGGCGGCGTTCTGCAAACGCTCGAACATCATCTTGTCGACGTCCGCGGCAACGCCGCTTGCCTGGGTGGCAAGGTTGCGTTCGATCTCCGCCTGCACCGCTCCGCGCGCCTTGACAAAAGCCAGGCTAGCCAGAAGTATGGCGGGCAAAATACCGACGCTGAGAAAAGCGACGAGAAGCGTCTTGCGTATGGTCACGGACGTGATGGTAGCCGAATGAATGTCTGGAATGAGACCGGAGTGCGCCCAGTATATGGAAAACCCCTTATGACCAACCCGAATGTTTTGCGGCCGGGTCACGCACGTCACATTCTTCTGTCGCCAGTGCGCATGCTGATGGCTGCCTGCCTTGCGCTGACGGGCTTGGCGGCTCACGCTGACGACACCCCGTTGTCCGATATCAACTACCGGATGGGTGAAGGCCTGCGGCTGTCGGATACCGGTTTTTCGCTGGGCGGCTATGCCACGGCCAGCCTGGACAAGCTGCGTCACGCCCCCACGCGGGTCGCCCTCGACAACCTGAGCCTGTTTGTCTGGTGGCAGGGCGAAAGCCGCTGGAAGTTTTTCTCCGAGTTCGATTACGAAAACGTGCTGGCGTCCAATGCCGCGGGCCAGGAAGGCAAGGATCACTACCTGGCGCTGGAGCGCTTGTACCTCGACTACGCCATCACCGACACGGCCACCATTCGGGTCGGAAAATTCCTCACCCCTATCGGCCGCTGGAACCTTGTTCACGCCACGCCGCTGGTGTGGACAACGTCGCGTCCCCTCATCACCACCGAAACGTTTCCCACCAACGCGACCGGCCTGATGCTGAACGGCACCCTGCCCGGCGTGGCGCATGGCGTCGAGTATTCGCTGTATGGATCAAAAGGCAACGAGCTGCGTGCCAATCCGTCTCTGGACCCGTTTTACGAGGCCATCGGCGGACACGCGACCATCCCGTTGCCACTGGACGGGCAAATCGGTTTCTCCTTTGCGGCCTTCGAGCAGGAGCAGGCTCGCGACGAAACCAGGAAGTTGGTCGGCGTCGATTTTGTCTGGTCACGCCATCGCTATGAAATCAGTGCCGAAGGGATCTACCGGTTTTCGGACAACGGCAGTGCCTGGGATGAGAAAGGAGCGTTCGGGCAACTGGTGGTTCCGCTGACGGAAAAACTCCATGCGGTGGGCCGCTACGAGTTCTTTCGCAAGGCGCAGGAACCACGGGCGACGCAACTGTGGGTTGCCGGCCTGAATTACCGGATCACGCCGGCGATCGTGCTGAAAGCCGAATGGGTGGGCAGCAGACACAACACGATCGACGCGCCCGACGGTTTCCTCTCATCACTCAGCCTGCTTTTCTGACGCGCCGCATGCCAACGGTCCTGTCCCTGCTGGGGTCTCTGTTGCTGATGCTGGCCCTGCCCACGGCCTGGGCTGGCGAGCGGCCCTTCGCGGTCATCACGGCACCCGGCGCCACCGAGCATCGGCTGTCGCCCGAATCGGTTTCGCTGATTTTCAGGCGCAAGCAAAACTACTGGGAAAACGGCACCCGCATCCAGCCGGTCAACCTGCCTCCCGCTCACCCGCTGCGGCGCAGCTTCTCGCAAACCATTCTGGGGCACCTGCCGGAAGAGCTGGAAGATTATTGGCGGGAAATGTACTTCCACGGCGTGCTGCCACCGCACGTCCTGGCGTCGGAGGAAGCCGTCGTCCTGTTCGTGAATGCCACTCCGGGCGCCATCGGTTATGTGTCGGGCTGTGTGCCCGAACACGGGGTCATTGTCGTCCTGATGGTGGGCGATTTGCCCACCTGCCCGAAGTAGCCATCCCCTGCAAGATTGGTCGACAAGACTTGCAGGCAAGCGGGAACCTGGCGCCCCGCCGTGCTGGCCGGCAACGCGGACCTGAACTTATTACTCCTGTCAAATCAACTGGTTAACAACATTTTTCGGCTTGATTGACGAGCTGGCATTGGTATTGCGATTGCTTTGGCATCTGCCCTGTGGCGCTGCTGAACATCATGCAAAGGAACCCGATGCCCTCCCTCTCGAACGTCTGCTTGCCGCCGGTTGAAATTGGCAACCCGCTCCACACTCTGCAGACTTTTCTCCGCTCGCGGGGCAAGCCTGCAGTCACGGACATGGCCATTGCGGCCAGATCAAGCGGCTCTCCGCAGTTTGAACTGATCGAGCATATCGGTAGCGACCGCGCAGCCGTCGAAGCATTCATCAGCCAGCGTTTTGCCGACAGTTTCGGCTCCCGTATCGAAGCCTTCATGCCGCGCCTGTTCAGTGTGCGCAACCGCGAGGGCGAGCTGTGTGGCGCGTTCGGCTTGCGCTCGGCCAGCCGCAACCTGTTCCTCGAACAGTATCTCGATGTGCCCATCGAGCAGGCCATCGCAGCGCACACCGGCAATACGGTTGCGCGTCGGACCATCGTCGAGGTCGGACACTTTTCGGGAGCCATTCCCGGAGTCGTCCGCGACATGATCGGACTGTTGACGCAACACCTTCACCGTGAAGGTTTCGAGTGGGTGGTGTTCACCGGCACCACAGGTCTTCGCAACGCTTTCTCCCGACTCGGGCTGTCCCCGATTGACATCCAGGCAGCCTCGATCGACCGCTTGCCGCCTGACGCACGCACCGCCTGGGGCAGCTATTACGAGCACGCGCCCCGTGTGCTGGTCGGCAAAATCCAGGATGGCTATCAGGCCATGCAGCCTGGCGCGGTGCCCGAACGCCGCGAAGCCGAGGTGGCTGCGTGAGCCGGCTCAGCGCGGCCTTGCGCCAGCATGCCGCCACTATGCCGTCCAAGGTCGCGCTGCAGGACGACACCGGCACGCTCACCTATGGCGAACTGCTGACGGAGATCGAATGGCTGGCCGGGCAGTTGCGGCAACACGGTCCGCGCGTGATCGCCATCCTGGCCGACAACGGCAGGGCTTGGGCGCTGGCCGATCTGGCCGCACACACGGCCGGCATCCCCACCATTCCGTTGCCGCTGTTCTTTTCTGCTGCCCAGATTGAGCATGTGCTCCGGACAGCCGGGGTCGATCTCGTGCTGACCGACCAGCCCGAGCGGATTCAAGCCGCGTTGCAGCAACCCGATCTGCCGATGACGCCGTTCTACGGCAGCTTGAGCCGGGTTCAGCTGCCGGCTGGCCGGCCCCCTGCCCCGCCGCTTGCTGCCGGCACCCGCAAAGTGACCTTCACCTCGGGCACGACCGGCGAGCCAAAAGGCGTGTGCCTCAGCCAGGCCGTCATGGAAACCGTGGCCGCATCGCTGGGATGCGCCAGCGACGCCAGTCGCGATGACCGGCATCTTTGCCTGTTGCCGCTGGCTACTTTGCTGGAGAACGTCGGCGGTCTTTACACCCCGCTGTTGGCGGGTGCCACGGTTTGCCTGCCGCAACTGGCTTCGGTTGGGCTGTCCGGCAGTTCGGGACTGGATGTCGGACGCATGGTGGCCGCGCTGTGCGCCTGGCAGGCCAGCACCGCCATCATGGTGCCGCAGATGCTGCAGGCCGTGGTGGCGGCTTCCCGGGCCGGCGCCATCCTGCCTGCCAGCTTGCGTTATCTGGCAGTCGGCGGCGCACCGGTCGCGTCCCGGCTGCTCGACCACGCCCAGGCGCTTGGCCTGCCCGTTCACGAAGGCTATGGCCTGTCGGAATGCGGATCGGTCGTCGCCGTCAGCCGGCGCAAGGCAACCCGCGCCGGCAGCGTTGGCCGGCCCTTGCCGCATGTCCGGATCGACTTCGCCGACGATGGCGAAATTCTGGTGCGCGGCATCCCCTGGCTCGGATACCTGGGCGAGGCAAATGATCCGCAGGCAACGGAATGCATTGCCACGGGCGACCTCGGCTACCTGGACGCGGATGGCTTCCTGTTCCTGACCGGGCGCAAGAAAAACATGTTCATCACCGCCTTCGGGCGCAATGTCGCGCCGGAGTGGGTGGAAGGCGAACTGGCCGCGCACCCGGGCATTGCCCAGGCGGCCATCTTCGGTGAAGCCCGCCCGTTCAACTGCGCAGTGATCGTGCCGCATCCGGGAACGACGCACGGCGACATTGCGGCCGCGCTGGATACCGCCAACCTGCGGCTTCCCGACTACGCCCAGGTACGGGCGTGGATCCCGGCAACCGACGCATTTACCCCGGGCAACGGCCTGTCGACGCCGAACGGTCGCCTGCGCCGGCCCGCGATTCTCGACCGGTACGCCCCCCAGATCAACGCCTTGTATCAATCCTGAAACCCATACCTTGAAAGCTATCGGACACCCATGAATTTTTACCCACAACTGCAAGCCGCCACCGCCCGCGAACGCGACACGCTGCTGGCAACGCCGTTGATCACAGCCGCGCTGGCGGGCCAGGTCACGCGTCAGCATTACATCGACTTTCTGACGCGCGCCTTTCATCACGTCAAACATACGGTTCCACTGCTGATGGCCTGCGGCGCGCGCTTGCCCGACAGCCAGGAATGGCTGCGCAGCGCCGTTTCCCATTACATCGAGGAGGAGCTCGGTCATCACGAATGGATCCTGAACGACATCGCGGCGGCCGGCGGCGATGCTGCGGCCGTGCGCTGCAGCCAGCCCGATTTCGACACGGACCTGATGGTGGCCTATGCCTACGATGTGGTCAGCCGGCGCAATCCGGTCGGCTTTTTCGGGATGGTGTACGTGCTCGAAGGCACCAGCGTCAGCCTCGCCACCCATGCGGCCCGTGCGCTGCAGGATGCCCTCGAACTGCCGCCCACCGCCTTCAGCTACCTCAGCAGCCATGGCGCGCTCGACCTCGAGCATATCGACGACTACGAACAGCTGGTCAATCGCCTGGAGTCGCCGCACGACCACGCAGCCATCGTCAACAACGCACAACGCTTTTTCCGCCTGTACGGCAACGTCCTGCGCGGCATCGAAACCCGGGAGGCCTACGCATGAACATCACCGACAGCACCATCCTGATCACCGGCGCCAGCGGCGGCATCGGTGGCGCCATCGCCCGTCAACTGGCCGAACGCGGTGCATCGCTTGTTCTGGTCAATCGCGACAGCAAACGACTGACGATCTTCGCCGACGAACTGCGGGCCGTTGGCGGCACCGTCCTGCCGCTGGTCGGCGATCTCGCCATGCCCGGCGAACCTGCCCGACTGGCCCGGGAAGCGCTCGAGCAGACAGGCAGCATCGATATCCTGATCAATTGCGCCGGGGTGCAGAACTTCGGCTTTTTTGCCCAGGAAAGTGCCGTCGACACGGCGACCCTGTTCAACATCAACACCATCGCGCCGATCGCCCTGGCCAATGCCATCCTGCCGCACATGCTCGAGCGGGGAAAAGGCCAGATCGTCAATCTGGGGTCCATTTTCGGGTCGATCGGCTTCCCCTGTTTTGCGTCCTATTCGGCCAGCAAGTTTGCGCTGCGCGGATTTTCCGAGGCGCTGCGACGCGAGTTGGCAGGCACCGGCATCGGTGTCACTTACATCGCCCCGCGCTTTACCCGGACCGCCTTCAACCGCAGCGTGGTCACCCGCATGGCAAATGCCCTGAAGATGAACCAGGACGAGCCCGAAAGCGTCGCGGCCAGCGTCATCGCCACCATCGAGCGCGACGGCCAGGATCATTACCTCGGCTGGCCCGAGAAATGGTTCGTCCGCCTCAATTCGATTCTGCCGCGCCTGGTCGACCCAAGCCTGATCAAACAGGTCGAACTGATGCGTCCCTTCGCCACCGAATCCACCCGATAACCCCATCATCACGGAGCACCGCCATGTACATGAAACCCATTGCCACCCTGCTGCTGTTCGCCAGCCTGAATACTGCCGGCCTGGCAGCCCAACCCAGCCTGGATGACGCCATCGCCGAAGAAAGTCATCGCTGGGCCAGAGTGTCCTACCATCTTCCCGAAGCCGACAGGGAAGCGGCCTTCCGCACCCTGATTGCCAATGCCCAGCAAGTATCACTGGCCTTTCCCGGCAGAGCCGAGCCGCTGATCTGGCAAGCCATCATTCTGTCCAGCGCAGCCAAGGTCCAGGGCGGACTGGGCGCGCTCAGCAAGGTCAAGGAAGCGCGCGACCTGCTGCTTTCTGCCGAACGGATCGACCCGGTGGCGCTGAACGGCTCCATCTACAACTCGCTGGGCAGCCTTTACGCCAAGGTCCCGGGATGGCCGATCGGATTCGGCGACAAGAAGAAAGCCCGCGCGTATTTTGAAAAGGCGCTCGCCATCAACCCAGACGGCATCGACCCCCACTATTTTTACGCTGACTTGCTCGCCGACCAGGGCGACTACGCCAAGGCAGCCGAGCATCTGAAGCGGGCCCTGGCCGCACCACCACGCATCGGACGCGAAGATGCCGATGCGGGACGCCGTCAGGAAGTCGTGCAGATGCTGGATGCCCTGAAGAAAAAACATGGCGACCAGATCGTCAGCAAGTAACGGCCCGGGGCAAAGGCAACCATGCACAAACAGTCAGACTGGATCGACGCGTTCCTGTGCCTTATTTTCGGCATCAGCAGCATGGGCGGATGGTTTTGGATGTATTGGCATATCGCCTTGCCCGTTTAGCAGCCTGCGTCAGGAAAAAATCACGGAAGAAATCGAATTGATCCTGCTGAGTGCCGACGAACCGGACCACCAGGGCGAGGCGACACGCGTTTCACGCCCCGGGACGGGGCCCGCCTAGGAATGCACCACCCAGACCTCAAACGGCTGCGCGGATTTTTCTCCATACTTTTTCAGCTGCTGGACCAGCCGTTCATCCAGTGCATAGCCCTTGCTGAGCAACAAGGACCCTTCCTGACCGAAGATGTCGCGGCTCAGTTTCAGACCCACTTTCAGGTCTGATGCAGCGACACACAGTTCCGGGCCAGCGGTCGCTTCGGTCACGGTTATGCCCATGATCTTGAGGAACACGCCGACGACCGACGGGTCGTAACGCGCGCGGGCGCCGTCGCGAACCATCTTGAGCGCCTCTTCGGGCGAACGACGGCGCTACGTCAGGTTGCCCAGTTGCAGTTCGTCGTAGTCGTCTGCCACCGACAGGATGCGCGCGCCGATCGGAATATCCAGACCGGCCAGCCGATCGGGATAACCCTGGCCGTTGAACTGCTCATGGTGGTGGCGAATGATGCGGGCGGCGTTGCGCATGTTTTCCAGTTCCATCAGCACTTTTTCCGCAAGCGCCGGGTGTTTCATGGCCAGCTGGCGTTCGTCCACGGTAAACACTTCATTGAAGGGCTTGTTGATCATGTCGTCGGTCCAGCCGATCTTGCCGATGTCATGCAGCAACCCCGCCAGCGTGATGTCATTAACCTCTTGTTCGCGCAGGCCCATGCGTATGGCAATCTTGCGCGACAGTTCGGCAGCCCGCTTGCCATGTCCGCCCAGGTTGCCCATGCGCAATTCGACCAGGTTGGAAAACACCGTCAACGTGGCGTGAAACGATTCCTTGAGCTTCTTGTTGCTCAGCTCGAGAAAATTGGAGGACTGCTTGAGTTCGGCCGTGCGTGCGCGGACGGCATCTTCCAGCCCTTCGTTCAGAAAGGTCAGCTCGTCGTTCTGGCGAGCCGTCAGCGCCAGCAGCATATTGCGTTCATCCAGCAGGTGTTTCCGCTCAAGGCCCGCGCGTACCGTATGGATCAGTTGCATGTCATCCCATGGTTTGCTCAGGTAGGCATTGATCCCGCCTTCATTCACCGCAGACACGATGGTTTCCATGTCGGCAAATCCGGTCAGCAGGATGCGGAAACTGTCCGGCCAGCGCTCGCGTGCCACTTTCAGGAATTCCGCGCCGTTCATCGCAGGCATGTGCATGTGCATGTCAGAAATGATCACGTCGGCAGGTTGCTGTTCAAGCAACGCCAGCGCTTCGGTGCCGCTTTCGGCGGTTCGTATGGCGTAGCCTTGCGCGCCCAGCAGACGGTTCAAGCTGGTCAGGGTATTCGGTTCATCTTCGACTAGCAGCAATTGCGGTAGGGCGGCAGGTTGGCTATCTTGCATAATTGATCCTTCAAAAACGCCATGGGTCAGCGGATGAGGGGAACAACGGATGCAATTCCCGCGCTGCCTCCCTATGACACAGCGTCCCGGGCCAGGAAACGGTTGATCCAGCTTTGCTCAATCGCCGCCAGGCGTGGGCAAACAAGCCCTGGCGCCCTGCATCGAGACGCTGCCGGGGCTGGCCGTGCTGGATGTCCGCATGAGGGGCCAATCGGACCGGGGTTTGGGGCGCTGACTTTCCCTGCACGAGATAGCGTTTCTTGTTCTCACGGCCTGCGCCGAAGAAAGCGTCGTTCGCGAGGGGAAGCCGGTACTCTGGGCTATCTTATCAAACCACTGGGTGCACCGCGTCTGGTGCCTTCACTGGAACTGCCCTTTCCCACACGCGCGAACTGACAAAACGGGCGCGTGCCATCCTGTCCGTCAAGGAATAGCACCGGCCTCCGATTTATTTGCTGCTGTCATGTGCCGGAAACCGTGCCTTGGGACAAGAACCGCCTGGACGACTCATCCCTGTCGGGCGAGGGTTGACCTTCAATCCACCACGTCAGTCGATCACCTCAGCGCGACTTCGTGAACACAGGTGCCATCCCGTTTGGCGGTGCAACAGGCTGCATCCGCCGCTGCCAGAATGCTGTTCAGGCTGTGGTTGGGTGTGTCGATAGTGGCCAGGCCAATGCTGACACCCAACTGATAGCGTTGTCCCTCCCAGTTGAGGTTGTAGGACGCTAGCGCCCGATGCAACTGCTGCGCCCGCTCGCGAGCGAGGTCGACCGGGCAACGTTCGAGTAGCAGGCCGAATTGGTTGCCGCCCAGGTGCGCCAGCGTGTCGCGGTTGCGCACCACGCCCTTGAAGCACGCTGCGATCTGGCGAATCGCGAGATCGCCGGCGGCAGGGCCGGCCTGATCGTTGATGGCCTTGACCTTATCCAGGTCCAGGTAGAGAAAGGCATGAGGATCGCCGGGGCGGCTCTCCTGCAGCACACCCCATAAGCGCTTGACCAGTTCGGCGCGCCGCAACAGCCGCGTGTGCTCGTCATGCAGGGTTTGCGCGACCAGCGTGTCGATATAGTGTTGCTGTTCGCTGGCATCGTGCAGCGACACGATATAACCCGATTCCATGCCATGACCGGAGCGGGTCCGCGCCACGCTGATCTGCACGGGGATCAATCTGCCATCACTGCAGGCCAGCAGATGAAACATGCCATCGAATGCGGAATGAGCACCGGCAAGTTCATGCAACAACAGCGGACGCGCCAACTCCGGGTGCTGCAATCCAACTACCTTGTCCAGGGCATGGCCGCATGCCTTGTCCTTTGGTACGCCCAGCAACTGCTCTGCAGCCAGGTTCAAATAGGTGACGCGCGCCCGTTCATCCGCCAGCACGACCGCGTCGGGAAAATGCACCAACTCATCCGCAAAGCCGGCTCCCAGCGCGTGCGCAGCCGCTGTCGAATGTCTGTACATATCATGCATATAGATGACGTTATTGGGGTAACCGTTCATATTCATCAGCCTCCAGGGATGGAGCAAGCAGATTTGCCTTGCCACCTGTTTGCCATGCCATTCGTATCGCGACAGACCCATACGCAATATTCAAAACAGCCAGTTTTCTCTATTCACGCCTTTCGCTTCAAGATTGCGCGCCAGTTTCGTCTGCGCATCCGCCAGCATCTGGCGGACCCGTTCACGCGACACCTCCAGTTCCTGGGCCAATTCCTGAAGCGTGGCGACATCGCGGTTGTTCAATCCAAAACGTCGCTCCACCGCCCAGCGCTGCTTGTCGGACAGCTTCACCAGCCATTCCGACACATGCCGCTCAAGCTCCGCCTTGTGCATGCGCTCCTCTGGCTGGACACAGTGCTCATCCGCGATGGCATCGCCCAATTGCAGGCCGGGGTCGATATCCAGCGGCGCATCGAGCGGAACCAGGGGCGCATTCAACTGCATCACGTCACGTACCGCCTTGACCGATTTTCCCGTCAATTCCGCAATCGCCTCGGCACCCACCTCCATCACCCCCTGCCTTTCCAGGGTGCGCTTCGCGCGCAGGCAACTGTTGAGTTCCTTGACGATGTGCACGGGCAGACGGATCGTGCGTGAGTGGTTCATCAGGGCCCGGTCGATCGACTGACGGATCCACCACATCGCGTAAGTAGACAGGCGGAAACCCCGGTCGGGATCGAATTTCTCCAGGGCATGTATCAGTCCCAGGTTGCCTTCCTCGACCAGGTCGAGCAAGGGCAGTCCGCGCCCCAAGTAGCGCTTGGCAATATAGACGACCAGGCGGAGGTTATGCGTGATCAGGATATCCCGGGCCGCGAGATCCCCACCCTTCATGCAGCGAGCGTATTCCCGTTCCTCGTCGGCAGTCAGGATGCGCAGGCGACTGATGTCCTCGAAATAGCGCTGGGTGATGTCCCCGACGAGCGACCCATCGTCCTGCGCATCGGTTTCAAGCGCATTGCCATGGTTCGATTCGTCATGGCTCGATTCAGCCTGCCTTGACTCGGCAGGATGCGGACCCGACTCGCGGCCCTCCCTGTTCGAATCATGAGACAGCAGATCGTGCATGTCATCCAGCCTCATGCTTGTCTTCATCCAGAGGCGTCCGGACGGGATGGACTTGAATGGCAGCAGGCAGGCGGAAAGATACGCTGGATGAACGCGCGTTTTCTACTGCTGACAACAGGGCGGACTGTTTGGCTCGACAGGACATGAAACCCTTCTCCATCGTGCGCAAATCGAATGACTCTTCCATCGGAACGCACCCTGACCTGGGTCAGGGCAGCACACTCGATCAGCGAATTAATAGCGTAAGGGAATCGTAACCCTGATGAACCGAGGGAATAATGCGTACAGGTGCTGAGGGGAACTACGTAAACCTAATGACCATTCCGGCAGACTGGCCGGCTCGGGTCGAGTCAGGCTTTGCAGCAGGCAGCCAGGTTGACCAGTTCTGCCACACTGGAAGCGCCCATCTTGTGCATGACATGGGTGCGGTGCACTTCTACCGTACGCGGACTGATGCCCAGTTCGCGGGCGATTTCCTTGCTGGTGAGGCCAGTCACCGCCAGCGTCATGACTTCTTTTTCGCGGCTGCTCAAACGTGCGTGGCGCAACAGGATGTCCTGGGTATGACTATTTGTTTGTCGCCAATTGGCATCGATCTTCAACGCCCGTTGTATCCGCTCGATCAGCACTGCCCCCTGCACCGGCTTTTCCAGAAAATCGACCGCGCCGCCCTGCACTGCCCGCACGGCCAGCGGAATGTCACCGTGGCCGGTCAGGAACACGATGGGCGTTTCCAGACCGCGTGATTTCAACGCCGCCTGAACGTCGAGTCCGGACAAGCCGGGCATCGCCATGTCCAGCAGCAGGCAACCCGGGCGATTCGCCTCGTATGCCGCCAGGAATGTGCTGCCATCGGCATAGGCTTCGGTTTGTAATCCAACCGACTCCAGCAACTGGACCAGCGCGTCCCGCATGTCTTCATCATCATCGACGACGAAGACGGATTGGCTCGATTGATTCATGGCGCAAAGGGTAGAACAAAATGAAATATCCCGCCAGGAACGTGCGGCTCAACCCACAGCCGCCCGCCATGGGCCTCGATCAGGCTGCGACAGATGCGCAGCCCCACCCCCAAACCATAACTCTTGTTGCTCGACAAAGGCTCGAACACCTTGTCGACCCTGCCAGTCTCGATGCCGGGACCGGTATCGCAGACACTGACCTGAGCCATGCCATTTTCCCGTCGCGTCGATACGGTGATGGTGCCTTCTTTCATCCTGGCATCACGGATGGCATCGATTGCATTGCGCATCAGGTTCAGCAGTACCTGCTCGATGTGCACCCCCACACCTGAAATATGCGGCAGCGTCCCGTCCATGTCGAGCACGATTTCGACACCGCGGCTGCGCGATTTTGGCGTCATCAGAATGCAGGTCTCGCGCACGACTTCGTTCAGATCCAGCGGTTTGGGCTCGATCCGGCCACGCCCGACAAAGGCGCGTATATGGCGAATGGCATCACCGGCTCGCAGCGACTGCTTGCTGATCTTCTCCAGATTCCGGATCAACTTGTCGCGCTCCAAAGGCGTGTGGCCCAAAATCCGCTGGCCGGCCTCGGCATAGCTCGCAATGGCGGCCAGTGGCTGGTTGAGTTCATGGGCCAGCACGGTGGCCAGTTCGTTGGCGGTCTGCATGCGCTGCAGACGGGAAGCCTCTTCCAGCGTGTCGCGCGCACGCGTCTCGGCTTTGCGCTGTTCGGTGACGTCGACGCCGGTGCCGATCATGTATTGGACCTGGCCCGCTTCATCCCTGATCACCGAATTGCGCCAGAAAATCAGACGCTTGCTGCCGTCACGGCATGTCCAGTTGTTTTCGTGCTGAACGGCACCCTCGCCTGACCGCAGCCTGTCAACGACCTCCCGAATTCCCGGCATTTCATCGGGCGGGACCAGCTTGAGCCAGCGCGAAGAACCTTTGAAGCGGGCAAAGTCGTAGCCCGTCAGTGTGCTGCAGGCTGTGTTGAACTGGATCAAGCGCTCTTCGGGATCGATCACGATGATCAGGGCCGCCACGGTATTGAGAATGACATCGATGAAGTTGCGTTCCTGCTGCAGCGCAGCCGCATGCTCGGTCAGTTTCGATTGCAGCAGTTTGCGTTCGGAGATGTCGGAAATAATGGCCAGCACGTGCAGCGGCGCGCCCTGCACATCGCGTTCCATGATGACTTTCATGTCGACCCAGATGGGCGAGCCATCCTTGCGGATATAGCATTTTTCCGATTGATAGCCGGACCGCCTGCCGCGACCGAGTTCAAGAAACTCTTCCAGGTTAGACGCCTGCTCCTGCGCGGGAGTAATCTCCACAAATGGCCTGCCGAGCAGCTCGGCTTCGCTGTATCCGGTCATGGCGCAATAACTGGGGTTCACCATCAGCAACCGGGCGTCATGAAAGTCAGCCTGGCACATCCCGACTGGCGAATCGCGGAACAGTGAACGAAATTTTTGCTCGCTTGCCGTCAATGCCAGCTGCGTCTTCTGTCGTTCCACTATTTCGGCATTCAGCTCGGCAGTGCGTTCGCTCACCCGTTGCTCGAGATGCTCGGTCAAGTCGCGCAGCCGGGAATCGACCGTGCTCAGTTCCTCGTTCATCGACATGCCTTCCTCGTTGGAAGCCTTGAGCGCCTCGTTGCTGCGCTCCCGTTCCCGCTTGCCGCGAACGGATTTTTCGCTGGGGACGGCCTTTTTGACGGGCATCGCTCAGACAGCGGAATCGTTAAACTTCAAAGCCATGCGTTTCCCTTGTTGTCTTTACCCTGACACCCGCGCTTCATGGTTCGCATCGAGCTGCGTCGACCGCAGGAATAGTAGCAAAATAACCGGGGGGATATGCCTGCTCATGGCAATCGCGGATCCGGACAAGCCATCCTGGCGTTAATAACAATTCAATCGCCAATTAAGCGGATCTTGCTATCCTGAAAGAATGAAGTCATTCATCAATATTCGTCCACAGGAGGTTCAATGACCACACTCACCGCAACCCAGATTGATCAGCTCACGACCATTCTGAAGCAGAACTATCAGGCTTTACTGATCGAGATCCGCGATGAACTGGAAAATTCCGGCAATCAGCACCGCATCGATCTGCTCAACAGCGAGCCGGGCGACAGCGGTGACGAGTCGATGGCCAACGAGCTGGCGGACATCAATGTGGCGACGCTGGACCGCCACGTGCGGGATATGCGGGATATTGAAACGACGTTCAAGCGGATCAAGGATCAGGCGTTTGGCGAATGCATCGATTGTGGCAAAGGCATCCCCTTCAATCGATTGCAGGCCTACCCCACCGCCAAGCGCTGCATCGCCTGCCAGGAAAAACGCGAGAAACAGTTTGCCCAGGAGCCGCACCCGTCGATATGAACGTGCGCATGGCTACGCGTGCAGTCATTGTCTGAATACCTCCGACGCCACGCACCCATTCACTCGACTCAACCCGATGCCTGATTCGACCGACAGCTTGCCGGCGCTGATCCGGAGTTTAGGCAAGGCTGCCAGCTACGATCACACGACCGACCCGGTGCAGGACATGGAAACGCATATTTCCCATGTCCTACTCACGGGTGGGTTTGCCTACAAGATCAAGAAACCGCTGGACCTCGGCTTTCTCGATTTCAGCACGCTCGACAAGCGACTGCAGGCCTGCCAGGAAGAGGTGCGACTGAACCGACGGCTGGCACCTGATTATTATCTGGGCGTCGTGCCCATCACCGGCACGCCTGCCGCACCGCATGTCAACGGCGTGGGGACAGCATTTGAATACGCGGTGAAGATGCGCCAGTTCCCGCCCCATGCCACGCTCGACCGGCTGGATGCCGAGGGACGGCTGACCGCCTCGCAGATCGAAACCATTGCAGCCCGGGTGGCCGACTTTCACCTGCATGATTGCGCCCATGCGGAGACGGACAGCGCGTGGGGCGACCCGCAACACGTGTGGCAACCGGTGGCCGAGAATTTCCTGCAGATTGCCCCGCTGTTGTCAGACCCGGCCGCGCGCCGGCAACTCGAATCCCTGCAGCGCTGGAGCGAAGTCGAACATGCGCGCCTGACGCCGTTGCTGGCCATACGCAAACGCGACGGATACATCCGCGAATGCCATGGCGACCTGCACCTCGGCAACCTGGCCTGGGTGGATGAGCGGTTGCTGGTGTTCGACTGTCTCGAATTCAATCCCGCGTTGCGCTGGATCGATATCGTGTCGGACATCGCCTTTTGCTATATGGACCTGATGCAGCGCAACCATGCCGATTGGGCATGGCTTCTGCTCAACACCTGGCTGGAAAAAACCGGCGACCATGCCGGGCTGGCGTTGCTGCGTTATTACGCCGTGTATCGCGCACTGGTGCGCGCCAAGGTGGCCGTGTTGAGAACCGGGCAAACCACCGGGGCGGAACAGCAAGTCGCAGAGACTGAAGCACGCACCCTGCTGCAACTGGCAGCGACTTTGTCACAGACCCTGCCCCTGTGGCTCGACATCACCCACGGCTTGTCCGGCTCGGGCAAGACCACGGTCAGCCAGGCCCGGATGCAGTCACCCGGCGCGATCCGTCTGCGTTCCGATGTCGAACGCAAGCGCCTGGCCGGGCTCGATGCCCAGGCGCACAGTCATTCTGGCGTGGGTCAGGACCTGTACGCGGCCGACGCCACCCGCCGTACCTATGCGCATCTGGCCCGGTTGGCAGGTGAATTGCTCGATGCCGGCTGGCCGGTCCTGGTCGATGCGACTTTTACCGCGCGCTGGCAACGCGACCGGTTGCGCGAGCAGGCGCAATCGCGTGATGTGGCGTTTCGCATTCTCGATTGTCAGGTGCCGCTCGACATCCTGCGCGAGCGGATCGTGCAGCGCGCACGCGCCGGCCGGGATGCCTCAGAAGCTGGTCTCGATGTGCTGCAGCACCAGATCGATAGCGAAGAAGCGCTGGCCGAAGACGAACGGGCGTACACGGTGAAATGCGGCCAGGCACAAAACCCAATGCAACACTGAAGACTGGGCGTATAACTTCATGATTGTTTGAAACAAACAACCCCGACAATGTCTCACACGCCCGCACTCAAATTCAGCATACAGTTAGCATGAGCCGTTCAACTACGTAGATCGCCGGGCTGTTCGTATCCATATCCGGAACGCAGATTCAAGTCCGGACTTCCCTGCAGCAGGAATCAGCGCCCGGTTGCGTTATCGTCCCTGAAATCGCCGAGCGGTCGTTTGAATGTGTATTCGGCCGGCTTGACGATCAGTTCATGCGCGGAGGATGCCACACTGCCGCTGGGGATCGTGAATGGCAGTGCCACCACCGTCAGCACGGAGCCGATGACCGTGGCAGCCAGCCCGAGCGGGCGCATCACCACCACATCCAGAACCATGTCGGTGGCCCGGTCGCCCGTCCCGGTGTCTTCCTGTGCGGCGGCAGGCGATGCCGCCGTCATGGCGAGCACCAGCGCCAGCAAGGTCGCGCGCAACCGGTTGCCGGCCGTCATTCCTGCTCCGCCTGCGTGGGCGACAGGCTGACCCCGGCTGATATCAAATAATCGCGCACATGACGCAACTCCTGCTTGGAGCAGGTATTGCTATTGTGCGGGTGGTGCAAAACCCCTTCCACACCGTTCAGCTCCACGCGGAAGCTTGCACCGTGATGCGGTTCCAGTCTGGCACCCAGATGCGTCAGCATCGACTCGACCTCGCGCCAGTGCACGTTGCCGCTCACCGGGCCCTCAAAAATGGCATGCAGCAAATTTTCATGCTTGTGACTCATGGCCTATCTCTCCCCTGACAATATGTTTCAGCATAGGGGCTGAACCGCCATTCCGCGAATCGCGTCAGGCCGGCGTCTGATCCGCATCATCCAGGCGCACCGCACGCTCTTGCAGGAACTGCCTCAGGTCAGCGGGTGCCAATGGCCGGCTGAACAGGAAACCCTGTACTTCCTGACACCCTTCGTTGCTCAGGAATGTCAGCTGCGCCTGTGTTTCCACCCCTTCGGCGATGATGCCAAGGTGCAGACTGCGCGCCAGCTGAATGATCGCCCGAACGATCGCTGCGCGCCAGCTGAATGATCGCCCGAACGATCGCGGCATCATCCGGATCCGTACTGATGTCGCGGACAAAGGATCGGTCGATCTTGAGCCGGTCGACCGCAAAACGCTTGAGATAACTGAGCGACGAATAGCCCGTCCCGAAATCGTCGATCGACAGCCGCACGCCCAGCATTTTCAGGCTCCGCACGGTGTCCAGCGTTTTTTCCACGTCCTGCAGCAGGATGGACTCGGTCAACTCCAGTTCCAGCAAATGCGGCGGCAGACCACTCCGTTCGAGCGCACCCGACACGGTCTCGACCAGACCGCTGCGGCGGAATTGCATGGCCGACAAGTTGACCGACATGATCAGATCGGGATGGCCGGCGAGGCGCAATGCCTGCGCCTGTCGACAGGCCTCTTCCAGTACCCAGGCGCCAATCGGCACGATCAGGCCACACCCCTCCGCGACCGGAATGAAACGGTCGGGACCCACCTCGCCCAGGTCCGGGTTGCACCAGCGCAGCAGCGCCTCGACACCGATCACCCGGTCGCTGCCCGTCTCGATCTGCGGCTGATAGTGAAGATAGAACTCCGCACGGAACAGCGCCTGACTCAACCGGTTCTGCAGCAACAGATGCTCGTGCGCCTGAAAATTCATCTGCTCGTCAAAGAAGCGGTAGGTATTTCTGCCCGCGCCCTTGGCGTTGTACATCGCCGCGTCGGCCTTCTTCAACAGGCTGTCAAAGTCACGGCCATCCATGGGAAATACCGCGATCCCGATGCTGCAGGTCGCGTTGAGATCATGGCCGTTGATTTTCACCGGCTCGGCCAACTGCACCAGAATCTCGTTGGCTATCCGTTCCACGGTTTCCTGATCCGGGATCTTGTCCAGCAGCAGGATGAATTCATCCCCGCCCTGGCGGCTGATGGTGTCGCTGTCACGCGTGCAGTTCGACAGGCGCCGAACCACTGTTTTCAACAGTTCATCGCCTGCCGCATGCCCCAGCGTGTCGTTCACCACCTTGAAATTGTCCAGATCGATGAACAGCATCGCCACCCTCGAGCGGGTGCGCTCCGCCAGCGCCAGGGCATGTTCGAAGCGATCACGCAGCAGCACCCGGTTGGGCAGGCCGGTGAGGACATCGTGATGTGCAAGAAATTCGATGCGTGCCTCGGCCCTTCTGCGTTCGGTGATATCGCGGTCCACTCCCTGAAATCCGATGAGCGTCCCCGCCTCGTCGAACAGTGCCGACGCATTGGATTCGAGCGTACGATAGCTGCCGTCCGGATGGCGCCAGCGCAACTCGATATTCTGCCAGCCCTGCCGGGTCGACACCGCATGACTGAAGGTCTGCTGATACAGCGCCAGATCATCCGGGTGCAGCAGGCTCGCCGCGTCCATTTCATTAATGGCTTCCAGCGTGTGGCCAATGATGTCGGCACCCCGCTGGCTGCTGTAGGTATGGTGCCCCAGGACGTCCATCGACCAGATCCAGTCGGCGGAATGCTCCGCCAGGGTGCGAAAGCGCGCCTCGCTGTCGCGCAGGGCTTCTTCGGTCCGCTTGCGTTCGGTGATGTCCTGACAGGAGCCATACAAACGGTGCTGATGGTGCTCATCCACCGCTTCGACCGCAATGCAGCTCGACCGAATAAACCGGATGGACCCGTCCTTGGCAATAATGCGCAACTCGCATTCGCTGCGTTGCCCCGGCATCAGGCGCATCACCTTGTGATCAAATTCCGGCTGGTCGTCCGGATGCACGAAACAGCGCCAGCAACCGCGTTCGAGGATTTCGTCCAGTGAATAACCAAAGACCTTGTCCGTCATGACGGTGGCCCAGTCGAAGGTTAAAAAACCATCTTTCGTCTGCACACACGAATACAGCAGATCCGTGGCCACGCTGGATACCAGCCGGTAGCGTTCTTCACTGTCGCTCAGCGCCTGCTCGGTGCGCTTGCGTTCGCTGATGTCGATGAAATTGACCACCGCACCGACCAGTTCGCCATTGCGATACATCGGGTGCGACCAGTACTCGACCGGAAAGCTGCTGCCGTTCTTGCGCCAGTGCACTTCGTTGTCCACATGGGTCGGCTTGCCGTCCAGGGTGGAACAGCGGATATGGCAATGCTCTTTGGGATAGGGCCGGCCGTCCGGATGCGTGTGGTGAATCAGGTGATGCATGCTTTGGCCAAGCAATTCTGCCTGCGTGTAGCCCAGCATGGCGAGGCAGGCCGGGTTCACAAAAGTGCAGATGCCGTGCGTGTCGACCCCGAATATGGCCTCGGGGGAGGCGTCCAGCAGCAGGCGGAAACGCTCCTCGCTTTCGCGCAGGGCCGCCAGCGATGCGCGGCGCCCCATGGCCATGCCCAGATCGGTAGCCAGTTTTTCCAGCAGCATCACCTTGTCCGGCCCGAACATGTTCGGTTCGGCGGCATACACGTTCAATGCGCCCACCACGCGTCCGTTCACGCGTATCGGCGTCGCCGCCGATGAAAGGAAGCCCAGTTCGAACGCACATTTACGCCACGGCGCATAGGTCTGGTTGTTCTCCGTGTCATCGTTGATCACGGTAATACCCGTTCGGATGGCGGTGCCGGTGGGGCCTTGCCCCTCTGGCGTGTCGTCGCAACGGATGATCGCCTGGACGAGATAATCCGCCACCAGACCGGCCTCGGACACCGGGCTCACGGACACCCCGTCTTCATTCAGCATCCCGATCCAGGCCATGCGAAACAGGTCGTCCCGTATCAGTTCCTGGCAAATACGCGACATCAGCACCGGCCCGTCCAGATCCTCCATGAACATTCCGTTCACCGCCGCAATCGTCTGCAACAGCTGATTGCGACGCTGCATGGACAGCGCCTGATGCTTTTCCCGGGTGACTTCGTGCAGGCTACCCACCATGCGGACCGGTTTGCCGCTGGCGTCACGCCCCACCACCTGGCCGCGGTTCTGCACCCAGATCATGCTGCCGTCCGCATGCCGAACCCGGTGCTCGCACTCGAAATCCGCCTCGCCGTCCAGACAACGCTGGATCACCGCCATGACGTCCTCACGCTCCTTTTCGACCAGGCAGGCAAGCGCCTCCTGCCAGGTGTGTGCGAGCTGTTGGTCGTCCAGGCCCATCATCCGGGCCCACTGGGGATCATGGCGAATCTGTCCGCTTTGCAGCACCCAGTCCCACACGCCTTCGCCGATGATGGCCAGCGCATAGGCCTGCTCATCCCCGACCGCAACCGGCTTGCCCGTCTTGATTGCCTTCCTGATCGCACCGGGGTCGCGCCCCGCCGCCAGCAACGCCTTGGCATCACTGCGCTGTTTTCTGGCCTCACTCAGCGAAACTTCCGGATACACCCCCAGCGCCAGCGTCTTGCGCTTGCCACCAAAGCGATAATCCAGCCGCCAGTAGCGGGCGCCGTCGGGCCGTGCAAGCAGGTACATGCCGCCGCCGTCCGCCAGCTTGAGCGGTTTGTCGGCAAGGTTGATCTGCTGTATCCGGGCGTCGGTAAGGGGTTCGGTAGTACGGGCCATGTGGGCACATCGTGCAGTCTGAAAGTGGAACCCATCATACCGACCTGATGCCGTCATGCATACCGTCAAAACGTATCATGGTGCGATTGGCGCAACGACCCGGCGACCCCGCCATCCTTCATCCGCTTCAGCGAACCCACATGCCAGAACGCCAGACGCCCAGACGGGTCCGGCCGATGTGCAAGACGATCGGAAACACACGTCCCGTGTAACATGGGCACAACGATCACGGGCGATCGAGCGGGCGCCCGGGCGCACCCGCACCCTCTCCAGCCATAATGTCACTTGTTAATAAGTTATCTCAAATGATTGATTTATCAATGTTGTCTGAACCATGGATTCCCCAGGTATTGGCGGTGATTACCGCCGTCATCGTCATCAATGTCGGCGCCTACTACCTGCTGCGCCATATCGAAAAGATTGCCAGCCGCACCGCCTCGGTATGGGACGACGCGCTGATCAAGGCCACCCGCAAACCGCTGACGCTGATCCTGTGGGTCACCGGCGCGAACGTCGCCATCCAGATCGTGCACAAGCACCTCGGCACGCCCGTTTTCGATTTCGTCGCCCCCACCCGCGATACGCTCATCATCCTCGCGCTGGCCTGGTTTCTGTTGCGGCTGATCAGCCAGGCTTCCCGCAACATCCTCGCTCTCAGCACCGCCACCGGCGAAGGCGTGGACCGCACCACGGTCGACGCGCTGTCCAAACTGGGTCGCGTCACCGTCATCGTCGTCGGCGTGCTGGTCATCCTGCAGACCCTGGGATTCAGCGTGTCCGGCGTGCTGGCCTTTGGCGGCATCGGCGGCTTTGCCGTGGGTTTTGCCGCCAAGGACATGCTGTCCAACTTCTTTGGCGGCCTGACCATCTATCTGGATCGCCCGTTTTCGGTGGGCGAATGGATCCGCTCGCCCGACAAGGAGATCGAAGGCACGGTGGAATACATCGGCTGGCGCCAGACCCGCGTGCGAGCGTTCAACAAAAATCCGATCTATGTGCCGAATTCGCTGTTCACCACCATCGTGGTGGAAAACCCCACCCGCATGACCAACCGACGCATCAAGGAAACCATCGGTATCCGCTACGCCGACCTCGACAAGATGGCCGCCATCGTCGCCGACGTGAAGGCCATGCTGCAGGCGCATCCCGAGATCGACACCGGCGCCACCCTGATCGTCAATTTCAACGCATTTGCCGCGTCATCGCTGGATTTCTTCATCTACACCTTCACCCAAACCGTCGAGTGGGTGCACTACCATGAGGTCAAACAGGATGTGCTGCTGAAAGTCGCGGCCATCATCGAGGCCCACGGCGCCGAAATCGCGTTTCCCACCCGCACGCTGCATATCGAGCCGGCGACAGGCGAAGCCCAGGCGGCCGGGCAGGCAAGCGACAACCGCCCCTGACTGCTTGCCGCAGGTTTGCGCTTCAACTTGCGTCTTGTCGTGTTTTGGCGGCATTTTCAAGGCAGATCGCCAACACACCCCGCCGCAACCCAGTCCTGTAGCGGCCCGGGGTCACTCGCCTTGCCAATTCAAGGCGGCCACCGTCATAATGTCGAGGCGAACTGGTCTTTTATCTGCCCTTTTCTGCCCTGACAGACACTCGATCGGCCTGTCGCCTGGGCACCCGCATGACGCAAATCGGGCGCGCGCTTACCGCAGCCCCACTGCACCCTTTCGAACACCCACTCACGCCGGCGCACAGTATTGCTGCGCTATTGGCACATTATGAGGAATCGAAGCATGGCAAAAGAAGAACTCGTCGAAATGGAAGGCGTCGTCAACGAAGTGCTGCCGCAAACGCGCTTCCG
>CAJDTZ010000009.1_pt1 | contig 24157 bp, 24 predicted proteins | sample 7390551 | NCBI WGS metagenome assembly CAJDTZ01 (sample SAMEA7055662, study PRJEB34461) | soil metagenome | biome: terrestrial ecosystem; feature: Peninsula; material: soil | place: Antarctica | collected 2016 | reverse complement strand
CCTGGTGGGGGGCGACGCGTTGCGACAACTCGATGGCAAGCTGGCCGTCCGTGTGCTGGGGCAACTGGATGCGCATCCGGTCAAAAGCATCGTGCTGCTACGCCTGCTGTTCCAGACCGTCCCCGCACTCAATTACACGCTGGCCGTGAGCGGTGTCCGGTTTCGCGCCTACCTGGCCGGCACGCTACTGGGGCTGCCTCTGCCTATCGCCGTGTATTGCGTATTCTTCGACACTCTGGCAAAGGCTTTGAAGATCACCTGACCGATGCGGGTAGAGGACAGATCAGCCCGACCCTTTTGTCTGGCGGTGCGTCCATTCAATGTGTCAATTGGTAGCAGCGTCATGCACAGTGCAATGATGTGTGCTCTCCCGCCGTACAACCCACACTCAGGGAGCAACCATGCGTAACCAGCAACTTGCCTACATCCCGGCCATCCTCCTTGCGACCTCGCGGCCCGGCGGTGCTGCCACGCAGTTTCAAATGATTCCGGCCGGCCGACATGGTTGGGCCAATTTCTCGATTCTTTTCAAACAGAGCGCAGGGTTGCAAATCAATCCAACAAGCTTGACGCCACGCATTGTGAGCACTTTGCCCGTGATATCGAATACTGATTCGACGGGTAAAAAAACCAGAAAACACGCATTCGACATCCTCCTCGCAATTGTCGGGAAATTTGACAGTTTCGCTGTTCCCAACCGGCCATTCCCATCTTGGTACGAATCAACCTATTGATATTTAAACTTATTTTTTCAGAAGTAACAGATGGCACAATAAATGCTTATTGTCCATGGCGAGGTTAAGGTCAGTTTATTAACTTGCCACTATTTAAGAATGCTCTGTTGCCTGACTCACCATAAATATCAAACCTGGGGGTATCACCATGAAAAAAACCATGAAAAAAGCACTCGTCTTAACCGCTCTGGCCATTTCGGCTGGCTTTGGCTCCGGAATTGCCAATTCTGCGGTCATCTCCATTGTCGGAGACCGCTTTGAACTCGGCACGATCGAGACAGGATTCAATTCATTCGGTGATACGGTGACACGCTATAACACCGGTTGGGCTTCACTATCCAACCTGCAGCTGGATTCGATTTTTGCCTCTGATGTGGTTTGGGAAGGTGACATATTTGCTTCGATTTCGGGTGATGTGCAAACTCGCATGATCAACTATGTCAATGGTAATGGCGGGTTGTTTCTGACGGCTGAGCGGCCTTGCTGTGATGCGCACAACACCGACATTCAGGCTGTTGGCCGTACGCTGACAGGTGATACCGGGCTTCTGGTCGGAAATCTTGGTATTGATTTGTTTGGCCATCAATTTTCCAATAGCCCCACAACCATTCTGACCGACCCCAACGACATTCGAGGGCAGACTGCGCAGCATGATGGCCCTGGCAGGGTTGAGCCTACTGGTGGAGTATTGAGCGATGCCTGTTTTATTGGCTCCAGCACCCCGCAAATTTGTACGGCCGCAGCTTGGGGCCCGGACGTGTTGGCTAACAGTGCGGGACGACTTGTAATTTATGGTGACATCAATAGCCAGCCCTCTCTGGTAGACAACTTTAATGGTGATCAGTTTGAAAACATTCGGAAATTCTTGATTGCTGGATTTACCGGTGGCGGGGATGTCTGCATTACGAACCCCAATCTCCCCGGATGTACGTCAAGCAATAATGTTCCGGAACCTGCATCTCTAGCTCTGCTGGGTATCGGACTGATGGGTTTAGGTGCCTTGCGCCGTAAAAAGCGCGTTTGATCAAGGTTGATTCCAAGTAAATACGGCGGCCAATGGCCGCCGTATTATTTTTCGCACTCTACGAGTGCAATGGCGTTGACTAATCTTGAGCGCCTCGTAAAAGTGATCCGCACCAATCAAAGTCTGTCACCTCAACACTATCCATTCCCACAGATGAAGCCCGGCCGCGATTAGCCCAATAATCTCCGCAAAGCCCTGCTCGCGGCCAACTTAGCCCGAACGCCGGTATCGCAATGATCAAAGTGATCAGCCGTCTACCGGAAGAGGCTACCTGCAGAATAATCAGAAGGACCGACGGGTAAAGAAAAGAGGTTACCTGTGGACACGGCCGGCACATGATCATGGCGATCATGTGCCGGCCGTGTCTGAGCCCATTTATCCTGCTGTTCTGGGTGGCTTAAAAATATCAGAACAGTTCGACTGAACCGCTGATGTGTTCCTCGGCCGCGAGCTCGCCGCTGCTGACCAGTCCGCGGTAATCGCAGGCCTGGTTGCGGCCATGTTCCTTGGCGTAATACAGCGCCTTGTCCGCCTCTTCGAACACATGGGGCGGCAGTTTCTGGTCAGCAATGGTCGTGTAGCCGATACTCACGGTCACCTGACCCACCTGAGGGAAAGCATGGTTCATCACCTTGACCCGGATGCGTTCGACAATGTTGCCGATCACCTTGGGCGGCACCCCCTTGAGCAGCGCGACAAACTCCTCGCCGCCATAGCGAAACACCCAGTCGGCATCGCGCAGGGCGTTGCGGACCAGGCCGGAAAATATCAGCAATACCTCGTCGCCGATCAGATGCCCGAAGTTGTCGTTGACGCGCTTGAAATGGTCAATATCCAGCACCGCCAGATAGTCGGCCCGGCCCGAATCCTGCTCCCGGTTGTAACCGCTGGCGCGGGCCGAGAGCAGCTCGCTCATCTTCTGTTCCATCTTCTTGCGGTTGTACAGGCCGGTCAGCGTGTCGCGCTCGCTGTCGAATAGCAAGCGGGCATAGTTGGCGTGGATCTTGATCATGCCATGCGCGGTTTGTATGTCCGTCGCGCTCCATAACGGCTTGCGAATCACAATCGCCTTGCGCCGACCTTCCATGAAACCCAGGCTGCTGATCAGATAGCGCTGGCCCGCCTGTTCAAATTCCTTCATCGGCGCCTCGGCCGACAAGCCGGTGAGCGCGTCCAGCAGCCAGTCGGTAACCGGAAACATGGGCTTGGGCAACGGACTGTTTGGATCCTCGATCCACTGTCCGCGTTCCTTGCCCGACACCAGCCAGACCAGCGCCGCTTCCCCGCCCGGCAACATCTCGAGGATAGCCTCCAGCAGACTGCGCAGCAGCGTCAATTCATCGCGCTGCTCGGTCAGAGTCACGACGGACTCGATCAGTTGATAGGCGGTGTCGGAGCGTTCGGAATCAGGCATGGCACTCGATATCAAAGAATTAACAGGGGGCACACAGCCTGTTTGTACACGAATCGACGCATTACCGCAGCACCACCCGCTCCACCACATACAACAAGGCCACGAGCATGCCGCCGATCAGGGCGAAGCGGAACACCCGTCTGACATACAGCAAATAGGTTCGGTTGCCCGTCAATATCCACGCCAGCCCAAGCGCCACCAGGACGACAAGCAATGCGACCAGAGCGAAGCGGATGACGATCATCAGGCCGTGAGCGGATGCAGGCGCACAAATGCCGGCGGGACGTCTTCCTCCTGTTTGAAGCTGACGGTCTCCCAGCAATCCTGATGCTGCAGCAGTTCGCGCAGCAGCGCATTGTTGAGCGCATGGCCCGACTTGTGGGCCTCGAACGCACCTATGACGGGATGGCCCAACAGGTACAGATCACCAATGGCGTCGAGCACCTTGTGTTTGACGAACTCGTCGTCGTACCGCAGGCCATCCTGATTCAGCACCCGGAATTCGTCCATGACGATGGCGTTGTCGAGCGAACCGCCCAGGTGAACGTGACCTTGAATCCGTTGTGCGGCACGAAGCGCGCCCACTTGTCGCCGTCGCGCACCTCAATCGGCTTCTTGATGCGCACGTATTGCTTGGCCGCATCCTGTTCGACGATGCCCGCCGACTGCAGCAGGAAAACGAACGGCGCCGAGGAGCCGTCCATGATGGGAATTTCGGGACCGGTCAGATCGACCAGCAGGTTATCGATGCCCAGGCCCGCGAGGGCAGACATCAGGTGCTCGACGGTGGACACTTTGGCGGCACCCGATTCAAGCATCGAGCACAGACGGGTATCCGTGACCAGATAAGGATCGGCCTTGAGTTCGGCCGGCGGATCGAGATCCATCCGCCGGAACACAATACCGGAATCGGGGGCAGCCGGGCGCAAGGTCATCTCGACTTTGACGCCGGAGTGCAAGCCCACGCCAGTGGCGCAGACGGGGGTTTTCAAAGTGCGTTGCTTGATCATCCTGCCATTTTAACCGGTCGGGTAAACGAGGGGGCAGCCGCCGTCACGGGGCCTGGTCATGTGACCCGGCCCCATGCGCTGTGTTCCCTGCCGGCGCGACTCAGTCAGCCTGGCGACGCAGAAACGCCGGAATGTCCAGCGTGTCGATCCCCGAATCGGTCATCGCCTGAATCGTGCGCGAACGGCGGCTGGTCATCACGCTGGGCAGTTCCTCGCCGTTGTTCACCATCATCGGGGCATCGTCGGTGCCGGTACGGATAATCTGCATCGGCTTCGGCTGCTGGCGTGCGACCGGGTTGCCCAGGCCGGTGGCGACCATGGTGACGCGCAGCGATTCGCCCATCTCGTCGTCGAGCACCTGGCCGACGATGACGCTGGCTTCCTCGGCGGTGAACGCCTTGATGGTGTTCATCACTTCGTGAATTTCGCGCATCTTGACGGTGGACGACGCGGTGATGTTGACCAGCACGCCGCGCGCGCCGGCCAGGTTGACGTCTTCCAGCAGGGGGCTGGCGACGGCTTGTTCCGCAGCGATGCGTGCGCGGTTTTCGCCACTCGCTTCAGCCGATCCCATCATCGCCATGCCCATTTCGCTCATCACGGTGCGCACGTCGGCAAAGTCGACGTTGACCAGGCCGGGGCAATTGATGACTTCGGCAATGCCGCCAACTGCGCCGTGCAGCACGTTGTTGGCCGCCTTGAAGGCATCCAGCATCGAGACGTCGTCGCCCAGCACCTGCATCAGTTTTTCATTGGGGATGATGATGAGCGAATCGACATGGCGCGCCAGTGCCTCAATGCCGGCATTGGCTGCACGCACCCGCTTGCCTTCGAACATGAAGGGCTTGGTGACGACGGCCACGGTGAGGATGCCGAGTTCCTTGGCGACTTCGGCCACCACGGGTGCGGCGCCGGTGCCGGTGCCGCCGCCCATGCCGGCGGTGATGAACAGCATGTCGGCGCCGTCGATCAGTTCGGCGATGCGCTCACGGTCTTCCAGTGCGGCTTCACGGCCGATATCAGGATTGGCGCCTGCGCCCAGGCCTTTGGTCACGCCATTGCCCAGCTGCAACTGCAGCTTGGCCTGGTTGCGTTTCAGCGCCTGCGAATCGGTGTTGATGGCGATGAACTCCACGCCGGTCAAACCCGAGCTGATCATGTGATCGACCGCATTGCCGCCGCAGCCGCCCACGCCAATGACCTTGATTACCGCATCCTGGGTGTCTACATCCATCAGTTCAAACATATTGCTCTCCTCTTTCTGCCCAATCAAAAAACCACACCTTCAAATTCATTGACGTGTCTGCCGTCATGCATGCATCCGGCACAACCATCAAATCCCGTTTCAACGTCACGCGCCCAGCCACTGCGGCGCCACGTCAGAAATTTCCCTTGAACCAGCTTTTCATCCGCTCCAGGATGTCCTTCAAATTGTTGCCCGACAGCTTGGGCGCATCGCGACCGCGCGCCTCCAGCCCGGCCAGCAACAGCCCCATGCAGGTGGCATAGCGCGGGTTGTGCATCACGTCGGACAGCCCGCCTTCGTAACGCGGCCAGCCCATGCGCACCGGCATGTGAAACACTTCCTCGCCCAGTTCGACCATGCCCTGCATGCCCGCCGATCCACCGGTAATCACGATGCCGGACGACAGCAACTCCTCGAAGCCACTGCGCCGCAGCTCGGCCTGCACCAGCGAATACAGTTCTTCCATGCGCGGCTCGATGAACTCGGCCAGGGTTTGTCTGGACAGCGTGCGCGGAGGGCGATCGCCGATGCCGGGCACCTCGATCATGTCGCGCGCATCGGCCAGCTGACGCAATGCGCAGCCAAACCGCACCTTGATGTCCTCTGCTTCCTTGGGCGGGGTGCGCAAGGCCACCGCGATGTCATTGTTGACCTGGTCGCCCGCTACCGGAATGACTGCGGTGTGGCGGATCGCGCCATTGGTGAACACGGCGATGTCGGTGGTGCCGCCACCGATGTCGACCAGACAGACGCCGAGTTCCTTTTCATCCTCGGTCAGCACGGCCATGGCGGAAGCCAGCGGCTGCAGCACCAGGTCGTTGACTTCGAGGCCGCAGCGACGCACGCACTTGATGATGTTCTGCGCCGCCGACACCGCACCGGTCACGATGTGGACTTTGACTTCCAGCCGCACTGCGCTCATGCCAAGCGGATCGCGCACGTCTTCCTGGCCATCGACGATGAATTCCTGCGGAATGGTGTGCAGCACCTGCTGGTCGGTCGGGATGTTGACCGCACGCGCGGTTTCCACCACGCGGTCGACATCCATCTGGCTGATTTCCTTGTCCTTGATGGCAAACATGCCATGCGAGTTGAAGCTCTTGATGTGGCTGCCGGCAATGCCGGTATAGACGTCGCGGATCTTGCAGTCGGCCATCAGCTCGGCTTCTTCCAGTGCGCGCTGAATGGCGTTGACGGTCGCCTCAATATTGACCACCACGCCCCGACGCAACCCGCGCGACGGGTGCGTGCCCATGCCGATGATGTCCAGTCCGCCCTCTTCGTTGATTTCGGCAACGATGCAGACGATCTTGGAGGTACCGATGTCAAGGCCAACCAGCAGGTTTTTAGTATCTCTTGGCTTACTCATGTTGCGTGGCGCTCATGTTTTACTCGCTTTGAATGGGGACGTGCCGTTGGGCATGCGGACAGCGAAACCGTCTGAATAACGCAGGTCCACCGTGACGGGTGCAACTGCGACAGCCGGCTCGCTCGATGCCGCTGCATGTTGCAAATCTGGGTTCGCGCCAGCCTGATCGGCAAACAGGCGGGGATACAGGGCGACGAAACGTGCCAGGCGCGCATCGGCCTGGCCTCGACCTAGCGCAATCTGCATGCCGTTGTCCAGACGAATGCGCCATGCCTGACGCGGCGACAGCCGCAACTCGCTTATCGCCATGCCGAGCGGCGCCAGGGTTGTTTGATAGCGCCGATAGGCCGTAGCCACCTCGTCGCTGCTGTCTGCGGGACCGGCAAGCTTCGGCAAGCTCTGGTTCAAGGCGGCAACGAACACATCGCCCGACGTGCTCAGCAAGGCGTTGTCGTTCCAGCGTGCCATCGGGACATGCTCGGACAAGGACACGACCAGGGTATCGGGCCAGCGGCGCTCCACCCGCGCTTCGCGCACCCATGGCAGTTTCTCCAGGCTGGTGCGGACACGTTCGAGATCGACGGTGAAAAAAGTGCCGCGCACCCTGCGTTCGGCCACCAGCCGGATCTGTGCCTCGGTCACGTGTGCGGTCGGTGTTTTGACTTCAATGTTTCGCAGCGCAAACCAGGGCTGCGCCGCCGTCCAGCTGATCGCGCCATACGCCAGCAGGCCGAACGCGCCCCAGGTCAGCGCGCGCGCAAGCTGACACAACGGATGGGCGGCGAGTTCGGCAGGCATGCTCATGTCAGCGTCTGCTCCAGAATGGCCATGCACAATGCATCGAAATCCAGTCCGGCCACGCGTGCAGCCATCGGCACCAGACTGTGATCGGTCATGCCGGGCGAGGTGTTCGCTTCCAGTAGATACGGGTTGCCGAGGCTGTCGAGCATGATGTCCACGCGACCCCAGCCGCGCCCGCCAATCAGGCGGAACGCATCGAGTGCCAGATGCCGCAAGGCCATTTCCTGCGACTCAAGCAGCCCGGCTGGACACTGGTACTGGGTGTCATTGCGCAGATACTTCGCCTCGAAATCGTAGAAAGCCTTGTCCTTGGCCGGCTCCAGGCGAATCAGCGGCAGGGCGGTGCCGCCCAGGATGCCGACGGTGAATTCACCCCCGTCGATGAATTTCTCTGCCAGCACCAGCGGGTCGTGTTCGGCTGCGGTCTCATAGGCGGCCTTGAGCGTGCCGTGTTCGGTCACCTTGCTCATGCCGATGCTGGAACCTTCGCGTGCGGGCTTCACGAAAATCGGCAAGCCCAGCCGTTTTTCCACTGCTGCAAAGTCACTGCTGGCGGTGAGAATTTCCCAGTCCGCGGTGGGCAGGCCGGCGGCGCGCCACAACAGCTTGGTGCGCCACTTGTCCATGCCGATGGCCGAAGCCATGACGCCGCTGCCGGTATAGGGAATGTCCAGCAACTCAAGCGCGCCCTGCATGCAGCCGTCCTCGCCGTAACGCCCGTGCAGTGCGATGAACACGCGATCAAATTCGCCGGTGATGAGGTCGCCGAGGTTGCGGTTGGCCGGATCGAATGCATGGGCGTCGACTCCTTGCCGTGTCAACGCCGCCAGCACCGCAGCACCGCTGTTGAGCGATACCGGGCGCTCGGCAGAGGTGCCGCCCAGCATGACCGCCACTTTTCCAAACTTGCTCACAACCGCTCTCCGATAATTCGTACTTCGCGTATCAGCCGCACATTGGTGCGCATTTCCACGCTGTCTTCCACATGCTCGATCAGGCGTTCGATGTCGGACGCCGTGGCGTTGCCCAGATTGACGATGAAATTGGCGTGTTTGTCGGACACCTGGGCGCCGCCGATGCGAAAGCCCTTGAGTCCGCAGTGCTCGATCAGCCGGGCGGCATAATCCCCGGGCGGATTGCGGAACACCGAGCCGGCGTTGGGCAGGTTCAGCGGCTGCGATGCAATGCGCTTCTTGAGCAGCACCTTGATCGTTTCGCGCGAGGCCGCACCGTCGCCGCAAGGCAGGCGAAACCAGCCGCCGACAAACCATTCCTGATGCGCATGTTTCAACGCTGCATGGCGATAGCCCGTCACATATTCCTGTGGCAGCCGTTCGTACAACTGTCCCTGACGGTCCAGCGTCTGCACCTGGACCAGCTTGTCCCAGGTTTCGCTGCCGTAACAGCCGGCGTTCATCGCAATCGACCCGCCAACGGTGCCGGGAATACCTGCCCAGAATTCGCCGCCGACCAGATTGTGGTTCGCGGCAAAGCGGGCCAGCTTGGGGGTGGCCACGCCTGCCTGGGCATAAATCAGCGCGCTGTCGACATCGGTCGGGGCGGCCGGCAAGCCACGTGTGCGGACTTCGATGGCCAGTTTTTTCAGCACGCCATGCAGCAGAATCACCACGCCTGTCACGCCGCCATCGCGCACCAGCAGGTTGCTGCCCAGACCCGCCATGTGGATGTCTTCGTGCGCCTGCACGGATCGCACCATCCAGGTCAGGTCTTCCAGATCAGCCGGAATGTAGACGCGCTGGGCATTCCCGCCTGCGCGCCACGACACGTGCTTTTTCATCGGCGCGTTATAGAGAAAGTGCCCGCGCAGCACCGGCGCCGCGCCGCTGCCCAGATCCATCTCGCTCATGCGGAAGTCATGCCTCATGCTGCTCTCCCAAGGTGGGTGCAACCTGGCCGATGCTGCCCGCGCCCATCACCAGCACCACGTCGCCCGCCTGCGCCAGATCGTGCACGGCGGCCGGTGCATCGGCGACGTTTTCCACGAACACGGGCTCGACCTTGCCCGCCACGCGAACCGCGCGGGCCAGCGCGCGACCATCGGCCGCCACAATGGGTGCTTCGCCTGCCGGATACACTTCGGTCAGCACCAGCACATCGGTTTCTGACAGCACCTTGACGAAATCCTCGAAGCAGTCGCGGGTGCGGGTGTAGCGATGCGGCTGGAACACCAGCACCAGACGTTGTCCGGGGAAGGCGCCACGTGCGGCGGCCAGCGTGGCGGCCATTTCAACCGGATGATGGCCGTAGTCATCGACCAGGGTGTAATGCCCGCCGTCCTTGGCCGGCAGTTCGCCGAAGCGCTGAAAGCGCCGCCCCACGCCATGAAACTCGGCCAGCGCCTTGACGATGGCAGCATCGCTTGCGCCCACTTCGGTGGCGACCGCAATGGCCGACAGGGCGTTCAGCACGTTATGCATGCCGGGGTGATTCAGCACAATGTCGAGATCCGCCATCTCCTCGCGCTTGACCGTGAATCGCATCTGCTCCTGTTCGAAACGGGCGTCGACCGCGCGCACCTGCGCCGATTCGTCGAAGCCATACGTGGTGATGGGCTTGGTGATGCGTGGCAGGATTTCACGCACATTCGGATCGTCGACACACAACACCGCCATGCCGTAAAACGGCAAGCGCTGACAAAAGTCGACGAAAGCCTGCTTCAGGCGTTCGAAATCATGGCCATAGGTGTCCATGTGATCGGCGTCGATATTGGTTACGACCGCGATCACCGGCGTCAGATAGAGGAACGAGGCATCCGACTCATCGGCCTCGGCGACCAGAAAATCGCCCTTGCCGAGCCGGGCATTGGTGCCGGCGGCCGTCAGCTTGCCGCCGATCACATAGGTCGGATCCATGCCGGCCTCGCCCAGAATGCTGGCCACCAGACTGGTCGTCGTGGTCTTGCCATGGGTGCCGGCAATCGCGATGCCCTGCTTCAGGCGCATCAATTCGGCCAGCATCAGCGCACGCGGCACGATGGGGATTTTGCGGTCGCGCGCGGCGACCACTTCCGGGTTGTCCTCCTGAACCGCGGTCGATGTCACGACAGCATCGGCATCGGCGATATTGTCAGCCGCGTGGTCGCGATGCATGCGTATGCCCAGACCGGCCAGTCGCCGCGTCACCGCGTTGTCGGCCAGGTCCGACCCGGACACGGCATAGCCCAGATTCAGCAGCACTTCGGCGATGCCGCTCATGCCGACACCGCCGATGCCGACAAAATGGATATGACGGACTGCATGTTTCATCCTGCCAGCCCCTCGCAAATATCCGCGACCCGGTTGGTCGCGTTGGGTTTGGCAAGACTCAATGCCTTGTCCGACATTGAATCGAGTATTGCGCGATCCAGACCATTGATCAGCGCTGCCAGCTTGTCTGCGGTCAGGTCTTTTTGCTGCATCAGCCACGCCGCACCGGCCTCGCTGAGAAACTCGGCATTCCCGGTCTGGTGGTCGTCCACCGCATACGGGAACGGCACCAGCACCGCCGGCACCCCGGCACAGGCCAGTTCGGCCACCGTCATGGCGCCGGCGCGACAGACGGCAAAATCGCATGCCTGATAGGCCGCGGCCATGTCATCGATGTAGTCGCATACGTCGGCCCTGACCCCGGCGGCGGCGTAGTTGTCGCGCAGTATCTTGAGATGCAGACGGCCGGACTGATGAACGACGATGGGGCGTTTATCTTCGGGCAGCAAGGCCAGCGCTTTCGGGATCAGTTCATTCAATGCCGACGCGCCGAGGCTGCCACCGACGACCAGCAGATGCAGCGGGCCATTTTTTTCCTTGCGGGCCACGCTGGCGATATCGGTGCGCACGGGGTTGCCTACCCATTCGGTTTCCACGTGACGACAGGGAATGGGCTTGTCTCTATCGCTGCGAAAGGCTTGCGGAAAAGCCGTCAGCACGCGATCGGCCAGACACGACAGCACGCGGTTGGTGAGCCCGCCAACTGAATTCTGTTCGTGAATGACCAGCGGCTTGTTGAGCAGGCTGGCGATCATGCCGCCGGGGAAAGCGGTATAGCCGCCCATGCCGAGCACGACATCGGGCCGATGCCGCAGGATCGCCCGCACGCTCTGGCCAAAGGCCAGCAGCAGCATCAATGGCAACAGCAGTTTGCGCAGCAGGCCCTTGCCGCGCAGGCCGCCCATCGACACCCACTCCATATCGATGCCCGCCAAAGGCACCACGCGCGCCTCGAGCCCGGATTTCGTCCCCAGCCAGAATACGTTCCAGCCGCGCTTGCGCATGGCATCGGCCACCGCGAGCGCAGGGTAGACATGGCCACCGGTACCGCCGGCCATCACCATGAGGGTGCGATTCACGGCGGCCATCAGAAGGTTTTTCCCCGCATCATCTGACGGTGTTCCCAGTCGATGCGTAACAACACGGCAATGGCCAGGCAGTTGGCCACGATGCCGCTGCCGCCGAACGACAGGAAGGGCAGGGTGAGGCCCTTGGTGGGCAGCAACCCGACATTGACCCCCATGTTGATGAGTGCCTGCACGCCGAGCCAGATCGCAATTCCCTGCGCCACCAGCGCACAAAAATTGCGCTCGAGCTGGGCGGCGCGATGGCCGATCAGGAAAGCCTTGACGAGCAGCCAGGCAAACAGGGCGATGACGACCGCCACCCCGACAAAACCCATTTCTTCCGCGATCACCGACAACAGGAAGTCGGTATGCGCCTCGGGCAGATAGAACAGCTTTTCGACGCTGCCGCCCAGTCCCAGTCCCAGCCATTCGCCGCGGCCAAACGCGATCAGCGCGTGCGACAACTGGTAACCCTTGCCATAGGGGTCGGCAAACGGATCCATGAAACCGAGGATGCGCTGCATGCGGTAGGGCGAGGTTACGATCATGATGACAAAGCCGACCAGCAGCACCACCACCAGCCCGGCAAACACTTTCCAGTTGAGGCCGCCCAGGAACAGGATGCCCATGGCGATCGACACGATGACGACAAAGGCGCCGAAATCGGGTTCACGCAACAGCAGGGCGCCGACCAGCATCATCACTGCGGCCATCGGCATGAAGCCTTTCCTGAAGTCGTGCATGAAAGCCGCCTTGCGCGTGGTGTAGTCGGCGGCATACAGCACGGCCAGAAACTTCATCAGCTCGGACGGCTGCAGGTTGGCGAAGCCCAGCGGAATCCAGCGACGGCTGCCGTTGACTTCGCGACCGATGTGAGGAATCAGCACCACCACCAGCATCAGCAGGCCGGCCAGGAAGAGGAAGGGCGCGGCCTGTTGCCATACCCGCGTTGGCACCTGGAACGCAGCGATACCCACCGCGACGCCAATCCCGATGAAGATACCCTGTCGAATCAAATAGTATTCGCCATTGTTGGCGGTGTAGCGGGCAGCCTCGGCGATAGCGATGGACGCGGAGTAGACCATCACCAGGCCGATCGCCAGCAAACCCAACGCCAGCCACAACAGGCTGAAATCGAGCTCACCGCTCGGTTTGGGGGCGCGTGCCGTGTAGAGCATCAGTGACCCGCCCTTTCAGCCGCCAGCCGGTTCACGGCCTCGATGAACACATCGGCACGATGAATGTAGTTGCGGAACATGTCGAAGCTGGCGCAGGCGGGCGACATGAGCACGGCATCGCCGGGATGCGCCAGACGCTGGGCTTCCTCGACTGCTTCCTTCAGGCTCGCAACCGCATAGGTCGCGACCCCGCACCCTTCGATTGCGGCCGCAATCAGCGGCGCATCACGGCCGATCAGCAACACCGCTCGTGCATTGGCTTCCACGGCAGCCTTGAGCGGGCTGAAGTTTTGTCCCTTGCCATCGCCGCCCAGAATGACCACCGCGCGACGCCGGCCCATGCCATAGAGCGCGGCTTCGGTGGCGCCCACGTTGGTCCCCTTGGAATCGTCGTAGTAGGTCACGCCCTCGATTTCGGCGATCATTTCCACCCGGTGCGGCAAGCCCTTGAAATGAATCAGGCCGCGCAGCAGGGCTTCCATCGGCAGCCCCAGTGCACGGGTCAGTGCCAGCGCCGCCAGCGCATTGGCGGCATTGTGCAATCCTGCCACCGGCAACTCCGACACCGGCATCAGCATGTCGCCACCCAGGCACAGCTCTTCTTCACACAAGCCAAAATTCGCTTCCTGCGGACAGCGGTCGAGGCCGAAGCTGACCAGCGGCCGGCCCGGCAATGCCATCGCGAGGCTGCGCGCATCGTCGCGATTCACCACCTGAACGCCATCCCCGATGTAAATGCGCGCCTTGGCTGCCGCATAGGCCTCCAGGTCGGGATACCGATCCATATGGTCTTCCGACACATTGAGCACCGTGGCCGCAGTGGCATTGAGATGGCTCGTCGTTTCCAGCTGGAAGCTCGACAGTTCCAGCACCCAGACCTGGGGCGTGGGCACGAGACCCTGTTCGACTTCATACAAGGCATCGAGCACCGGCAGGCCGATGTTTCCGGCCACGCACGTGGCCAGGCCCGCCATCCGGCACATGTCGCCGCACATCGCGGTGACAGTACTCTTGCCGTTGCTGCCGGTAATGGCAATCACCCGGATGGGGCCGGCCGGTTCGGGGGCTTCGGCACGCTGCGCGTTCAGCGCGTGTATGGCCCGGGCAAACAGCTCGACATCTCCCACCGCCTCGATACCGGCGGCCACCGCGCGGGCCACTGCCGGCTCGGCCAGCGGCACACCGGGGCTGACCACCAGCATGTCGGCGGCCTGCAGCAAAGCGTCGTCAAACCCACCAGCATGCAGGACCACCTGCGGCAGCCATTCGGTCAGCCGGGCGGCTTGCGGTGGTGCGGCGCGGCTGTCGGCCACGCTCACGAGCGCGCCCCGTGCCGCCAGCCAGCGCGCGCACGACAGGCCGGTGTCGCCCAACCCGAGCACCAGGACTTTCTTGCCGGCGAGATCGAGGCTGTCGTAATTCATCTGAGTTTCAGGCTCGACAGGCCAATCAGCACCAGCATCATGCTGATGATCCAGAAGCGCACCACGACCTGGTTTTCTTTCCAGCCCTTGAGTTCGTAGTGGTGATGGATCGGCGCCATCCGGAACACCCGTTTGCCGGTCAGTTTGAACGAGGCGACCTGCACCATGACCGACAGGGTTTCCACCACGAACACGCCGCACATGATGAACAGCACGATTTCCTGTCGCACGATGACGGCGACCACGCCGAGGGCGGCACCCAGCGCCAGCGCGCCCACGTCACCCATGAACACTTCTGCCGGATAGGCGTTGAACCACAGGAAGGCCAGCCCGGCGCCCGCCATCGCGGCACAGAAGATGGCCAGTTCGCCGGCGCCCGGAATGAACGGCACGCCCAGGTATTTCGAGAACACCGCATTGCCGGCGACGTAGGCAAACAGCGCCAGCGCCGAGGCCACCATCACCGTCGGCAGAATCGCCAGGCCGTCGAGACCGTCGGTCAGGTTGACCGCATTGCTGGAACCGACGATCACAAAATAGGTGAGCGCGATAAAGGCCGTGGCCGACAAGGTCAGCGTGGCATGCTTGAGAAAGGGAATGATAAGCGCGGTGTGCTCGGGCTGGCTGGAGGTCTGCCACAGGTAAACCCCCACCGCCAGTCCGATGGCCGACTGCCAAAAATATTTCCAGCGTGACGGCAGCCCGCGCGAGTTTTTTTCCACCACCTTGCGCCAGTCGTCGACCCAGCCAATGATGCCGAACCCGACCAGTGTCAGCAGCGCGAGCCAGACATAACTGTTGGACAGATCGGCCCACAGCAGCGTGGTGATGGTGACCGACACCAGGATCAGTGCGCCGCCCATGGTAGGGGTGCCGGCCTTGACCAGATGGGTTTGCGGTCCATCGCTGCGCACCGACTGGCCGATTTTCAATGCGGCAAGCTTGCGGATGACCGCCGGCCCGACGATGAACGAGATCGTCAGCGCCGTCAGCGTGGCCAGCACCGCGCGCAGCGTCAGGTAACTGAATACGTTGAAGGCGCGGACATCCTGGCCAAGTTGTTGAAACAGCCACAAGAGCATCGTTAGTGTCCCTCGAACCCGGACCGTGAGGCCGTCGGGGTTTCCATGAAACTTTGCACCACACGTTCCATCTGCATGAAGCGCGACCCTTTCACCAGCACCGTCGTGTCGGCCGTCAGTTCGTTTTCAAGCTCGGCAAGCAGCTCCTGAATGCGTTCAAAGTGCATGCCACCGGCGCCGTACGCGCCGACGGTTTCTTTCGTCAGCTCGCCCAGCGCCAGCAGGCGGTCAACGCCTGCCGCGCGCGCGGCCAGGCCCATTTGCGCATGCATGGCCGCAGCATCGCTGCCCAGCTCACCCATGTCGCCCAGCACCAGCACTTTTTTGCCGGCCTGTCGGGCCAGCACGGCCATTGCGGCTTTGACCGAATCGGGATTGGCGTTGTAGGTATCGTCGATGAAGGTGCTGCCATGCAACGCGGCCTTTCTTTGCAGCCGCCCCTTGACGCCCGCGAACGCCGACAGGCCGGCGACAATGCTTCGATGGCTGATGTCGAGCGCGAACGCAGCCGAGGCGGCAGCCAGCGCATTCATCACGTTGTGCTCGCCAGGTACTTGCAAGCCGATGTTCAGGGTGGCGTCGGGCAGGGTGAGCGTGAGCGCTGCGCCGAAGTCGGCGGGCTGATATTGCCCGCGCACCGCCGCTGATTTGATCAGACCGAAATCGATCACGCTGCGCGTTGCATTGAGCTCGCGCCAGATCGCGGCGTTTGGGTCATCGGCATTGAACACGGCGATCCCCGCAGCCGACAGGCCGCTGAAGATTTCACCCTTGGCACGGGCAATCGCCTCAACCGAGCCGAGATAGCCGATATGCGCCGTCATGGCGTTGTTGACCACGGCCACCGCAGGCTTCGCCAGCCGCGTCAGATAATCGATCTCGCCGGCGTGGTTCATGCCCATTTCCAGAACCGCAAACTGATGTGTCTCGCGCAGACGCAGCAGCATCAGTGGCAGGCCGATATCGTTGTTGAGATTGCCTTCCGTGCTCAGCACCGCAGCCGCCGTCCCCGCCTCCACCTGCAGGATGGTTGCCAGCATTTCCTTCACGGTCGTTTTGCCATTGCTGCCGGTAATCGCCACCACCGGCAGCCTGAATCGTGCACGCCAGGCAGCCGCCAGTTTTCCGAGTGCAAGACGGGTATCGTCGACGCGCAGAGCGGCCTCGATTTCGGGCGCCTGCAGGGCATCAAGCACCACGCCCACCGCACCCTGTTGCAGCGCCTGTGCCGCGAACCTGCCGCCATCAAATTTGTCACCGCGCAAGGCGATGAACAGATCACCCGGCTGGATCGTGCGGCTGTCGGTCGAGACGCGCAGCACCTCGGCATCCGTGCCCTTGAACGGCACCCCCAGCATGACTGCGGCTTCGGACAATTTCATCATGTCCACGCCTCCAGTGCCTTGCGGGCCACGACCACATCGGAAAACGGCAGGCGTGCCTCGGCGATTTCCTGATAGTCCTCGTGTCCCTTGCCCGCGATCAGCACCACATCCCCCTGATGCGCCCCGCCGATTGCCTCGAAGATCGCGCGCGCGCGATCGGCTTCGACGCGTACCGGATGATCCGGCCTGGCGCCAGTCGTGCCGGCCAGGATGTCGTCGATGATGTGTCGCGGGTCTTCATGTCGCGGATTGTCGCTGGTGACCCAGATTTCGTCCGCGCCCCGGGCGGCAACTTCTCCCATGAGCGGGCGCTTGCCCTTGTCGCGATTACCGCCACACCCGAACACGCAGATCAGGCGCCCGCCGCTGACGATTTCACGCAGCGTGGCCAGCACCTTCTCCAGCGCATCGGGCGTATGCGCGTAATCCACCACCACCAGCGGGTGGGCGTTGCCGCCGAATGTCTGCATGCGCCCGGCAGGAGGCGTGATCTGGGACAGCGCCTTGCAGGCGTCATCCAGCTTCACGTCGGACACCAGCAGCGTGGTCAGCACGGCCAGCAGATTGGCGGCATTGAAGCGACCCAGCAACGGCGCATGGAGCTCGGCACGGCCCCAGTCAGTGTGTACATCCAGATGCAGTCCGGCCTGCGACAAACGCAATTTTTCCCCAACGACCGCACCGCGCTGAAACCCATAGCCCGCGACCCGTGCCGGCCGGGTCTCGCTTTCCAGGCGCTGGCCGAAGGCGTCGTCGACATTGAGCACGGCCCACGCCAGACCCGGCCAGCTGAACAGACGCGCCTTGGCGTCGGCATAGTTTTCCATGTCGCCGTGGTAATCCAGATGGTCGCGCGACAGGTTGGTCAGCACCGCCACGTTGACGGCCATGCCGTTGATACGTCCTTGCGCCAGGCCATGCGATGACACCTCCATGGCACAGGCCGACGCGCCCTGCTCGCGGTAAAGTGCCAGTCGCTGCTGCGCTTCGATGGCGTCCGGCGTGGTATTGAGTGAAGGCGTGAGCGCGCCCGGAAAGCCGTTGCCGACGGTGCCGATGACCGCGGTTTTGCGCCCCAGCTTCGTGAACGCCTGCGCGATCCAGTGGGCGACCGAAGTTTTGCCATTGGTGCCGGTCACGCCGACCATGTGCATCGCGCGCGATGGATCGCCATATATCTGTGCGGCAATTTCACCGATGCGGTTTTTCAGTCCCAGCACCCCGGCGTTGGGAATGGCCAGCGCCGGATCCCACTGGTAGTGATCGGCTTCCCACAGCACGCCATCGACGCTCTGTGCCACCGCCTGCACGATATGATCCCGGCCATCACGCGACTCGCCGGGATACGCGGCAAAGACCGTCCCGGGTACGGCCTTGCGACTGTCACTGACGAGTTCGCCGGGCTTGATGCCCAGCCGTTCCAGGATGTGCGGCACGGATTCCCGGATGGCCTGACCCGACATGGCAGCGGACAAGTGATCGTCGATCTTGGGCATCACGCGCCTCCACCCGAACGCACGGCAAGCGGGGGGGCGTTCTGCGTCATCCGCGTCGTCGTTTCCGGCGCATCGGGTGGCAAGCCCATCTGGCGCAAGCTGCCGGCCATCACCTGTGCGAAAACAGGTCCTGCCACGCTGCCGCCGTAATACACGCCGCCGGACGGTTCATCGATCACCACGCCGATAATCAGCCGCGGGTTTGACGCCGGCGCCATGCCGATGAACGAAGACAAATACCGGTCCGCGGCGTAATGACCATTGACGATCTTGTGCGCCGTGCCGGTTTTGCCGGCCACGCGATAGCCCGGCACCCGGGTGCGCGTCCCGGTTCCGCCTTCCTGGGTGACTGCTTCCATCATGGCGCGCACTTCACGCGCCACATTGGGTGAAAACACCTGCTCGCCCACGATTTCCTGTGGCTCGCGTTTCAGGAACGACAGCGGCATCACTTCACCATCGTTGGCAAAGGCCATATAGGCACGGGCCATTTGCAGCAGGCTGACCGACATTCCGTAGCCATACGCCATAGTGGCCTGCTCGACCGGCCGCCAGCTGGCCGCATCGCGCAGGCGTCCCGCGGTTTCCCCCGGAAACCCCGAGCCCGGCCGCTGCCCCAGGCCGACCCGGTGCAACACCTCCCAGAACTGCTGCGGCGTCAGCGACATCGCCATTTTGGCGGCGCCCACGTTGCTCGATTTCTGGATGATTTCGGTCACCGTCAGATTCCCGTGCGGATGCTCGTCGCGCACCAGCTTGTTGCCCACCAGCCAGGTCGGCGGCGTTTCAATCACGGTATCGGGATGGACCAAGCCGCGCTCCAGCACCGCCGCCGCCACAAACGGCTTGATCGTGGAGCCCGGCTCGAACGTGTCGATCACCGCGCGGTTGCGCATCAGGTCAGGTTGATAGTTGTGTCGATTGTTGGGATTGAAATCGGGCTGATTGGCCAGCGCGAGAATCTCGCCCGTCTTGGCGTCGAGCACCACCACGCTACCGCCCTTGGCCTTGTGGGTCACCATGGCCGCCGCCAGTTCGCGGTGCGCCAGATACTGAATCTTCAGGTCAAGCGCCAGCGCCAGATTGCCGCCCATCTGTGCGGTCTTGATCGGCGCCAGGTCGCGAATGGTGTTGCCGCGCCGGTCGCGCAGGATCTGACGTTCGCCTTCGCGTCCGGCCAGCCAGTTCTGGTAGGCGCGTTCGACGCCTTCCTGACCCTTGTCGTCCACATTGGTAAAACCCACCACATGCGCCGCCACTTCCCCTGCCGGGTAATAGCGGCGATATTCGCGCCGCAGATACAGGCCCGACACGCCCATGGCGGCAATGCCCACCGCCTGCTCTGGCGTCACCGGGCGCCGCACGCTGAACTCACCGCGCGTTTTGCGTGCCAGCTTTTTCACCAGGTCCGGTTTCGACATCCCCAGCACATTGGCAAGATGAACCTGTTGCGCGCTCGTCAGGTCCAGCTCGGCCGGACGCGCCCACAAGGATTCGACCGGCGTGCTGATCGCCAGCAACTGGCCATTGCGATCCGACACCTGGCCGCGATGCGCCGGCAGAGTCAGGTTGCGGTTGGATACCGCATCGCCCTTGCCCTGCAGATAATCGGTATGCAATCCCTGCAAATAGAATGCGCGCCCCGCTACCACTACCAGCCCGCCGAGCAGCAGCCCGGCCACGGTCATCATGCGCCAGGGCGCGAGATTCAGTCTGAGCAGTTTGCGCGAGTGGTAATTCATGGTGCGCTCACCCAGGTTTCAACATGAACCCGTTCTGGTAGCGGCGCCACCAGACCCAACCGGGTACGCGCAAGCGAGTCGACCCGTGCCGGGTTGGCCCAGGTTCCCTGCTCCAGCTGCAATTGCCCCCACTGTTCGTCCAGCGCACGTGCCTCTTTCTTCAAACGTTCCAGTTCCACAAAATAGGTGCGCGAGCGGTGCTGCGCCTGAACCACCCCCAGCGCGCACACCACCAATACCAGCGCGAGCACAACATTGAACCGGCTCATGCCGCTTCATCCATGCGTTCTGCCACGCGCAACACCGCACTGCGGGCGCGCGGATTGGCCGCAACCTCGGCATCCCCCGCATGCTGCGCACGCCCCACCAGCTTGAGGCGGCCCGGCTTCAGCATGAAAGCCGGAATGGGCAGACGCGCGGGCGCCTGCTCGCCCAGCGCCTCGTCACGCATGAAGCGCTTGACGATGCGATCCTCCAGCGAATGAAAGCTGATGACGGCGAGCCTGCCACCGGGCGCCAGCTTGTCCACGCATTGCGGCAGCACCTCGCTCAGCTCTTCCAGTTCGCGGTTGAGATAAATCCGTATAGCCTGGAAACTCCGTGTCGCCGGATGCTGCCCCGGCTCTCGCCGCTTGAGCGTTGCGGCGATGAGGCCCGCCAGCTGGCCGGTGCTGCGGATGGCTTCCTTTTCGCGTGCCGCAACAATCGCGCGCGCAATCGATTTAGCAAACCGCTCTTCCCCGTACGTGCGGATGACCTCACTGATTTCCCCTTCTGTCGCCGTTGCCAGCCAATCCGCCGCCGATAGTCCACTTCCCGGATCCATGCGCATGTCAAGCGGTGCCTCGAAACGAAAGCTGAATCCGCGCGACGCATCATCAAGCTGTGGTGACGACACCCCGATATCCAGCAAAATTCCGTCCACCCGTTCCAGCCCCACCCCATCCAGCACCGCACCCAGACGCGAAAACGTGCTTTGAACCAAGGTCAGTCGTTTGTCCTGCAGCGCCGCGCCCGCCGCAATCGCATCCGGATCGCGGTCCAGCGCAATCAGCCGGCCAGCAGGTCCCAATTGCGCGAGCATCATGCGGGTGTGCCCACCGCGCCCGAAGGTGGCATCGACATATACGCCATCAGACCTGATCGCCAGTGCCGCCACCGCCTCCTGTGCCAGCACCGGCACATGGGCGGCATCCATCACAACGTGAACCCCTCCAGCTCGGGCGGCAGCGCGTCGTCGCTGAACGTCAGCGCCTGTGACACCTGTGCCTCCCAGCGCGCCTCGTTCCACAATTCCACCTTGCTGCCCTGGCCCACCATCACCACGCTTTTATCCAGCTCGGCAAACTTGCGCAGCATCGGCGGCAGCAGGACGCGGCCAGCGCCGTCCATGTCCATGTCATGGGCGTAGCCAACCAGCAATTGCTTGAGGCTGCGGGTACGGGGATTGAAATCGGAGAGGCCGTTGAGTTTTTTCTCGATCGGCTCCCATTCGGGCAAGGGGTAGAGCAGCAGACACTGACCGGGGTCGGCGGTGATGACCACGCGCCCCCCGCCATTCACCAGGAGGGCATCACGATAGCGCGCCGGCACCACTAGCCGGTTTTTGCTATCCAGACTGACCGTCGCGACTCCCCTGAACATGCTTCCCCCATTATTGAAATTTGAGGTGGTTGGGCAGGGGCTTCCCCCACATCCTCCCACTATTCACCACTTGGACCCACTATAGGGGATAGTTTTGGGGGGGTCAAGCCCGTGAACGTAAAAAAACCCCTATGCCTCAATGACTTAGGGGTGGTTGCGGGCTGTGGATAAGTTTCTGGAAAAACCGGTGCTTAGGGTGTGTTTTTGCCCGTGATTTTAGGAAAAAACGCTAAGCCTTTGAATTAAATAAGAAGTGGGAAAGTTAGCCGATAAGCCGGGTTCTGTCGTGGACAACCATTCCTCTAGGCCGGCCATTGCTGTAACTAAATACGCTCGTCTCTGTGGCCCTATTCCTCGCCTCGCGGCGTCCGGCCGTTAGCCGGCATCCTGCTCTATGGAGCCCGGACTTTCCTCTCCCGCCCAACCCCCGAAGGGGTCAAGTGGCAGCGGTTGTCTGGCCAACTTTCCCGTCCCGATTATAAAGCCATTACTTGACTGAAACGCCCTGTCTGCTATTCAGAGATGAGTGGGCCGCGCATGCCCCATCAGGAGAACATTCATGAGAAGACGTTTGTATTTCATGGTGCCGAACGTGGTGGGAGCCCGACAGATCCGCAACGAGCTGTTGCTCAACCGCATCGAGGATGGCCACATCGCGGTGATGGCCAGGGACGGCGTGCCGCTGACCGGCATGCACGAAGCCTCGATCCTGCAGACAACCGACTTTGTGCACGGCGCCGAAACGGGATTGGCGGTAGGGGGCGGCATCGGCATTGTCGCCGGTCTGGTCGCGATGTTCTTTCCACCTGCCGGGGTCGATCTGCAACTGGTCACCATCCTGCTGACCGCATTGATCGGCGCAGCATTCGGTGCCTGGGTCGCCAGCATGGTCGCCAGTTCCATTCCCAACTCGCGCCTGAAAAAATTTGAATCGGCCATTGCCGCCGGACACGTCCTGATGATGGTCGACGTCCCGTCCGGACGGGTCGCCGAGATCAGGAAACTGATCGCATCGCGTCATCCCGAAGCGACGGGTTCGGGGATGGAACCGACCATTCCGGCATTCCCGTAAAGTCTCCTCCCGCGTGGCGCAACGCCGCGCGATTCCTGGAAGCGCTGGCTAGCTTCCGCAACGGCAGACACGCCTTGTCTGCCGTTTTTATGCCGCTATTTTTATGCCACTACCCGCCAGCGGATGGACTCGCCCGCCCGCAATGGCATCAAGCGCTCGCCGCCCATTTCCAGATGTGTCGGCATCTCCCAGCTTTCGCGCTTGAGCGTAATCGTGTCAGGGTGGCGCGGCAAACCGTAGAAGTCGGCGCCGAAGTGGCTGGCAAAGGCTTCGAGCCTGTCCAGCGCCCCCGCGTCATCAAAGGCTTCGGCGTACAACTCGATCGCGGCGTGGGCGGAATAAATGCCGGCGCAGCCGCAGGCGGACTCCTTGGCGCCCACGGCATGCGGGGCGGAATCGGTGCCCAGAAAAAACTTGGGGCTGCCGGAAATCGCAGCCGCTATCAGCGCCTGCCGGTGCCGCTCACGCTTCAAGATCGGCAGGCAGAACAGGTGCGGGCGGATCCCGCCCTGGAACATGGCATTGCGGTTGTACAACAGGTGATGCACGGTAATCGTCGCTGCCACGTTGGCCGGTGCCGCAGCCACGAACTCGGCGGCCTGACGCGTGGTGATGTGTTCGAGCACGATCTTCAGTTTGGGAAAGTCGCGCAGCAGCCGAACCAGATGGCGCTCGATGAACACCGCTTCGCGGTCGAACACATCGACCTCGGGATCGACCACTTCGCCGTGCAGCAGCAATGGCATCCCGCACGCTTCCATTTCCGCAATGGCCGGGTAGGCCTTGGCGAGATCGGTCACACCCGAATCGGAATTGGTCGTGGCACCGGCCGGGTAATATTTCACCGCATGCACAAAACTGCTTTCCCGCGCGCGCCGGATCGCGGCGGGCGGCGTGTTATCGGTGAGATACAGCGTCATCAACGGCTCGAAGGCCGTGCCCTTCGCCGCCGCCAGCAGGCGCTCACGATAGGCGGCCGCATCAGCCACGTTCAGCACCGGCGGCCTGAGGTTGGGCATGGCGATCGCGCGACCAAACACCCGCGCCGTGTCGGGCAGCACGCTTTGCATGGCGGCGCCGTCGCGAAAATGGATATGCCAGTCATCGGGGCGGGTGAGGGTGAGCGTATCGGTCATGCGTCTTCCTGATCCGGCTTCAGTGCCAGGGTCATTTTATAGAGTTCGGCCTTGCTGCGACCGGTGA
>CAJDTZ010000031.1_pt1 | contig 24228 bp, 25 predicted proteins | sample 7390551 | NCBI WGS metagenome assembly CAJDTZ01 (sample SAMEA7055662, study PRJEB34461) | soil metagenome | biome: terrestrial ecosystem; feature: Peninsula; material: soil | place: Antarctica | collected 2016 | reverse complement strand
GCATTTTCCAGTTACCGGCTACGAGCTTTTTGCGCATGGGAGTCTGCCAAACAAAAGTGCGCGATGGTAAGCGCAACAGGCCTGGCGGTCAACCGCAAAGCTGCTGCTTTGACTGATTGATTAGCCAAAACGGCCCGTAATGTAGTCTTCAGTCTGTTTCTTGCCTGGACGCATGAAGATGGTGCCGGTCTCGTTGAACTCGATGAGTTCGCCCAGATACATGAACGCCGTGAAGTCGGATATTCGCGCAGCCTGCTGCATGTTGTGGGTAACGATGGCCAGGGTGTAATCGCTTTTCAGTTCATTGATCAGCTCTTCGATCTTGGCAGTGGAGATGGGGTCCAGTGCTGAAGTCGGCTCATCCAGCAGCACGATTTCAGGCTTGACGGCCACCGCGCGCGCAATACACAAACGCTGTTGCTGCCCCCCTGAAAGTGACAAACCATTCTGTTGCAGCTTGTCTTTCACTTCGCCCCATAGTGCGGCTTTCTTGAGCGCCCACTCTACCCGGTCGTCCATCTCGCTTCTCGACATGCGCTCATACAAGCGCACACCGAAGGCGATGTTTTCGTAGATGGTCATCGGAAATGGCGTCGGCTTCTGGAACACCATGCCGATTTTGGCCCGCACCAGGTTCACGTCCTGATTTTTATCGAGCAGGTTCTTGCCATGAAACAGGATTTCGCCTTCAGCACGCTGCCCCGGATACAGGTCATACATCCGGTTAAACGTCCGCAGCAAAGTGGATTTTCCGCAACCGGATGGGCCGATAAAGGCCGTGACCTTCTGGTGGGCGACATCAAAGCTGACATCGTTCAGGCCCTTGAAATCCCCATAGAAAAAATTCAGGTTTCGAACCTGCAAAGCTGCATTCTCGGCGGTAGGCAGGGCTAGTTGGGGCATCGTGAGGATCCGGGAAATTAACGTTTGTGCTTGCTGCGGAAAGCAACGCGCACACCAATATTGACGACCAGCACGAGGAAGGCGATCAACAATGCGCCGCCCCATGCAAGATTCACCCAGTTGTCATACGGGCTGAGCGCGAACTGATAGATCACCACCGGCAGATTACCCATGGGCTCGGCCATGTTGGTGCTGAAGAACTGGTTGTTCAGGGCAGTAAACAACAGCGGTGCGGTCTCGCCGGTAATGCGCGCCATGGCAAGCAAGACACCGGTTGCGACACCCGACTTGACGGCACGCAGCGTTACTTTTAGCGACACTTGCCAACGTGGCGCACCCACCGCAAAGGCGGCTTCCCGCAAACTGGTCGGCACGAGTTTCAGCATGTTTTCGGTTGAACGCACCACGACCGGGATGGCGATCAGCGCCAGCGCCAGCGAGCCCGCCCAGCCGGAAAAACCGCCTGTGGTCACCACGAACAAGGCATACACGAACAGGCCAATCACAATGGATGGCGCCGACAGCATGATGTCGGTCATGAAACGGGTAAACGATGCAAATTTGGACACCCGTCCATACTCGGCCAGATAAATGCCGGCCAGAATGCCAACCGGTGTGGAAATCAGCATTGAAAACAGCAGAATCAGGCCGCTACCGACAATGGCATTGCGCAAGCCCCCGCCTTCGGAACCCGGCGCCGGTGTGTCCTGCGTGAACAAGTCCCAACTGAGCGCAGCAAAGCCTTTGGAAAACAGGGTCCACAAAATCCACATCAATGCGATGAGCCCCAGGCTCATCGCAACCATGGACAGCGTGATGCCCATACGGTTGATCCAGATACGGCGAGTATACAAATTCATCATCGACACCCTACAGACCGTCTGAACCCATGCTGCGGCTGATCAACCAGCGTGATATCGCCAGCACGACAAAAGTAATCACGAACAGCACCAGACCCAGTTCGAACAGGGAAGCGATATGCAATCCCGGATCGGCTTCACCAAATTCGTTCGCCAGCGTGGATGCAATCGACGTGCCGGGTGCGAACAGACTGCCATTGATGCGGTTGGCATTGCCGATCACGAAGGTAACCGCCATGGTCTCGCCCAGTGCGCGGCCCAGTCCCAGCATGATGCCGCCGATCACGCCCACCCGCGTATAAGGCAATACCACGTGGCGCATCACTTCCCATGTGGTACAACCCACGCCGTAGGCAGATTCCTTCAATACGTGCGGCACGGTTTCGAATACATCGCGCATGACGGATGCAATGAAAGGAATGACCATCATGGCCAGCACAATGCTGGCGGCAAGAATCCCCACGCCGATAGGCGGACCAGAGAGCCAGCTTCCAATGACCGGCACATTGCCAAGCACATTCTGCAAAGGGGGCTGGACATACTCGGCGAACAGCGGGGCAAATACGAACAGGCCCCAGATGCCATACACAATGGACGGGATACCTGCCAACAGTTCAATGGCGGTCCCCAGCGGACGGCGCAACCATGCCGGACACGTTTCGGTCAGGAATATCGCAATGCCGAAACTGATCGGAACGGCAATCAATAGCGCCAGGACAGACGTCACCACCGTGCCGTAAATGGCAGCCAGCGCACCGAATTCCTCATCCGGCACACTCCAGACGTTGGTCCACAAGAAAGACGGACCGAACCCTTTGAGGCTGGGCCAGGCTTCGATCGTGAGCGACACCAGAATGCCCAGCAAGGCCGCCAGGACGACGAACGCAAAAAGCTGGGTGATGTGATGGAACAGTTTGTCCTGTAGCCAGAATGTTCGGACCTGCTTGGCATGCAGATCGATTTCGGCGGATGCGCTGGGCTCGCTCAAAGTAGTGTGCCTGTCGATTTGGTTTGTTATCTGCGAAAGCAGCCGCCAGGTGGGCAGCTGTTTTCGCAGAGCGCCGGAGGCAGACCCTCCGGCTAAGCTCATGCCAGTTCAAGCCTGACGCCTTTACTTGATATTCTTCATTTCTGCTTCGACCATTTTCACGACGTTAGCAGGCAAGGCCACAAAACCCAAGTCTGCCGCCATTTTCTGGCCGTTGTTCAATGACCAGGTGACGAAATCAACCACGCCTTTCTGCTTGGCCGCATCCGAACCCTTCTCATACGCCAGCACATAGGTAGCCGATGTGATGGGCCAGGCGTTCTTGTGTCCCTGGTCCAGCAGATCGGGCGCCATGCCCTTGATCTTGAAGTTGGCACCCGCGGCGGCGTCTGCTACGGCGTCCTGGCTCGGCACGATATAGTTGCCGGCGCGGTTCTTCAGCGCCACGAAGTTCATGTTGTTCTTCATGGCATCGGCAATGTCCACGTAGCCGATCGCACCCTTGATCTTCTGCACGTTGGCCGCGACACCCGGGTTACCCTTGCCGCCCACTGCGTTGCTCGGCCAGTTGACCGTTTTGCCCGCGCCCACTTCACGCAAGAACGCCATCGACTGCTTGGCGAGGTAGCTGGTGAAAACGTGGGTGGTGCCGGAGCCATCCGAGCGGTTGGCCACGGTAATGGCCAGACCGGGCAGTGTCACACCGGGATTCAAGCGGGCGATGGCGGGGTCATTCCACTTGGTGATGGCCCCCCGAAAAATGTTGGCAGCCGTGTTGCCGTCCAGTTTAAGCTTGCCGGATTCAATCCCGGGAATATTGGTCACAATGGTGACGCCACCCATCACGGTGGGCACCTGAACCAGATGCGTTTCATCTAGTTCGGCTTCGCCGAGCGGTGCATCGGTGCCACCAAAATCAACGGTCTTGGCCTTGATCTGCTTGATGCCGCCCGATGAGCCGATGCCCTGGTAGTTGACCTTGTTGCCCGTGGCAACCTGATAGGCTTCAGCCCATTTGGTGTAGACGGCATAAGGGAAGGTTGCGCCCGCACCCGTGATATCGGCAGCCAGCGCGCTCATCGAAAAAGCCACGCCCATGGTTGCTGCCAGAATGCCTTGGGTAATCTTGTTGAATGTACGCATGTAATTGATCTCCGGTAGTTGGTAACGTTGCCGCAGGGGCGACGCCGCCATACTAACGGGCGAATATTACAGTTATATTTCAGGTCGGGAAATCATCCGCCCGTGACGGCGGCCTTCACCACGTCAGCGATGGTTTGCGCCGTGTGCTGCACCAGCACCGGATCCCGTCCTTCCACCATGACGCGAATCAGGGGCTCGGTACCCGAGGCACGTAGCACGACCCGGCCACTGCCATTCAGGGCAGTTTCAGCCTCGGCAACCGAAGCCAGCACAGAGGGCGCCGCATCCAGCTTGAATCCCTTTTTGACCGGGACATTGATCATGACCTGGGGATACGTCTCCAGATCGGCCGTGAGCATGTCCAGCGTCTCGCCGGTTTCGCGCAGTGCACGTAGCACCTGCAGGGCCGACACGATGCCGTCACCGGTGGTGTGCTTGTCCAGGCACAGGATATGCCCCGACGTCTCGCCTCCCAGCGACCAGCCATTGGCATGCAGGCGCTCCAGCACGTAGCGGTCGCCGACTTTGGAACGCTCAAAAGGCACATCTATCCGTGCCAGCGCGTGTTCGGTGCCCAGATTGGTCATCAGCGTGCCTACCACGCCGCCTTTCATGTAACCGGACTGGATGCGATGCCGCGCAATCACATACAGCAATTCGTCACCATCATAAATCCGGCCGTGAGCGTCGGCCATCATCAGGCGGTCGCCGTCGCCATCCAGCGCAATGCCAAGGTCCGCGCGCTGGACGCGCACCGCGTCTGACAGCGCCCGAGTAGCTGTTGCACCGCATTCATCGTTGATATTGAAGCCGTTCGGGGCGTTGCCAATGGCGATGACCTCGGCCCCCAGTTCGTGCAATACCGGCGGCGCGATGTGATAGGTTGCCCCATGCGCGCAGTCCACCACAATGCGCATGCCACGCAGATCCAGATTATTGGGAAACGAACTCTTGCAGAACTCGATATAGCGTGCCGCTGCATCCTCGATGCGGCGGGCACGCCCCAGTTGGCGTGCCTCGACCGTGACGATCGGATAGTCCAGCCGTGCTTCGATGGCTTCTTCCACGCTGTCAGGCAATTTTTGGCCGCTGGCGGAGAAGAATTTGATGCCATTATCCTCAAACGGATTGTGCGAAGCCGAGATCACCACCCCGGCCTGCAGACGCAAGGCGCGCGTCAGATACGCCACAGCCGGTGTCGGCATCGGTCCGGTCATCAGCACATTCACCCCGGCAGCACAGAATCCGGCCTCCAGCGCGGCTTCCAGCATATAGCCGGAAATGCGGGTGTCCTTGCCGATCAGTACGGTAGGATGCTGATTCGGCGGCAGGCTGCCGCGATCGGCCACCAGTACCTGACCGGCTGCATAACCCAGATGCATGACAAATTCGGGGGTAATAGGCGATTCGCCCACCCTGCCCCGTACGCCATCGGTGCCGAAATATTTACGTCCCATCCTGCTGTTCCTCCACTGCATTCCAGATGGCCAGCGCATCGCGCATGGCCATAACATTGTGTACTCTCACCAGCCGTGCGCCGCGCGAGATCGCCGCCAGGTGGGCCGCCACCCCGGCAAATTCGCGCGCATCGACATCACGCCCCGTCAGCGTGCCGAGCATGGCCTTGCGCGACATCCCGACCATAACCGGCCCACCCCATTCAGTCAGCTGATTCACATGGTTGAGAAGCCTCAGGTTGTGCGCCAGCGTTTTGCCAAAGCCGAAACCGGGGTCGACCACCAGCCGGTCACGCTTGATTCCTGCCGCTTCACACGCCTGCACCCTTTCCTGCAGAAACAGTTTCACATCCTGGACCACATCTCCATAGTGAGGGGCCTGTTGCATGCTGTGGGGTTCTCCCTGCATGTGCATCAGACAAGCGGCCGCATCTGATGCTGCGACTGTTTCCAGCGCTCCAGGCGCACGCAATGCCATCACATCGTTCACCATGGCCGCACCGGCATCCAGCGCAGCCTGCATCACTTCGGGCTTGCGGGTATCGACGGACACCACGCAACCGCATTCAACCAGTGCTGCGATCACCGGCAACACGCGCCGGCATTCCTCTTCTACCGTCACTGCTGCTGCGCCGGGACGGGTTGATTCCCCACCGACGTCGAGGATATCGGCACCATCTTCCTGCAGCTTGAGTGCATGCTGAATGGCTGCCCGGGAATCCACCCAACGCCCGCCATCCGAAAACGAATCGGGCGTAATGTTGACGATGCCCATGATGAGTGGACGAGCCAGAGAAAGGCGGTGTGGGCCTGCGTGGAGAAAGGACATAAAAAATGGAGGGGCCAGAGCCCCTCCATTGTAGTGCGAGTCCCGCCAAACGCTCAGGCTTCCTGAGCCGGTTGAGTAGAAGGCGCGGGAGCGCTGGGTTTGTCACCGTCGCCGCTCGTGGGCGGTTGTGGCGTCGTTGAAGGCTTGGGTGGCCGGGCGGGACGTCCTGCCATGATGTCGCCAATCTGCTCGGCATCGATGGTTTCCCATTCCATCAGGGCGGCAGTCATCGCCTCGACCTTGTCACGGCCTTCGGTCAGAATCGATTGAGCCCGTGCGTATTGTTCATCCAGAATTCGGCGAATTTCGATATCGATTTTCTGCATGGTGGACTCGCTCATGTTCTTGTGCGTCGTCACCGAGCGCCCCAGAAACACTTCACCTTCGTTTTCACCATACACCATCGGACCCAAGGCATCGGACATGCCGTAACGCGTCACCATGTCGCGCGCGATGCTGGTGGCGCGCTCGAAATCGTTCGACGCGCCAGTCGAAATGCTGCCGACAAATATTTCTTCGGCCACCCGGCCACCAAACAGCATGCAGATTTGCGCCAGCATCTGATCCTGATACAGGCTGTAACGATCCAGTTCAGGCAACGACATGGTCACGCCCAGCGCACGGCCACGCGGGATCACGGTTACTTTATGCACCGGATCGCAGCCCGGCAGGGACATGCCGATCACGGCATGTCCTGACTCGTGGTAAGCCGTTTTCTTTTTGTCCTCGGGTGTAATCACCATGGACTTGCGCTCGGCGCCCATGAAGATCTTGTCCTTGGCTTGTTCAAAGTCCTCCATGTCCACCAGACGCTTGTTGGAACGTGCGGCAAACAGGGCAGCTTCATTGACCAGATTGGCCAGATCGGCACCGGACATGCCGGGGGTGCCGCGCGCCAGGATGTCGGCGCGCACGTCTGGGGCAACCGGCACCTTGCGCATGTGCACCAGCAGGATCTGCTCGCGGCCGCGAATGTCGGGCAGCCCCACCACCACCTGGCGGTCGAATCGACCCGGGCGCAACAGGGCCGGATCGAGCACGTCGGGACGGTTGGTCGCCGCAACCACGATCACGCCGGCATTGGCTTCGAATCCATCCATCTCGACCAGCAACTGGTTAAGCGTCTGCTCGCGTTCATCGTTACCGCCACCCAGGCCGGCACCACGCTGACGACCCACAGCGTCAATTTCATCGATGAAAATGATGCACGGCGAATTTTTCTTGGCCTGCTCGAACATGTCGCGTACGCGCGCAGCACCGACACCGACAAACATTTCGACGAAATCGGAACCCGAAATGCTGAAGAACGGCACCTTGGCTTCACCCGCAATCGATCGCGCCAGCAGCGTTTTACCGGTACCCGGTGGGCCCACCAGCAACACGCCACGCGGGATCCGTCCCCCCAGCTTCTGGAAGCGCGACGGGTCTTTCAGAAACTCGACCATTTCGACGACATCTTCCTTGGCCTCGTCGCAGCCTGCCACATCGGCAAACGTGACCGGATTGGTGTTTTCATCAAGCAGGCGCGCCTTGCTTTTACCGAACGAAAACGCACCGCCCTTGCCGCCACCCTGCATCTGGCGCATGAAGAATATCCAGACGCCGATCAACAGCAACATGGGGAACCACGAAATGAACAGGCTCATCAGGAAAGAAGGCTGCTCTTCCGGCTTGGCTTCAACCGACACGCCGTTTTTCAGCAGGTCGGACACCATCCACGGATCGCTCGGCGCATAGCTGGTAAAACGCTGGCCATCGCTGCGTTCGCCCTTCAGCACATTGCCCTCGATCACGACCTTGGAAATCTGTTGCTGGCGCACCTCATCAATGAACTGCGAATAGGGCAACTGCGTCTGCGTCGAGCGCTGGGCGCCGAACTGGTTGAATACCGTCATCAGGACAACGGCAATAATCAACCAGATCGCGATATTCTTGGACAGATTGTTCACTCTTACTCCTTGGTGCCAGATCAGCACATTTAGCTTGGTGCTAATTTAGCAGCACATTTAGACTCATTCTAAACCCTAATAATCCGGGTTGTCACGGCATACCGCTTTACGTTGCAATCGGGCGGCGACCCAGCAGATACACCTCGGTGCTTCGATCACGCGAAGCATCAGGCTTGCGGATGATCACCTGCTCAAACGCCTGTTTCATTTGGGACCGGAAATCTTCAAAACCCACGCCCTGAAATACTTTGACCAGAAAAGCGCCATCCGGTTTCAGCCAGTTCACGGCAAAGTCGAGCGCCAACTCGCATAAATGATAGTGACGCGCCTGATCACTCAGCATCACCCCACTGATATTGGGTGCCATATCGCTTAATACAAGATCAACCCGCCCGGATTGCAACTTTTCTTCCAGCCAGGCCAGCGCTTCGGGTTCGGTGAAATCGCCTTCCAGGCTGTCGACGCCCGGCATGGGTGCCATCGGCAGCAAATCGATCGCCAGCACCCTGCCCTGCCGCTTCATTGCCTGCACTGCCAACTGGCACCAGCTACCCGGGGCCGCGCCCAGATCCACGACGGTCATGCCGGGCCGCAACAAATGGTCACGCTTGTCGATTTCCAGCAATTTATAGGCCGCCCGCGAACGGTAGCCGTCCTGCTGCGCTTTTTTCACATAGGGGTCCGTGACGTGCTCATGCATCCAGGCACTACCCGATTTGGTTCGTTTCGGTTTCTGTGCCATCTCTATCGGCTACAATCCGCGCTCAGTTTAAGGAAACAGCATGAAATCACTTACGCCGCCACAACGGCAATATCTCAGGAGCCTGGCCCACAGTCGCCAACCGGTCGTCATGATTGGAAATAATGGCCTCAGCGCCGCCGTGACGAAGGAAATCGAGTTGGCATTGAATGCCCACGAACTCATCAAAATCAAGGCGGCCAGCGATGAACTGGATACGCGCCGCACCTGGATGGCAGAAATATGCGCCACGACCGGCGCGAGTCCGGTCCAGCAAATAGGCAAAATATTGGTGATTTATCGTGCCGCAGCCAAGCCCGTGATTGCCTTGCCGAAATGACGGGGCCATATCAGGCGGCAGCAGACGATGCCTAACGCGCCAATCCCGAACGCCAGATCAGCACCAGTCCCAAGCCGCTTTGAATCAGATACAGAATACTTGAGACACCATGCCAGCGCGCAAAGCGGTCGGCAAACACGCTTTGCATGACTGCATGCGGCATCGCCTGATTTTTCAGTCCCTGCATCACAGGCTGAATCCCGAAATGGCCGGCCAGAGTTAACACCAGCATGACCGCTACTGCCCAGAAAAACAGGGTTTTCAGCGCGCCACCGCCATCACGGGCAACCCGGTAAATCAGCAGATACACGGCTGTTGCAATGCCAACCCAGGCAATGACCGCGAACAGTTTCCCCGCCAGCAAACCAGCCAGTTGCTTGTCACCCAGACTTGAAAACAGCACCGGCGCGGCAATGTAACCGATCGCCCACATGCCGCCGATCCACAGCACCAGCGACGTCCCGGCAAGACCATCCCAGAAACGACGCATATCTATTTGTACAGCACATCCAGCACTTCGTACTGGCGCACACCGCCTGGCGCCTGTACATCCACTTCGTCACCGGCCGATTTTCCAATCAACGCCCGGGCAATGGGTGACGAAACGGAAATCTTGCCCTGCTTGATGTCGGCTTCATCATCGCCGACGATCTGATAGGTCACGGATTCTTCGGTATTGGCATCTTCGAGTTCTACCGTCGCGCCAAAGACAATCCGTCCGTCCGCATCCAGCGTGGTCGGATCAATGATCTGCGCATTCGACAGCTTGCCTTCAATGTCGGCAATCCGCCCTTCGACAAAACCCTGTTTTTCCTTGGCCGCATCGTACTCGGCATTCTCGGACAGGTCACCCTGCGCACGGGCTTCCGCAATGGCCTGAATGACGGCAGGCCGCTCCACGCTCTTGAGTTGCTGCAACTCGAGGCGCAGCTTTTCAGCGCCCACGATGGTGAGTGGATATTTGTTCACAATCTAGCCCTTTTAAATCAATGCAGGCGCTGATGCAGCGACTGCAGGGAATACACCTTGAGTTCGGTTCCATGCTGCATGCCCATGCAGGCTGCAGCTGCGCCCGCCAGCGTGGTGAAGTACACCACCCGACGTGAAAGTGCCTCGGCACGGATGGCGTAGGAATCCTTGACCGCCTTCTTGTCTTCGACCACGTTGACGATGAAATCAATTTCACCGTTCTTGATCATGTCGACGATGTGGGGGCGGCCTTCCTTGACCTTGTTCACCACGGCAACCGGAATGCCCGCCGCTTCAATCGCCTGCGCCGTGCCACGGGTAGCCACCAGATTAAAGCCAAGATCACGCAACGCCTGGGCAACCTCGATCACGACGACATGATCACCCGACCGCACGCTGACAAACGCCCGCCCGCCCGGCTTGGGCAACTCGGAACTCGACGCCAGCTGCGACTTGACGAAGGCCTCGCCGAAATTGTCGCCGACGCCCATGACTTCCCCCGTCGACTTCATTTCCGGGCCGAGAATGGTGTCGACGCCAGGAAACTTGCGGAACGGGAACACGGCTTCTTTCACCGAGAAATACGGCGGGATGATCTCTTTTTCGAATCCTTGCGATTTCAGTGAAATGCCCGCCATGGCGCGTGCAGCAATCTTGGCCAGCGGCGCACCAATGGCCTTCGAGACAAAGGGCACGGTGCGGGATGCCCGCGGATTCACTTCGAGCACATAGACCGTGCCGCCCTGAATCGCAAACTGCACGTTCATCAACCCCACCACCTTCAGTGCCTTGGCCATCGCCACGGTCTGGCGGCGCAATTCGTCCTGAACTTCACTCGTCAGGCTGTACGGCGGCAACGAACACGCCGAATCGCCCGAATGCACGCCGGCCTGTTCAATGTGCTGCATGATGCCGCCGATCACCACATCTTCGCCGTCGGACAAGGCATCGATATCGACTTCGATCGCATCGTTCAGGAATCGGTCGAGCAGCACCGGTGACTTGTTGGACACCTTGACGGCCTCGGTCATGTAGCGCCGCAGATCGGCCTCTTCACGCACGATTTCCATGGCACGACCGCCCAGCACATAGCTCGGACGAACCACCAGCGGATAACCGATTTCCTCGGCCATGCGAATGGCGCTGTCCGGATTGCGCGCCGTACGGTTGGGCGGTTGTTTCAAACCCAGTTCCTGCAGCATTTTCTGGAAGCGCTCGCGGTCTTCCGCCGCGTCGATCATGTCAGGACTGGTGCCGATGATGGGCACGCCGTTGCGCTCCAGATCACGCGCCAGCTTCAACGGGGTTTGCCCGCCATACTGCACGATCACGCCAAAAGGCTTTTCGATGCGCACGATTTCGAGCACGTCTTCCAGCGTCAGTGGTTCGAAGTACAGGCGGTCGGAAGTATCGTAATCAGTGGAAACGGTTTCCGGATTGCAGTTGACCATAATGGTCTCGAAACCGTTTTCGCGCAGCGCCAGGGCGGCATGCACACAGCAATAATCGAATTCAATACCCTGGCCGATGCGGTTGGGTCCGCCGCCCAGCACCATGATTTTTTTCGCATTGCTCGGATTCGACTCACATTCTTCCTCGTAGGTCGAATACATGTAGGCAGTCTGCGTGGAGAACTCGGCCGCGCAGGTGTCCACCCGCTTGTAAACCGGATGCAAGGCCAACGCATTGCGACGCGCACGCACCGCATGCTGATCGGTGTTTAGCAGCCGCGCCAGCCGGCGGTCCGAGAAGCCGGCACGCTTCAGATGCCGCAGCTCGTCGCGCGCAATGTCGGGCAGCGCACGTCCGGACAGCGAGGTTTCCAGTTCGATCAGACCTTCGATCTGGTCAAGAAACCAGGGATCGATTTTCGAGACCGCGTGGATCTCGGCCAGGCTCATCCCGATACGGAACGCATCGCCCACATACCAGATGCGCTCGGGACCGGGAGACATCAGCTCGGCTTCAATTTCATCGCGATCAGTGGTCTTCGGGTCAAAGCCGTCCGCGCCGACTTCCAGACCCCGCAACGCCTTCTGCAGCGATTCCTGGAAAGTGCGACCCATGGCCATCACTTCGCCCACCGATTTCATCTGGGTGGTCAGACGGTCGTCCGCCTGGGGAAATTTCTCGAAGGCAAAACGCGGAATCTTGGTGACCACATAGTCGATGGATGGCTCGAACGAGGCCGGGGTGGCACCGCCCGTAATGTCGTTCTGCAGTTCGTCGAGCGTATAGCCGACCGCCAGCTTGGCCGCCACCTTGGCAATCGGGAAGCCGGTCGCCTTCGAGGCCAGCGCGGATGAACGCGACACGCGCGGATTCATCTCGATCACCACCATGGCCCCGTTAGCCGGATTGATGGCGAACTGCACGTTGGAGCCGCCCGTGTCCACGCCAATTTCGCGCAGCACTGCCAGGCTCGCGTTACGCAGCAGCTGGTATTCCTTGTCGGTCAGGGTTTGGGCCGGCGCCACCGTGATGGAGTCGCCCGTATGTACGCCCATCGGGTCGAAGTTCTCGATCGAGCAGATGATGATGCAGTTGTCCTTGCGGTCACGCACCACTTCCATCTCGTACTCTTTCCAGCCGAGCAGCGATTCCTCGATCAGCAGTTCATGCGTCGGCGAGGCTTCCAGTCCGCGCTCGCAAATGGCGACGAACTCATCCCGGTTGTACGCAATGCCGCCGCCCGAACCACCCATGGTGAACGAAGGTCGGATGATCGTCGGAAAGCCCATCGCAGCCTGAACCTGCAAGGCTTCTTCCATGCTGTGCGCAATCGACGAACGCGCTGACCCCAGTCCCAGCCGGGTCATCGCGGCCTTAAATTTTTCGCGGTCTTCGGCCTTGTCGATGGCTTCCTTGGAAGCACCGATCATCTCGACGTTGTATTTTTCCAGCACGCCATGCTTGGCCAGGTCCAGCGCGCAATTCAGCGCATCGATGTAGGTGACATCGGCCATGTCCGGGTCGGTCATGATCGTGGCCGGATTGCTGTTGACGAGAATGACCTTGTAGCCCTCCTCGCGCAGGGCCTTGCAGGCCTGCGCGCCGGAATAGTCGAACTCGCACGCCTGCCCGATCACGATCGGGCCCGCGCCAATGATAAGAATGCTTTTTAAGTCAGAACGCCTGGGCATAATCAGTTTACCGGGGCATGGTCAGCCATCAGCTGAATAAATCGGTCGAACAAATAACTCACGTCGTGCGGGCCAGGACTGGCTTCAGGGTGGCCCTGGAAGCTGAACGCAGGCGCATCGGTTCGCGCAATCCCTTGCAGCGAGCCATCAAACAGTGAGACATGGGTGCTGCGCAAATTGGCCGGTAGGGTCGCCGCATCCACGGCAAAACCGTGGTTCTGGCTGGTAATCGCCACCCGTCCACTGTCGAGATCCTTGACCGGATGATTGGCGCCATGGTGACCGAATTTCATTTTCAGGGTCCTGGCCCCCGAGGCAAGTGCGAGTAGCTGATGTCCCAGACAGATGCCAAAGGTCGGCACGCCCGCCGCTACCACTTCGGCAATCGCCCGGATGGCGTAATCGCATGGCTCCGGATCGCCCGGACCATTGGACAAAAATACCCCGTCCGGTTTCAGGGCCAGCGCTTCGGCCGAAGTGGCTGTGGCGGGCAGCACGGTCAATCGACAGCCCCGCTCTGCCAGCATGCGCAGGATATTGCGTTTGACGCCGTAATCGAATGCCACCACATGAAACCGCGGCTCGGTCTGCTGCCCGTAGCCGCTTCCCAGATTCCATTCGGTTTCCGTCCACGTATAGGCTTCGGACGCAGTCACCACTTTGGCCAGATCCATGCCGGCCAACCCCGGAAAGGCGCGGGCCGCTTCAAGCGCCGCGGCTTCATCCGGCGTGCCCGCCATGATGCAGCCACTTTGCGCGCCCCCCTCCCGCAGGATCCGGGTCAGTCGACGCGTATCGACGTCGGCAATCGCCACAATGTTCTGGCTTCTGAGATGCTCGCTGAGCGATGTTCCAGCGCGGAAATTCGAATACAAACGCGGCACATCGCGTACGACCAGACCGGCGGCGTGCACACGATCCGCCTCGACGTCCTCGGTATTGATGCCAGTATTGCCGATGTGTGGATAGGTCAGCGTCACGATCTGACGCGAATAGGACGGATCGGTGAGGATTTCCTGATAACCGGTCATGGCAGTGTTGAACACCACTTCACCGGTTGTAATGCCGTCGGCACCGATGGAGAGGCCGCGAAAGACCGAACCGTCAGCTAAAACGAGGATGGCGGGCTGGGCACGAGACAAGGAATACTCCGGAAAGCAGGTGACAAAATTCAGGCGGGCCGCTTGCGCGAACCCGCCTGAACTTGAATACGTGCATTGTAGCCGATCCTGTCGACGGCTTCAATGTTTTCCCCGCCTTTCAGCCTTTGGAATCGGGCTGCAGATGATCCAGGCCGCCATCCATGTCGAGTTCGGTCAACTCGGTAAATCCCCCGATGCAGGTGCCGTCGACAACAATCTGCGGCACGGTGCGCGCGCCGTTGGTTACCTCGGCAAACTCCTTCATGGCTTCGCGATCGAGATCAATGCGGACTTCGTCGTAGCCGATCCCCCGTTTGTCGAGGAAAGCCTTGGTTTTGACGCATATGGGGCAGGTGCCGGTACTGTAGACCTTGACGGGATTCATGCTGTGTCCTGTTCGTAAGCAGTTAATTCAGATTCAATACATCACGCATATCGTACAAACCCGCCTTGCGCCCCTGCAGCCATTTGGCCGCACGCAACGCCCCCAGCGCGAAAGTGGCGCGGCTGCTGGCCTTGTGGGTCAGTTCGACGCGTTCGCCCACTCCAGCGAACAGCAACGTGTGATCGCCCACGATGTCGCCACCGCGGACGGTGGCAAAACCGATGGTTGTCGGGTCACGCTCGCCGGTCACCCCTTCCCGCCCGTAGACGGCGCAACGGGCAAGATTCCGGTTGGTCGCGCCGGCAACGGCCTGCCCCAAGCCCAACGCCGTACCGGACGGCGCATCGACCTTGTGACGATGATGGGCCTCGATGATCTCGATGTCGTAGCCATCCTCAAGCACCTGGGCGGCCAGTTCGGCCAGCTTCATCAGCAGATTGACCCCCACGCTCATGTTGGGTGCGAAAACAACGGGGATCTGTTTTGCGGCGGCAGCGATGCGTGCCTTGCCGGCATCATCAAAGCCAGTGGTGCCGATAACCAGCGGCACGCCGGCGGCCACACAGGCGTCAAGATAGCCAAAGGTGGCCTCGGGGCGGGTGAAATCGATCAAGACCTGAGCGCCCTTCAGCGCGACGTCCGGCCGATCCGTCACCATCACACCGCTGGCTGCCCCCCAGGCAACACCCGCATCCACGCCCAGCATCGGACTGGCAGGCCGATCGATCGCCGCACCCAGCGTGCAGCCGGCATCGGCCGACACGGCTTCGAGCAGTGCCCGCCCCATGCGGCCGGACACGCCGGCAATCGCGATACTCACTGTCATGGCTTGGCGTTCTTCAGCATCGAAAGCACTTTCTCTTCGACAATCAGCCAGCGGCCATCGCTTTCAGTCATGCGCAGCTGCTTGACGACCGCATCACGATAGCTCTCGGAACGGTAAAACTGATTGAATGTCACCGTGGCCGGAACGAAAAGGGCATCGTAAGCGGCGATGTAGGCGTCGTCATCACGCTGCGACCAGGCTTTTACCCAGTCGTTCAGGGCGTCGAGCACCGGCGCATCGCTTGCATCAACGGCGGGTTTCGCATCGATGGCCGACCCCATGACGTCAGGCTTGATTTGCTCAGCGTCGTTTTCCGATTGCAGCTTCAGATCAGCCCGTGCAGCCGGAGCAGCCATGGCCGGAGCCGATACGTTTTTGACCGCGGTGCTTGCCGGTTCGGGCAACGCTGCAACCACACTGGATTCGGTTACAGGCGGCCGAACAGTTTGCGGGGAGGCAGCGACCGCCGTTGCAACGGCCGGCGCAATCGTGGCAGGGACAGTGGCGGCTGACGTCGTCACGGTGGCCGCCGCACTGGCCGCCGCCAGATCGGGCGCGGACACACCCGCAGGCGCGAGCTTAGCCTGGGATGACGCTTCGACCGATGCCGCCTTGGGCGCAAGCGGCTCAGGCGTCGGCCGGGTGTCGGCGGCGAGCGGCAATGCCAGGGTTTCGACTTTCGACTCGGGTGTCATGACCGCCGGAGCGGGCTCAGCAGACGGGGCAGCTGTCGGCAGATCGCCTTCAATGCGCACCAGGGTATCGCCTTCGAAGAATAGGGAAATGTGCTTTTGCTCGGCCAGTTTGCCGGCCTTGTAATCCACATACACATAATCCCAGCGATCGCTCCGGAACGGGTCCACCAGCAAGGGGGTTCCAAGCAGGAAGCGAACCTGTGAGCGGTTAAGACCCGTTTTGAGGCGCGACACATTTTCCTGATCGAGCGCATTGCCTTGCTGGACATCAATGCGGTGGGGACCGATCTTGAACCCGGAACACCCGGTAACCAGGCTCAACAGCAGGGCAGAAATCAGGAAATGACGCATAACCAAGTCACCGTAAGGGTAGGAGGAGTGGGAAAAAAACGTATCATAACGTATTCATGTACTCAATCTGGAGACCCCATTGAGCAATCCTTCCGATCTCAAGAACATCGGTCTCAAGGCCACGCTGCCGCGTCTGAAAATCCTCGATTTGTTCGAACAGAGCAACAAGCGTCACATGACGGCCGAAGAGGTATATCGGCTGCTTTCTGACGAAGGTCTGGAAATCGGACTGGCCACGGTTTACCGCGTCCTCACCCAGTTCGAACAGGCCGGCCTGCTGATGCGCCATCATTTTGACAGCGACAAGGCTGTGTTCGAACTCAACCACGGCGATCACCACGACCACCTGGTGTGCCTGCAATGCGGCAAGGTCGAGGAATTCATGGACAGCGAAATCGAAAAACGCCAGCACCGCATCGCCAAGGAACGCGGCTTTTCCATCCACGATCATTCACTGCAAATTTACGCAGATTGCATCAAGGAAAACTGCCCCAATCGCAAGCCGGGCGACACGCGTCAACGCCTGTAAGGCCGGATCGCCGCACACAATCCGGCCACGCCCTCGATCAGGCGCGGCGTGGGGCGATGCAGCAAATCCGCGTCCACCCTTACAAACCCCTGCTGCCTGACTGCCGGTAATGCAGCAAACTGCTGCCACTGGCGCTGTATGTCGGGTGCGTCGCTGCCGCTCAGAATCAGTTCGGGCGCGCGTTGCAGCACGGCCTCACGCGACACTACCGGCGCGAGTCCGGGCAGATCGTCGAAAATATTTCGCGCCCCGCATCGCGCCAGCGCATCACTGATCCAGTGCGAGCCGCCTACCGTTATCAAGGGCCGATCCCATACCTGATAGAACACGTTCAACGGAGGCTTGCCGTTAGCCGCTACCTGAAGCGCTGCCAACTGCGCGGAATATTTCCGGGCGGCCGCATGTCCCTCCGCGGCATGACCGGTTGCCTGCCCGATCAAATCCAGCAAACGTGCCACGTCGTCCAGCCGACTGGCTTGTGTCTGCAAAACAGGCAAGCCCATTTTGCGCAGGCCGTACAGGTCTGCAGCACGATTACCGCCCAACCAGACAATAACCAGATCCGGCTTCAAGGCCAGTATCCGCTCAAAATTGATACGGCTGAAATCACCGACGGGCGGAATCGCTCGCGCCGCCTTTGGGTAATCGCTGGCGCTGTCGACCCCGACCACCTGGGCGCCCGCGCCCACGGCAAACAACAGTTCGGTGAGGTGCGGCGTCAGCGAAATGATGCGCTGGGGCGGACGGGTGAATTCAAGCGTCTGTCCGGCATCGTCAAGCAGACGGATGGTCGCGGCTTGCGCGGGCAAGACCAGCAACAGACACAGACAGCAGGTGAGGTGGCGAATCAACGGCCTGCCAGCGTCCCGCCATGGAAGACCAGGCTCGCGCGCCCGTCCTCGAAACGCATGCGGGTCAGCGAGGCTGTAGCCACCTCGATGCGATAGGCATGTACAAGCGGAATGTGTAATGCCCAGGCAAAAGCCATGCGGATCACGCCGGCATGGCCCACCAACAAGACGTGCTGACCCGCGTGCTGCTCGATCAGCGTCTTAAGGCCAGCGGCCACCCGGGCCTGGAATTCGGTCAGCGGCTCGGCCCCGGCCGGACGCGCATTCACCGGATCAGCCTTGAAGCGAGCCAGCGTACCCGGTGCTGCCTGCTCGATCTCGGCGGCCGACTTGCCTTCCCATTCACCAAAGCCGACTTCCATCAGGCGTTCGTCGAATGTCAGCGGCAAATCGTGCTGCTGCGACAGGGTTTCGGCAAACTCGCGGCAACGCACCAGCGGGGAAGAAACGATCCGGGTCCATGGCTTGGCATCGCCCACCGCAGCCTGCATCTGTGCCCAGCCCTTTGCAGATAGCGGGTCATCGATCTGGCCACGATATTTGCGTCCTCCGACGGGTTCGCCGTGGCGCATCATATCCAGTGTCGTGATCACACTGTCATGACCAGATTGTCGCGATGAATCAGCTCCGGTTCGTCCATGTAGCCGAGCTCGGCCTCGATTTCGGTGCTGGGCCTGCCAGCTATCCGGCGCGCTTCGACCGCGCTGTAATTGATCAGTCCACGCGCAATTTCATGCCCTTCCTCATCGACGATCGCCACTACTTCGCCGCGCTGGAAATCACCGGTCACGCCTTTCGCCCCGACTGACAACAGACTTTTTCCTTCTTCCTGCAGGGCGCGTACTGCGCCCGCATCAATCACCACGCCACCGCGAAGCTGCAGATGATCGGCCAGCCACTGACGGCGTGCTGCCAAGGTCTCCTGGCGTGACACCAGTTGGGTCCCGATGGCCTCGCCCGCTGCCAGGCGCAGCAGCACGTTCTCTTCGCGCCCGCTGCAAATCACGGTATGGGCACCACTGCGGGCGGCACGCTTGGCCGCCAGAATTTTGGTCAGCATGCCGCCCGTGCCCACGCTGCTCCCCGCGCCACCCGCCATTTTTTCCAGATCGGGATCACCCGCATGGGCGTTCATGACCAGCGTGGCGCCGGGTTCCTTGCGTGGATCCGCGGTATACAGTCCAGGCTGGTCGGTCAGGATGATCAGACAGTTGGCATCGACCAGATTGGTCACCAGTGCGGCCAGCGTATCGTTGTCACCCAGGCGGATTTCATCGGTTGCGATGGCATCGTTTTCATTGATGATGGGCACCGCACGCAGTTCCAGCAGAATGCGCAGGGAGGAACGCGCATTCAGGTAACGGGTGCGATCAACCAGGTCTTCGTGGGTGAGCAGCACCTGTGCAGCGTTCAGCCCATGGGCACGAAAAATTGATTCATAAGCCTGCACCATCCCCATCTGCCCAACCGCAGCGGCAGCCTGCAATTTCCTGACCGACTTGGGACGCCGGGTCCAGCCCAGCCGTGAAATGCCCTCGGCAATCGCGCCGCTGGAAACCAGCACCACTTCCCTGCCCTGCTCGGTGAGTGCCGCGATCTGTTCGGCCCAGTGGGATAACGCGGCACGATCGAGACCCCGACCTTCCGCCGTCACCAGACTCGAGCCCACTTTCACGACTATCCGCCGTGCATGCCTGACGACCGACGCGTTCATCGCGCTGCCCGTCGCAGGTTCTGCGCCGCCTCCTTGCTATCCCGCACACGGAGGCCGTCACGGCAGAAAACATCTTCGTACAGCGCTTTCTGATACGACAACAGCGAGCGCAGCTTGATGTTGTCCCAGTTGGCGTTGCGTGCCTTGGTCCAGGTGCCGTCAGGCTGACCATAGGCATATAGCCTTCGCTCACCCGATTCGCAGCGCATTCCCTCGAAAGATACGGTTTTGGCGCCTCCCGCCGCTTCGATCACCACGGTGTAACGAACCACGTTGTCCGCGCCGACGCTGATCGACCCGGTATCGACAAAGTACGTGTTGCGCGTCGCCGACGACACAGTGAACGGCAACAGATTCGCGTCCTGGGGATAAGCCGGCAGCGCCGCCGCCACTTCGGCCAAGGGCTTGTCCTGAGCAAACTCACGTTCAACATCGCCCCACTCGGCATGAGCAACAAGAGGGACGCACACAAACAGGATGGGCAGTAATTTCATGCCATGCATTTTATTGATTCAGCCGCTGGATGTCTTCAAGAAATATCAATGCAGCAATACGGCACTCGAATTCTGGACGACTCGCGCTGAATCGATACCGACGTCGTGTGGCTGGGCTAGAATCCACTCCTATCGAATACATCCGGACACCGAACCGGACTTGATCAACCCCGACCCCATTCAACATGCTGCCTGCCTCCCTCAAACGCTACGCCTGGCTTTCCATCGCTGCGGCCCTGGCCACCATTCTGCTCAAGGGCTGGGCCTGGTGGCTGACCGGCTCGGTCGGCCTGCTCTCCGATGCGATCGAATCCTTCGTCAACCTGGGAGCGGCCATGATGGCGCTGGCCATGTTGTCTCTGGCGGCACTGCCGGCAGATGACAACCATGCGCATGGACACGGCAAGGCAGAATACTTCTCCAGCGCATTCGAAGGCCTCCTGATATTCATCGCGGCCATCAGCATAGGCTACGCCGCCATTAATCGCCTGTACGCACCCCAGCCGATCGAAGACGTGTGGATTGGACTGGGCGTGTCGATCATTGCGGGGGCCATCAATCTGGTCACGGCCCGGACCCTGATGCGGGTCGGCCGCGAATACAAATCCATTACGCTCGAAGCCGATGCGCATCACCTGCTGACCGACGTCTGGACGTCGATTGGGGTCGTGGTGGGTGTCGGGCTGGTCTGGCTGACCGGCTGGTTGTGGCTCGACCCGGTGATCGCCCTGATCGTGGCCATCAACATCCTGTGGACCGGCTGGCAGCTGCTGCAACGTTCCGCTGCCGGCCTGATGGACGTCTCCATTCCGGAAGTCGAAATCCAGGCGATTGAAGCCGTACTGGATCGTTATCGCGCGCAAGGGCTCGAATTCCACGCCCTGCGCACGCGCCAGGCCGGCACCCGCGCATTCGTTACCTTCCATCTTCTGGTGCCAGGCGCGTGGACGGTCCAGATTGGGCACGACTGGTCGGAACGCATCGAGGCCGACATACGCGAAGCCGTTCAGAACGCGCACATCACCACGCATCTGGAGCCCAAGGAAGACCCTGTCTCGATGGCGGATCAGGAACTGGATCGGCTGGACAACTAATTCTGCACCGCCACGCCGTTCCATTCCGCATTCATGAAACGTCCCGGTCCGCCGGGACAACGCAGCGCGTTCGTTTCCAGGCCCGATACGCCCGCGCATACGCAATCAGGTTAACGCCTACGACCAGCGTGCCCAGCATCATCTGAATCGATAAGCTCAGGTTGTCGGGATACAGGGTGGGCAGCAGATAATGGTCTACAAAATCGCCGCGGTAGGACCCGCCGCCACCACGCGCACGTAGCGCGTTTTCAAGCGGTGTGAGCGGGCAAATCCCACCGCTGAATTCAATATACGCACCCCACGACGCGGCGGGCACGTGCAGCCACACCAGCCCGGGCCAGCGCACCAGCAAAAAACCACCCGCCACGGCAAAGGTGACAAACAGCAGATGCAGCACCACAAGCGTGTCAGCGAGGAACAGGTTCATCGTGAGTCACGGCACAGCGAGAGGGTCGTCCCATGCGCATCTGCGGCCCGGCGCCGCCACACAACCAGTCTGCCCGCCATAACGGGCCGAGCGCAACATGCCGGCTCAGGCGTTCCGATAGATGAAATCCCGCTTGAACGGATAATTCGGCTGGCCGCCGTGGATGCCCTTGCCGGCCAGCACTTGCCACAGTTCCATCCAGCCATGATCGAAGGCATAGGCCGAGCCGCCCATGTAAATGCGCCAGATGCGGTATTTCTGTTCGCCGATCAGCTGACGGGCTTCGTCGGCATGCTGCTCCAGCCGGGCAACCCAATGCCACAGGGTTTGACCATAATGCGGGCGAAGATTTTCCGCATCCAGACACTCGAGACCACTGGCGGATGCACCCCGCAACACATCAGAGGCGTGAACCAGCTCGCCGCCCGGAAAAACATAATCCTCGATGAATTCGGCAATGCCGCTGCCCAGACCACTTGAATCGAGCTCGGCTGTCGTAATGCCGTGATTGAGCACCAGGCCGCCGGGTTTCAGCAGCGAAGCAATCCGGTCGAAATAGGCAGCAAGATTGGCACGCCCGACATGTTCGAACATGCCGACGCTGGCGATCTTGTCATAGCTTTCGGTCTCCGACAGGTCACGGTAATCCATCGTCCGCACCTCGACCCGGTCCGTCAGCCCGAGCATATCGATCCGCTGGCTGACAAACGCATGCTGGTCGTCCGACAGAGTGATGCCCACCGCCCGCACGCCGAAGTGCTCAGCCGCATGCAGAATCAGGCCGCCCCAGCCGCAGCCAATGTCGAGAAAGCGTTCACCGGGCTTGAGATCGAGTTTGCGGCAGATGTGATCGAGCTTGGCTTCCTGTGCAGCTTCCAGGCTCATGTCCGGCGACTTGAAGTAGGCACAGGAATAGACTCGCCGCGCATCCAGCCACAGGGCGTAAAAGTCATTGGACACGTCGTAGTGATACTGGATGTTCCTGCGGTCCCTGGTGCGCGTATGACGCCACCATTTCCAGCCGTCCGAGACGGTTTTCGGTGCGCAATCACTTGCGTTGCACAAGCGATCGCCCAGCGCCAGGATGTCGTGGATGTCGCCTTCCAGGTCGAGCGCGCCTTCGACATAAGCCCGCGCCAACGCGCCCAGACTGGGGGTGGCCATGGCCTTGAGGCTGGCCGCCTGATTCAACCTGATCCGGACGTCGGCAAGGTCGTTTCGCCCCACCTGCTGGCCATTCCACAATTCAACCACGAGTGGCAGACCGGAAACCTCCAGCCGTCGCCGTACCTGACGCACCAACAGATGATCCAGCATCTCGCCCTCCTCCAAAACGGGCGGTGCGAATTGTTTTACCGCCCTGGGTTGAATCTAGGACAAATCCACCACCAGTGCTGCACGGATGTTTTCAGCCAGCGTCATGGGCTCTACCCGGTAGGCATCAAGGTCGATCCCCATGCAGATGGCGCTGCCCGCCTTGGCAGCTGAAATCGAGGTGGGATCCAGCTCAAACCGCAGAAAGTGCACCGCCGAGGTTTTTTCCGCGTTCTCGCGTTCCATGTCTTCGTCCGCGATGGCAAAGGCCATGGGCTGATCAGCCACCTGCACCCACACTCGGTCCTCGATACCCTTCAGCTGTTCCAGCGCCAGCTTGCGTTCGTCCGGGTCGGAATACTGGATCATCATGGTGGCCTTCCAGTTGCTGCCGTCTGGCACCAGCGGATTGTAGGCATCCAGTTCTTCCTGAATACCGGCATCCTCAAACTTGCGCTCGGCGCGCAGCATTTCCTGAATCTGGTAACGCATGGTTTTCTCGTCTTCGAAAATCAGCGAGACGTGATCGCCGAGCTCGACCATGCGGTTCTTCTTGTGCGCCATGATTTCGGCACGCAGCGTGGTGCGCACCTTGGCATACCCTTCCAGGGTCATCAGGCTGTCACGGGTAATGTGCGGCATCGTGTTCTCCTTGCGAACAATGTTCATTCAAGACCATAGGCCATGCGCAGCAGCGTGATCGGGTGCTGTTTCTGCGCGGTGGATTCGCCCATGCCCTGCAGGATGTGGCGCGCGGCAATCGCGCAGTCCGAACTCACATAGTCGGCTTGCGGTTCGGCCATCTGGCGGAACACCGGCTTGCCGATCTTCATCGACTTGTCGAAGTGTTCGCTTTTCACGCCCCAGGTGCCGTCATGGCCGGAACAGCGCTCGACCATCGTCACTTTAGCGCCGGCCAGTTGCAGCGCGTCGCGCGTCTTGTTGCCGATGTTCTGAACGCGCTGGTGACACGGCACGTGATACGCGACCTTGCCGAGCGGCGTGGTGAAATCGGTTTTCAGCAAACCGTCGACGTTGCGTGCCATCAGGTATTCGAACGGATCCCACATCGCGTCCTTCACCGCT
>CAJDTZ010000034.1_pt1 | contig 24398 bp, 20 predicted proteins | sample 7390551 | NCBI WGS metagenome assembly CAJDTZ01 (sample SAMEA7055662, study PRJEB34461) | soil metagenome | biome: terrestrial ecosystem; feature: Peninsula; material: soil | place: Antarctica | collected 2016 | reverse complement strand
CAAATACAGCCATTGATCGGTCGTGCCATCGGCGCGGTCGATACTGAGCAGGCCGGTTCCCGCAATATCTTCCGGGTAGAGGAATCGAACCAGGTTGGCGGTCTCCCCGCCCGACCTGTCGAGCCGGTAGGTCACGATTTCGCGAATGCGGGGCGGGTGCCCTTTTTCGGTGAGCACCATGCGGCCCAGCGTAGTCAGGTCGCGGCCATTCGGGCGATCAAAGACGCGCTGCGCCAGATCGGATGCATCGTTGGCCGTGGCGGGCAGCGCGGCAAACAGGCTGCTCGCCACCAGCCATAGCGATGCGATGGCAAACGCACCTAGCCGCTGGCTCAGGAATTGCTGTGTCATTCAGGCATGCTCTCCAGGGTTGGTACAACACACTGCCTTATCGAAAAACGGCCGATATACTGTTGGGTAATCCGCATCATTGTTGATGATGTAATACATTGATCCAAACAGGAACCCCTCAATGACCTCATTCTCGCACCAGCACGCCGCTCGTCCAACCCACTTACTGCTCGCCAGCGTGTTGAGTCTTGCGCTTACTGCCTGTGGCGGAGAAAGCAGCGAAACCTTGATCGCCCAGGCCAAGGCCAGCATTGCCAAGGGAGACACCAACACAGCCGTCATCCAGCTCAAGAACGCGATCACTGCAGATGAAAAAAATGCGGAAGCGCGTTTCCAGCTCGGCACACTCTATCTGGAATCAGGCGATCTGCAATCAGCCGAAAAGGAGTTCAGGCGCGCGCGCGAAGCCGGCTATCCCGCCAACACCGTCAACCCGATGATCGCCCGCGCACTGCTGGGACAGCGTGAATTCCAGCGTGTACTGGATGAACTGCCCGTCCCCACCGACACCAGCCAGGAATCCGCGACGATGCATGCCTTGCGCGTCACCGCAGCGCTTGGCCTGGGTCGCAAGGAGGATGCACGCAAGGAACTGCAGAAGGTGGTGCAAGCCGCTCCCGACAATGTCGATGTTCAGCTGGCGCTGGCGCGGCTAGGCCTTGCTGACAACGATGTCGGCAAGGCCCAACAGGCACTCGAACAGGCTTTGCACATCAATCCCAGGCATCGCGACAGCCTGCTGCTGAAAGCCGACCTGTTGCGCGCCACCCGTAAACCGACAGAAGCTGCCGCGGTCTATCGCGACATCCTGCGGATTGACCCCCGCCACACCGGGGCCAGGCTGGCGCTGGCAGATATTGCCATTGCCGGCAACAAACTGAACGAAGCGCGCAAGGAAGTAAACACAGCTCTGAAAACCAGCCCCGGCAATCTGCAGGCGCGTTACACCCTGTCGCTCATCGACTTCCGCGAGCAGAAAACCGAGCAGGCGCGCGATCATCTTGCCGCCGTGCTGAAATCCGCGCCGAACTATCTGCCCGCGCTGCTTCTGGGCGGCTCGATCGAATATAAACTCGGCAATCTGCAAACTGCCGAGGCGCACCTCAATAAAGTAGTCAAGGCCGTGCCTGGCAACCTTTACGCGATACGGCTGCTGGCTGCCTCACAGTTGCGCCTCGGCCGCCCGGACGATGCCGCCCGCACCCTGGTACCCGCGCTTCAGTCAGGCACTCCCAATGCGGGCGTGCTAATCGTCGCGGGAGAAATCGCCCTGGCCAAAAAAGATTACTCTCAAGCCTCGTCGTATTTTGAAAAGGCCGCTCAGCGCAACCCGGACAGCGCCGCCATTCGCACGGAGCTCGGCATCTCGCGTCTGGCTCAGGGCGACAATCGCGCCATGGCCGACCTGCAGCTTGCTGCCGGGATGGAAGGCGCCAACAGTCGCGCCGACACCTTCATTATTCTCAACCAACTGAAGAACAGGCAATACGACGCCGCGTTAACCAGTATTGCCGCGCTTGAAAAGAAGCAGCCCGCCAGCCCCCTGAACTGGAATTACCGAGGCGCAGCTTATCTCGGCAAGCAGGATATTCCTCACGCACGAGACAGCTTCAGCCAGGCACTTAAAATCGATCCCGGCTTCTTTCCGGCTGCAGCCAATCTGGCGCAACTCGACCTGAAGGACAAGCAACCCAATGCTGCGGGCCAACGCTTTGAAGGCATACTCAAGGCCGACCCCAAGCACCTCAACGCCATGCTCGCGCTGGCAGATCTGGCGCTGCGCAACAAGGATGAGAAAAACTACGTCGGCTGGCTGGAAAAGGCGGCTGCGGCGCAACCCAACGCCGTGCAACCACGGATAGGCCTGACGCGCTACCAACTCGCCAAGGGCGAGAAGAACAAGGCTCTCGCCACCGCGCGCGAAGCCTACAACGCCCAGCCCAACGACCCTGTCGCGCTCGACCTGCTTGCAACGACCCAGCTTGCACTGGGGGACACGGCTAACGCACTGGTCAACTTCCAGAAACTGGTCGAGCGTCAGAGCGGACAGGTCGCACCCCTGATCAAGCTTGCGAATGCCCAGATCGTCAGCAAGGACGTCGCCAGCGCCCGCACGTCCCTGCAGGATGCCTTACGCATCCAGCCGGATTCCCTCGACGCACAATTGATGCTAGGTGGCGTTGAAATTCAGACCGCACGTTTTGACGAGGCGCTCAAGCTTGCCCGGAAAGTGCAGCAGCAGAGTCCACAAAACCCGGCTGGCTTCGTGCTGGAAGGCGATGCGGCATTCGCGCGCAAAGACTTCCCCGTAGCCCTGGCCGCCTTCGAGCGCGCCCAAAAGCTCAACCCTTCCGGTGCACTCCTCGTCCGCCAACTGCAGACCTTCAACGCCAGCCAGCGCTCGGAAGAAGGCGAAAAACGTCTCGCCGCCTGGCTGGTATCCCACCCGCAAGACGCCAGCATCCGGGCCGCACTGGCCGAAAACCTGATCAAGCGCAAACAGTACCAAGCCGCAACCGAACATTACCTGATATTGAATAAGAGCAACCCGAACAACCTGCTTGTCCTGAACAATCTCGCGTGGTCTCTTTTCGAATCCCGAGATAACCGCGCACTGGCATTTGCCGAACAGGCGCTCAAGCTCCAGCCCGAGAATCCTGCCGTCTTGGACACGCTGGGATGGATTCTGGCTCAGCAGGGGCAAGCCACGCGCGGCATCAAACTCCTGAAACAGGCGCTCACAAAAGCACCAGATGCCGCCGAGATCCAGTTCCACCTGGCTTCTACCTTCGCCCAATCCGGCGATCCCACCCGTGCAAAGGGTGAGTTGGAGCGCCTCCTGGGCAGCGGCACACGCTTCCCGCAGGAAGAGGAAGCGCGCGCGCTGCTTAAGCAACTACAAAATAAAACACGCTAGACTAGCTGCCACCCAAATGCTGAACGGAGTCCACCTCTAATGTCCCGATACCCCACCTCCTTGCTCACGCTATTAATATTGGCTGTTTCCGCAGCACCGCTTAGCGGGTGTGACTCGACCACTAACCTCACCGAACAGGAGTACATCCAGCGCGCCAAGGACTTCGAAGACAAGGGTCAACTCAAGGGCAGTATTGTCGAGTTGAAAAACGCGATTCAGAAAAACCCAGACAGTCCACAAGCCCGGCTGTTGCTTGGACAGATTTACCTAAAGTCCGGCATGGGCGCAGAGGCAGAAAAGGAACTCACCCGAGCTGGGAAACTTGGCGTGAGCCAGGAATCCATCAAGCCTCAGCTTGGCGAAGCCCTCTTACTCATGGGCGAATACAAACGGGTTCTCGATGAAATCCAGCCTAGTGAACTAACTGCCAAGGCCAATCTCGCGCGTATCTGGCAATTACGGGCCGATGCCCTGTTCAAGCTGGGTCAGTTGAAGGATGCCTGTAATCTCTACCAACAAGCCCTTGACGCCAACAAAAATAATCCATCGACCTACAGAGGCCTGGCCCAATGTGCAATTGCAGGAAACAACATCCCCGAAGCCAAAGAATGGCTTGATGCAGCCCTCAAGATCGACCCGAAGTCCACCGAAGCCCTTTACTTAAGGGCCGCGTTGCTTGAATCGGAAAACATGCCAGATGACGCGGACAAAGTCTACCAGCAGATACTGACAAACGACCCGGAACAGTTCCGCGCCCATCTTGCCATGGCCGACCTAAAATTGAAAAAAGGTGATATGGAGGCCGCCGACAAATCTATTCAGGCCGCAGAAAAAATGGCCGCGAAGGAGCCTTTGGTCATGTACTCCCGGGGGACCCTGGAACTTCAGCGTGGCAATCTGGACAAGGCAAGCAGCACGCTTCAGGAAGCTTTGCGGATCGCCCCCAACCACCTGCCTTCCATGCTTGCCTACGCGATGGCCAGCTACGGTCTTGGCCAATACGAACAAAGCATCAATTATGCTGGCAAGGTGCTTGGCGCGGTGCCCAACAATCTCATTGCCTCCCAGATACTCGCTAGCAGTCTGCTCAAAACGGGCAATGTCGACGGGGCGATCAAGACCCTGACCCCGCTTCTTCCCTATTACCCGAACGATGCAAAACTGATGGCCCTTGCAGGGGAGGCGTATCTTCAGGCCAAAGATTACAACAAGGCCATGGGCTACCTGGACAGAGCCTCGAAGTTGGACCCAAAGAGCGCAGACATCAAGACCCGTCTTGCCGACAGCCACCTGGCAGGAGGAGAAAACGACAAGGCCCTGGCCGATCTGGAGGCAGCGGCCAGCCTGAACACCCAGCCCAGCCAGGCTGACTTGGCGCTGGTCCTATTGCACTTGAAGGGCAAGGAGTATGACAAGGCACTTCAGGCGATTGCCAGCCTGGAAAAGAAACTCCCCAACAACCCGGTCACCCACAACCTGCGGGCTGCAGCACTGCTGGGAAAAAATGACCGGGCAGGGGCCCGCAAGGCCCTGGAACAGGCCCTTGCCATCGATCCAAAATTCTTCCCGGCTGCTGACAATCTTGCCCGCCTGGACATGGCAGACAAAAAACCAGAGGCGGCCCGCAAGCGCTTCGAGGTTATCCTGGCGGCAGACAAGAAGAACGTGCAGGCCATGTTGGCGCTGGCAGACCTGGCGACTTTCGAAAACAAGGAAACTGAATATGTAAGATGGCTGGAAAAAGCCGTCAAAGCGGACCCGAAAGCGATCAAGCCGCGCATTGCCTTGGCGCGTTATTTTTTAGCCAAGAAGGACAATCGAAAAGCCCTGACCCAGGCCAAGGAAGCCGTCAACAACAATCCGGACAATACTGAAGCCCTCAACCTGCTGGGCGCCACCCAGTTGGCCACCGGCGACAACAATGCGTCGATCGACACCTACTCCCGCATAGTCCAGAAGGCATCTGCATCGCCCGAGGCCTATCTGCGGCTGGCGCTTGCCCAGATTGCCAGCAAGCAACTGGTTACGGCTCGCGAAACGCTCAAAAAATCCATCCAGCTCAAACCCGACTATGTCGCGTCACTTGATGCGCTGCTGAGCCTGGAATTGACGGACAACAAGCCCGACGCCGCGCTGACCATCGCCCGCCAGATCCAGAGCCAACAACCCAATTCACCACTGGGCTTCGACCGCGCAGCGGACATCCTGTTGTCCCAGAAGCACTATTCCGAAGCCATCAAGTCCTACCAGGAGGCCCTGGCGAAAGGGGCCGGCACCGTCGGTCTCATCAAGCTGCACCGCACCCTTTACGCCGCTGGCGACACCAAGGCTGCGGATCGGCTAATGTCTGATTGGCTGAAGCAGCATCCCAAGGATCTGGCTGCAAAAAACTATGTGGCGGAGGTTTACCTGCTGAACAGTCGCGACCGCGAGGCCATTGTTCTATACGAGGAACTACTCAAGGCGAACCCCACCAGTTTCGTTACGTTGAACAACCTGGCCACCCTCTACCAACGCGTAAAGGATAGCCGCGCCCAGGCTACGGCCGAGCAGGCCTACAAGCTTGCCCCCAACCAACCCGGCACCCAGGACACCTTGGGCTGGATCCTGGTAGCCCAGGGCCAATTGCCCCGCGCTCTCGACCTGCTGGGCAAAGCCGTAGCCAAGGAGCCCAAGAACGCCACGTTTCGCTACCACCACGGCGCCGCCCTGGCCCGGGCTGGCAAAAAATCCGCGGCGAAACAGGAACTGGAGGCTGCCATCGCCAGCGGACAGAAATTCCCGGAGCTGGACGACGCCAAAGCCCTGCTCAAGGGCCTGTGATGTGACCCGGCTCTCCGGCGTGTAGCGTGGGAAGTCCTGCCCCTGCACACCGTTTCGAAAGTGTCAGTCTTTCGCGCACCCGCCGCCTCGGCGCGAGCGTCGCTACGACATCCTCAAGGACCGGTCCCATTGGCGGACCGTGACCTTATTCCGCCCCATCCGCCCTAACTTTCAGCACTCCATCCCCGTTTGAGAAGCCAGCCGCTAGGCATTGGCAGTTGCCTCGCCACATTTCAGGAACATGAGCCCGCTCATTGGCACCAGGACCCTAGCCGTCAATTACCGCCTGACCCTGCGCAACATTCTGCGCCAGCGGCGGCGCGGCCTCATCGGCTTCGGCGTGATCGCCATGACTTTGTAAGTGGGTTACATCGAATGGCCCTACTGGGCGTCGGCGCGACCTGCGGGTCTTCATGCCCGACGTGTCCCAGCCCATCCGCCTGGTCCTGGCCCAGTACCTGACCGGGGAAGTGGTCAACGGTGAACTGGCCCGGGTCAACTTCGCCGGCAACTACACGTCCCGGCTACTGCGCACAGAGCGATGCGAAAGCGAGGAATGTCATGTGCTGGAACTCAAGGCCGAGGAGCGGAGCGTCACCTACCATCGCATACTGCTGTGGGTAAGCAAGGCCGAACTCCATTCCTTACCCCGACCACCCAGCCGCCTCGTGGAAGGAGGCCAGCTGGGCGCGTCCTTTATGATGAGATTGGGTTTAGGGGGAAAGATGTCCTTGCGATAAATGGCGTCGCGCAGAAGCTGTTGGATGACCGGCAAACCGGGCATGTTGAATCCCTCTTGGTCTTTCATTGCTGGGGGGCAACCAAGCTAGCGTATGCCGGAGGGAATACCATCAACAGGGTTTCGTGAGGCGGTGTGGGGCACTTGCGCAGGCGACAATCACGACGGCTTGCGGCGGCCGAGACAAAATCAATGAGCCAATCGATGATTGTTGGCGGAAACTTGGTAATCACGACAAGAGGTACCTAAGCAAGACTGACTTTGCTTGCAGCAAAGAAAAAGCCCCATGTTTCCATGAGGCTTGGATCGGGGTTTGAAGCCGGATAACAGCGTCGTTCGTTTATTGCCCTCGGACCTATAAAAAAACCCCTGGCCTAGCCAGGGGTTTTTGCCCGGTGCTGTTCTGCTTTAGACAGAGACGCTGCCGGATGAGTTTTTGTTCTTACGGGACATCGCACCCAATCCCAGCAGACCGATCCCAAGCAGGGCCAATGTTGCCGGCTCCGGCACCCGCTCAACCTGTGCTCTGGAAGAGATATTTGCCGTCAGTTGATAGGTGTTGCCTGCCACTATAGGGGCTGAATCGAAAAAGAAAGCTGACGTTGTCGCGACACCGCCAACTACGGCTGAATTAAGCGCACCCGCCAACGTAGTGCCCGATCCAGGGGCATTATTACTGATCGTGTCGCCGGTATTAAAAAACCCAGCTATCGATTGGTTAGTGGTATTAATTAAGGTAAAAGCGACACTCCAGCTCGCAGAAGCGGATTGCGCAGCCCCAGCCGACAGAAACGCACCAATATAGTTACCGACATCAAAGTTGAATCGCAGTGAATCACCACCCATCACTGGCACAAAAGTCATCGTTGAAGCCAGCTGGCTGGAGGTGCTCGTACCAGCTGTCCCATTCAGCGTGTCCAGCGACGCATAAGATGCATTATGCAGATTGGCCGTGGGTGCCGAAGCAAAAAAGTTCAAGACGGGAGACCCTACTTCGTTGGAAGCGGAGGCCGAAAAGTTCCCGGTCAATGGCAGGGTTGGCACATTAAAGACCGTGCTTGAGGTAGCGCCGGGAATACCGGTGACGCTGGCGGGAACCGCACCGAGAACCGACTCCGCCACCAAGGGGGCGCCCACTGCACTTGAAGGATTCGTGCTAATCCCTGTGAAACCCGTCATGTTCGCCGCTGTAAGCTGACTGCTGGTAACTGACAGGGTACCGAAGTCGGTAGCCGCATCGACTTGCCTAGCAGCAGTGTTCCAATTGATAATAAAGTTTTCGAAAGATACGACCGATACGGCTGAAGCGATCGGAGCCGCTTGTGCCGTGCCGGCAACACCCATCGTCAACAGGCCTGCTGCAACCAGGGCGAGATAAGATTTTTTTAACTGGGTCATTTTGTATACTCCTGTACTTAAAGCGGTTGAACTTGCCGACCCACCTTATTGCTGGGTTACCGACCAATTGACTACGCTCAACATAAAGCACGGGGCGTGCCAGAAAACATACAACTCAATATAAACAGTAGGTTGCCGATATTTTGTCGGGCGGCAGGGGGGGTGGACAGCCTTCAAGTGTAAAGAAAATCGACACAACCACATGGTTTGCCACCGCTTGACCATAAAGCGTGGTGAGGGCTAGAGTGAAAGCCGACTTGCGAGTCAGAGCCTGATCAATTCAATAAGGGGATACACGTGCCAAGTCCAGCGGTCGTACTGACTGTATTGCGAGAGTTGGTCACACGAGAACACTGTCCGCGCACCCCCGAGCCGGGACTGGTGATGGACGACCCGCAACAGGTGGCTGCCTATGTTGAAGCGGGCCGCGAGCATGCGGTGATGGCGCCGGTGTATCTTTTCCATGGTGCGAACATGTGCGAGGCCATCCGGCCGGGCGATACGGTGCTGGATTTGGCCTGCGGCCCTGCCAACCAGCTGGCTTTGGTCGCGCGGCTGAACCCGGACACCCAGTTTATCGGACTCGATCTGTCCCAACCGATGCTGCAGCAGGCTCAAGCCTTGATCGATCAGCAGGACTTGAAGAATGTAACTCTGCAGAAGGCCGACATTACAGACTTGTCGTCGTTCGCAGATGCATCGATTGATGCTGTGGTTTCGACCATGGCGCTGCACCATCTGCCGGATGTGCCTGCGCTGGCCAGAACCTATGTCGAGGTGGCGCGAGTACTGAAGCCTGGCGGCGGTATATATATGGTGGATTTCGGTCATCTGAAATCTACGCGCAGCATCGATTATTTTGCCCAGCAGTATGCCGACCGCCAGCCGGAACTGTTTACGCTGGACTATTTGAATTCGCTCCATGCTGCGTTTTATCTGCAGGATTTCCGCCAGGTGGCCCAACCCCTGTTGAAACAGGCCAAGCTTTATTCGACTTTCCTCATGCCCTTTATGGTGGCGCTGAAAAGTCCGCCGCGTCGTGGCGTCGATGCAGAGCTATCTGCCAAGCTCACCACCATGAAACAAGCGTTGCCCGGCTGGCATCAGGCCGACTTTGCCGATTTGACATCCTTTTTCCGCATGGGCGGGCTGACGTGCGCCCTGCTCCGCTAGTCTGTTTGGTTAGGGATTGTCAACCGTTGCAGGGGTAATCGCAGCGAGCGCGCCCAGGGAACGGGGCTGTGTCCGACACGCCCCAAAAACATGGTTCGATGTGTATCTTCCGCCAGAACTGTTTTCAGCCGCCCAGCCAGTGTTTGTGCCTGCATCCAAGCCGCATTCGATTCCGAAAAGCGCCTATCCTCGCGCACATAGCGGGAGAAAATCAAAGGCGTCAACTCCGGTTGCAATCCCAATCCCAGGCTGGTGGCGGTGAGCCAAAAACGCTGGACCGCCCGGCCTGCGGCTACGTAATCGTCTATCGTCTCAGGTGCCCTATTCGCCAGAATGGCAAAATGGGCGGCACAGAACCAGCCGGGCAGAAGATCCATTTCGATCCTCGGGGTTAAATGGCCGGCCAGATACCTGTTAAAAAACGCGACCCGCTGCCAACTGGTCATGACCCAGCGCATCAGCTTGAGCGTCATCGCGTCTAATCCCAGCGCCTGGTCGGGCACCCTATCCTCGCTGAAGCGTGCGTTCCACTCGACAACCTCACGATGAACGGGGTAGGCCTCGGGCAGGGTAAGCCTGAGCTTGGCATTATCGAACATCAGCTTGGCCAAGCGCCAGCGCTGTGCCCCGCTCTCGAACCAGCGTACGGTGTAAAGTTTTCCGACAGCGTCTTGTAGCGCCTGCTTCTGCGATGCAGTGAGCGGCCAGGTGCGCATGGGGCGGCGCTGCACTGAACGCTGTTGGATAAAGGGCAGCAGGGGGTCGGTGGTTAGGGCAGTGTCCGGAATCAGGTCCACAAGGTAGTCGGGATGCGTCTCCGATGAAGCTAGGCAGCGGCTGAATTTTGCCCGCAGGCCGTGCGTGCTGGCGGCAATAGCCAAGGTTTCCAGCAGCGCACCCTGAGCGATCTGGCTGGGATGACCGTCAAGGTCATAGACGCAATGTTCGCGAGTATCGAAGGCATGGATGACCAGCTTATGGTCGTCCATCACTTCAAAACGCCAGGGTTGGGTATTGTCACCGGAGGGTGCCCAACGGGCTAATTCGAGAATGTCCGCGATGGGCTGAGATGTCGGCTGCATTCAGAATCCGAGCTTGCGTTTGGCTATTGCGATTAGAAGCCGCTGCAGGGGATTTTGGTTACCGCCGGGCCGCCAGGTCAAGGCGAGCTTATTGCGGTAGGCATCGAAGTGGTAGCCCTTGGGGGCCGCCCGGACCGGTCCGCGGCCGAGCAGGATTTTCAGGGCCTCGGTGGCGGCAACGCCGGCACAAAGCTGGCAGGCCATGATGGTGGAGGGACCTTTCCTGTTCGCCAGATCAACTGTGCCGGGGTCAACCAGATACCCCATTTGCAGGCGAGCTGGCGCGAGTCCCATGAGAAAACGTAGCGGCATTTCGTTTTCAGGCCCATCTTCAAACCTGAAATATTCGTCGAAGCGCATGCCGCCTGGAAGGAAGTTGAGCAGTGCCGTGCCCATTCCCAAGGGTGCGGCAGTGATGGCGGGTATGCCTTTTACCGAACACGCAGCAAAGACTTTTTGGCGCGCTTCGAATGCAAAGAAGTCGAGGCCATCAATATATAGGTCGACACCATCCAGGAATGCATCCAGATTGTCTTCCGTCACGCCATCAGCAAAACCGGTGATTTCAAGCTCAGGGTTGATTTCTCTTGCTTGCTGGAGCATGACATCCAGTTTGCCTTGGCCCAAGGTACTGGTGGTTGCACCTGCTTGGCGGTTGAAGTTGGCGAGATCGAAGCTATCGAATTCGGCCAAATGGAATTTGCCAATCCCCAGCCTGCAGAGTGTTAACAAGTGAACACCACCCACCCCCCCCAAACCAGCAATTGCTACCCGCTTGTGACGTAATTGATCCTGCTCTTGATGGGTGAGCCAGCCGATATTGCGGGAAAAAGCTTCGTTGTAATTGAAGGGTTGCATGGTCCGAACCGTGAAAACCCAAAGGGATCATTCTCCCTTCAGTAGTCTTTGGGTGATACCCAATTCATCATCACGCGAGAAAAAGTAAGGATATATGGACTTGACACCCGGCACGGCTGAGCCCATCCCACCGTATCGAATAATCTGTTCATTGGCATGTGTTAGGTCGAGCCGTAGCAGCACGGCGGGAGCGTTAACTCGGGGGCAGATTCGTTCCTCTCCGAACGGTTCAAATCCAAGCATGCGTTGATAAAAGAGCGCATGCCGCGGATTGACTTCAATCAAAAAATCCGTGGCGCGGTGAATGTTGCGGCCATAAATAAAAGACAAATGGAATAGCGCTGCCAGAACGCTCTTGGACTTGATGGCCGGATCAACGGCGAGCTGTGTGATGTCGCAAGGTGTTCTGCCTTCAGCACGAAGCTGGTCGGCCTCATTCTTATAAAGCTGGTCAACCACCATATCCCCGTCCGAGTCCAAGCCAAGAGTAAGGGTCCCCACCACCTTGTCTTCCTGATACGCCACCAAGGTGATCTTGTTGGGATCCTGCCCCAGGGCGTCCGTCCCATACCCCCGCCAGCTATACATTTTCTCGATCAGCAGGCTGGCCGATTTGCGACGATCTTCGGTCGTGGCAAGACGCACCTTGAACTCCTGTCGGCCACCCCGGGATTCGTCTTTGCCAGGCTCTGAACTCTGGTCGATGCATAAATCCTTCAGCTGGTAGGGCGACTGAAAGGCGATAATGGTCTTGTCCCACTCATCAGGGTCTCGGCGGCGACTCTTGATGCCAAATGGCAGTTTTGGGGTATCGGACATGTTCCGGGTTGTGCGTGAAAAATTTAAACCGATCATGGTCGTTGTCCATTGGCTCTGATATACCTACCAATACGGCAACAACGCCGGATAACTTGATTACATCAATAGTGCGCTATGTCTTGAGGTAGCGTGCAGCATCGCGCGCAAAATAAGTCAGCACCCCATCCGCACCAGCGCGTTTGAACGCCAGCAGCGCTTCCAGCACGCATGCACGTTCATCCAGCCAGCCATTTTGTGCCGCCGCCTTCAGCATGGCGTACTCACCGCTGACCTGATACGCATAGGTCGGGGCACCATATGCGTCTTTCACCCGGCGAATGATATCCAGATACGGCATGCCCGGCTTGATCATGACCATGTCCGCACCCTCCTGCAGATCCATGCCCACCTCCCACAAGGCTTCGTTGCTGTTGGCCGGGTCCATCTGGTAGGTCGATTTGTTGCCTTTGCCCAGATTGGCAGCGGAACCCACGGCATCACGGAAGGGCCCATAAAAACTGGACGCATACTTAGCAGCATAGGCCAGAATCCGGGTGTGGATATGACCGGCACCTTCGAGCGCGGCACGCAGCGCCGCCACGCGGCCGTCCATCATGTCGGACGGCGCAACCACATCGGCGCCGGCCTGGGCGTGGACCACGGCCTGCTGCGCCAGCACGGCCGCGGTTTCGTCGTTCATGACATAACCGCTGGCGTCGATCAGGCCATCCTGGCCCGGTTTCGTCGTTCATGACATAACCGCTGGCGTCGATCAGGCCATCCTGGCCATGGCTGGTATAGGGATCGAGCGCAATATCCGTGATGATGCCCAGTTCGGGAAAACGGCTTTTCAGTGCTGCAACGGTGCGCGGCACCAGACCATCCGGGTTGAGCGCCTCTTCCGCACCCAGGCTTTTCAAACCCGCATCAATGACGGGGAACAGCGCCAAAGCCGGAATGCCCAGTCGCATGCAATCCTCAGCCACCGGCAACAACAGATCGACCGAAAGCCGCTCGACGCCGGGCATGGAACTCACCGGTTCACGCCTGTTCTGGCCATCCAGAACAAACACCGGATAAATCAGATCATTGGCCGTGAGTGTGTGCTCACACATCAAGCGACGTGAAAAGGCATCACGCCGCATACGGCGCATGCGGCTGGCAGGAAATGGGCCCAGTGGCAGGTTCACGAACAACTCCCGAGAATTTGCATAATGATGTGGAACTATTTTAAAGCTCACCTACTCTGTGTAAGTGGACGGTCTTGTATCGTCCCCCGCTTCTCCTCCCTGAGCGGGGTGCCTTAATCCCCTTAAGGCATTTTTTAGCCCCGGTCCCTCCCTTAGACCGGGGCTTTTTTGTGTCCGGATTTCCGCTGGCACTATTCAGCGGCTTGAGGGTTGGTGACCGCGCCGTCATCCCGGGATTGCGCCTGCAATAACCAGCCTTCAAGCAGGGCTGCCGCTTCTTCCGCTCCCAGGCGGGACAGGCTGGAGAACAACTGAACGGTGACGCCGCCCAGCGCAGCGAGTTCCTGCTGAACCCGCCGCAAGGTCAGGGATTTTTCACTATTGGACAACTTGTCTGCCTTCGACAACAGGATATGAACCGGTTTGCCGGTTGGGGTAAACCAGTGGAGCATCTGCCAATCCAGCGGGGTGAGCGGATGACGCGCATCCATGATCAGGACCAGACCGACCAACGCGTCACGCTCCTGCAGATACCGCGACAGCAGATTTTCCCATTTGGCTTTTACCGCGGGCGGCACTTTTGCGTAGCCATAACCCGGCAGGTCGACCAGATACGTGTCGGCCTCCAGCTCAAAAAAGTTGATGAGCTGGGTACGGCCCGGGGTTTTGGATGTGTAGGCCAACCGGTTGATTCGCGTCAACAGGTTGATTGCACTCGATTTTCCGGCGTTGGACCGCCCTGCGAAGGCAATTTCGGCGCGACTAAAAGGTAAATCGCGCAGCTGGGCGACCGAGGTATAGAATTGGGCGCGATTGAGCACGGGCTTGGCAGTCATATTAGTTACCGCTAAACTACCCTTTTTCCCAAGTTTTGCAAGCTTCAGGAGCTTTTTGATGAAATTCGCCGTCTCTCTGGTTGCCGCCCTGGCCGCCACCTCCGCTTTCGCCAACGAGCCCGCAGCGGCTCCCGCCAGCAAGGGTGACCCCAAGGCGGCCGAAAGTATCGTTACCCAAGTATGCGCAGCATGTCATGCGGCAGACGGCAACAGCGTGGCTGCTGCCAATCCCAAGCTGGCTGGCCTGAATGCGGAATACATCAACAAGCAGCTCACCAATTTCAAATCGGGTGATCGCAAGAATGCCGTTATGGGAGGCATCGTTGCCAGCCTCAGCCCGCAGGACATGTTGAACCTGGCCGCTTATTTCAGTGCCCAGCAGCCCAAGCCGGGCACCGCCAAGGATCAGGAACAGGCCCTTCTCGGCCAGAAAGTCTTCCGGGGTGGCGTATTGGGTGCAGGCGTTCCGGCATGTGCCTCGTGCCATGGCCCGCAAGGCGCAGGTGTTCCGGTCCAGTTCCCTCGTCTGGCAGGGCAGCATGCAGACTACATCTATACGCAACTGAACAACTTCCGTGTTGGCGCACGCGCAAATGATGGCGCCAAAATGATGCAGACCATCGCTGCCAAGATGACCGACGCTGACATGAAGGCTGTTGCCAGTTATATTCAGGGCCTGCGTTAAACTTATCGTATGCACCTGTGTCGATAAAAGGGTGACGTCAGTCACCCTTTTTTAATTGTGCTCTTCGGCGTACCACTGCTTGTTATGACTCCAGCCCCCCACTCCTTCGGCAGATCCCTGTTCGAACTGATGAGCTCAATGCGATTTGCCATCAGCCTGCTGTCCATTCTCGCGGTGGCATCCATTATCGGGACCGTGCTGAAGCAGGCCGAGCCCTACAGCAATTATCTGATTCAACTCGGCCCGTTCTGGTTTCAAGTGTTCGAGAAGATGGGCCTGTATGACGTCTATCACGCGGCCTGGTTTCTGGTCATCCTGACCTTTCTCGTTGCGTCCACCAGTGTCTGCATCTCCCGCAACGCGCCCAATTTTGTTCGCGAAATGAGAAGTTTTCGCGAACACGTCAGCGAGCAATCGCTGGCCGCATTCAAGCACAAGCACGAAGTGGAAACCACGCACACGCCAGAAGCACTCGCGGCCAGCGCACAACGCTATCTGGAAGGGCAGGGCTACAAGGTCAAAAACCTGCCGCGCGAAGAGGGTGTGCTGCTTGCCGCCAAAGCCGGCAGCTGGAACCGACTGGGCTACCTCCTGGCGCATTCGGCCATTGTTTTGATCTGTATTGGCGGTCTGATGGACGGCAACGTCATCTTCAAGGCACAACAACTGCTGGGCACCAAGAAGATCGAGACGCGCGACATCCCGCAAAGCCAGGTTCCAGCGATTTCGCGGCTGTCGCCCTCCAATCTGTCGTTTCGCGGCAGCGTGCAGATTCCCGAAGGCTCCAGCGCGGACGTGGTGTTTCTGAACGTGGCCGACGGCTATCTGGTGCAGGACCTGCCATTCACCGTGGCATTGAAGCAATTCCGGATCGAGCATTACACAACGGGCCAGCCCAAGAACTTCGAAAGCGATATCGAACTGTTTGACCGCTCCGGCAAGAAAATCAAAGAAGCGACGATTTCCGTCAATCACCCGCTGATTCAGGATGGTATCGCCATTTATCAGGCCAGCTTTGCCGACGGTGGCACTCACCTGACCCTGCGCGGATGGAACCTGTTTGCGCCCAACACCTCGTCCTTCCCGCTCAATGGCAGCATCAACCAGAGCACCACGCTGGCCAGTGCTGCCGGAGACCACACGGTGGAATTCATCGATTTCCGCCCGTTCAACATTGAAAACATGGGTGGCGAGATCGCGCCGTCCGGCAATACCATGAGCGTGCTCGGCGGCAGCCCGGTCAGCGACAAGAAACATTTGCGCAACGTCGGCCCCAGCTTTCAATACAAGTTGCGCGACACCCGTGGACAGGCGCTTGAATTCAGCAACTACATGCTGCCGCTGGAGTTGGAAGGACGCTGGTACATGATGTCGGGCGTGCGCGAATCGCCGAACGAAGCCTTTCGCTACATGCGCATGCCGCTCGACGCCGAAGGCAATATCGAAAGCTTCATGCGACTGCGTGGCGCCTTGCTGAATCCGGACTTGCGCCCTGAAATTTCGGCCCGCTTTGCTCGTCGGGCGCTGCCGCAAAATGCCTGGGGTACCGAAATCGAGACCAAACTGAAATCCAGTGCGACCCAGATGTTGGCGCTGTTCGCCGAAGGCGGCTTTCAAACACTGGGGCAGTTCATCGAGCAAAAGGTCCCGGCGACCGAGCGCGACAAGGCGGCCGGCACCTACCTGCGTATACTGGAACTTGCTGCTTTCGAGGCATTGCAAATTGCCAACCGGCAGGATGGTTTGCCGCCCCCCAAAACCGACGACGCCACCGGCTGGCTGGTGCGCGACACGCTCAACAGCATGAGCGACATGTTCGCCTACGGTGCGCCGATCTACCTGCAACTGATGCAATACGACGAGGTCAAAGCAACCGGCCTGCAACTGACCCGGTCACCCGGTAAGAATGTGGTCTACTTCGGATCATTCCTTCTGACTCTCGGCGTATTTTTCATGCTCTTTGTGCGGGAACGTCGGGTGTGGTTGCGCATCAAACCGGGCAACGCCCTGCTGGCCATGTCGTCGGCCAAACAGACTATCGACTTCGAAAAAGAATTCACCCAACATGCGCAGGCACTCGATACGCTTGCCAGGCAAACCGGAGCTTAATCATGGAACTTGCACTCAATCAACCCGCCCCGCTGTTCAAACGCCTGTCGATGTTCGACTGGCTGTTTGCCGTCATCGTTGCTGCAAGCGGCCTGTTTGCGCTGTCGCGCTTCGGCGAATTCATGGACATCTATGAAAAAGGCATTCTGCTGGCGGCGATCCCCTCGCTGGCGCTGTTCGGCTGGTTCTGGAAACCCTTTCGCATGCTGTTCGTCGTGGTGGGCATCGTCAGCCTGTTCGCCATCAGCCAGTACCAGGGCAGCCTGGCGCGCATGGAGTCCGCCTTCTTTCTCAGATACCTGATATCCAGCCAGGCCGCCATCATGTGGATGTGCGCGCTGTTCATTCTGGCCACGCTCACCTACTGGGCTGGCATGCTGTCTCGTTCCGAGTTCACGATGAAAACCGCGTCCGCCATGACCTGGTCAGCGGTGGCGCTGGGCTTTGTCGGCCTGATGGTGCGCTGGTACGAGTCCTATCTCATCGGCACCGATGTCGGCCATATCCCAGTTTCCAACCTGTACGAAGTGTTCGTCCTGTTCTGCCTGATCACCGCCATGCTGTACCTGTATTACGAAGCGCGCTATCAGACCCGGCAGATGGGTGCGTTCGTGCTGCTGGTGATTTCAGCGGCGGTCGGTTTCATCCTGTGGTATGCGCTGGATCGCGGCGCACACGAAATCCAGCCGCTGGTGCCTGCGCTCAAATCCTGGTGGATGAAGCTGCACGTGCCCGCCAACTTCATCGGCTACGGCTCCTTCTCGCTGTCGGCCATGCTCGGCGTCGGCTATCTGCTGGCACAGCGCGGCATTCTGGCCAGCCGCCTGCCCAAACTCGAAGTGATCGACGACATGATGTACAAGTCGATCGCAATCGGCTTTGCCTTTTTCACCATTGCCACCATTCTGGGTGCCATGTGGGCCGCAGAAGCCTGGGGCGGCTACTGGAGCTGGGATCCGAAGGAAACCTGGGCGCTGATCGTGTGGCTGAACTACGCCGCCTGGCTGCATATCCGTCTGGTTAAAGGCCTGCGCGGGCCGATGCTGGCCTGGTGGGCGGTGGTGGGACTGCTGGTCACCACCTTTGCCTTCCTCGGGGTAAACATGTTCCTATCGGGACTCCACTCCTATGGCACCCTGTAAGTAACGACCTCGATGCGCCTCAAAGCGCTGCTCCTGATTCCGCTTGCGCTGGCCGCGCTGGCGGGCGGCATCTGGCTGGCGCAGACGCGCTATGCGCCGCAACCACCCGCCGCCCCGGCCATCGACGCACTGTGGCAACTCGGCTTCCCCGATCTGCAAGGCCATCAACAGGCATTGTCGCAATGGCGCGGCCAGGTGGTGGTGCTGAATTTCTGGGCCAGCTGGTGCGCGCCATGCCGCGAAGAAATGCCGGACTTTGACGCGCTGCGCGCCCAACATCACGGAAAAAGCGTTGAATTTGTCGGCATCGCCATTGATAATGCGGACAACGTCGCGCATTTTTTACAGCAACAACCCGTTAACTATCCTATTCTGATCGGTGAGGGCGCTGCCCACAGCCTGGCTCGGCAACTCGGCAATCCAAGCGGCGCGTTGCCCTATACTGTCGTGCTGGATCGCGACGGCACGCCGGTATTGAATCATCTGGGCCGACTGCCGCGCGCAACACTCGAAGCCACGCTGAACAAACTTGGCTCATAGACGCGACTTAGCGTCAATATCTGGACAATTCACTATCATTTACGGCAAAATCGCCGCCATGACGACTAAACGAACCGGCCGCTCTGCGGCCAAATCGGACTCCAGTCTGCACCCACTTGTTCTGGTTTTGCATGGCCCCAACCTCAATTTGCTGGGCAGCCGCGAACCCAAACATTACGGTCTTGCCACGCTTGACGACGTCAATCGCGCGCTGGTCGGCCGTGGCGACGCCGCAGGCGCCCGGATCGAGACTTTTCAGCACAACCATGAAGGTGGCCTGATCGACCGGGTGCATCAGGCCGCGCGCGATCAAGTGGATTTCATCATCATCAATCCGGCGGGTTACACCCACACCAGCGTCGCGCTGCGCGATGCGCTGGCGGCCACGGCCATCCCTTTCATCGAAGTACATCTTTCCAACATTTACGCGCGCGAACCCTTCCGTCACCACTCGTATTTTTCCGACCTCGCCGTCGGCGTGATATCCGGTTTGGGTGCGTACAGTTACGAACTGGCGCTGGAATACGCCTTGCGCCACCTCCAAAACAGGAACTCCCATGGATCTCAGAAAACTGAAAAAGCTCATTGACCTGGTCGAAGCCTCAGGCATCGCCGAGCTTGAAATCACCGAAGGCGAAGAAAAAGTCCGTATTGCCAAAAGCATTGCGGGCGCGCCGATGATGATGGCGCACGCACCTATGGCGGCGCCTGCCGCCGCGCCGGCAGCACCCATTGCGGCCGCTGTCCCGGCTGAAGATGCCGTGCCCGAGGGCCATGTTGTACGCTCACCCATGGTCGGCACCTTTTATCGCGCGCCTGCCCCCGGCTCGAAGAACTTTGCCGAAATGGGTCAGAGCGTCAACGCCGGCGACACCATCTGCATCATCGAAGCGATGAAGCTGCTGAACGAAATCGAAGCGGATCAGGGCGGCGTCATCAAGGCCATTCTGGTTGAAAACGGCCAGCCGGTTGAATACGGCGAGCCCTTGTTTGTGATTGCCTGAGAGGGAGACGGCTGCGCAACAGGCTGGATGCAGGCATAGGGGGTGCGCGACACGCGGCCTCTTTTATCGCTTCCATTTCATCTGATGCCCGGCCCCTATAAAGATGTTTGAAAAAATCCTCATCGCCAACCGCGGCGAAATTGCACTGCGTATCCAGCGGGCCTGTCGCGAAATGGGCATCAAAACGGTCGCGGTGTACTCCGAAGCCGACCGCGACGCCAAATACGTGAAACTGGCCGACGAATCGGTTTGTATCGGCCCGGCACCCTCATCCCATAGCTATCTGCACGTGCCGTCGATCATCGCCGCCGCCGAAGTCACCGACGCCGGGGCGATCCATCCCGGCTACGGCTTTCTGTCGGAAAACGCCGATTTTGCCGAGCGCGTCGAGTCGTCCGGCTTTACATTTATCGGCCCGCGCCCCGACAACATCCGTCTGATGGGCGACAAGGTGGCGGCCAAACAGGCCATGATCGAAGCCAAGGTGCCGTGCGTGCCCGGCTCGGAAGGTGCGTTGTCCGATGACACCGACGAAATCATCAAGACCGCCGCGCACATCGGTTACCCGGTGATCATCAAGGCGGCTGGCGGCGGCGGCGGGCGCGGCATGCGCGTGGTCCACACCGAAGCAGCCTTGCTGAATGCGGTGACCATGACCCAGACCGAAGCGGGAGCCGCCTTTGGCAACCCCATGGTCTACATGGAAAAATTTCTGCAGACGCCGCGTCATATCGAAATCCAGATCCTGGCCGACGAGCACGGCAACGCGGTTCATCTGGGCGAAGAAGCGCCGGCACCAGGGCTCGACACCAAACTGCGCGACAAGATCGGCGAACGCTGCGCCGAAGCCTGCCGCAAGATCGGCTATCGCGGCGCCGGCACTTTCGAATTCCTGTACGAAAACGGCGAGTTCTATTTCATCGAAATGAATACCCGGGTGCAGGTCGAGCACCCGGTGACCGAACTCATCACCGGCATCGACATCGTGCAGACGCAGATTCGGGTCGCGGCGGGTGAAAAACTGCCCTGGAAGCAAAAAGACATCCAGTTCAAGGGCCATGCGATCGAGTGCCGCATCAATGCTGAACACCCGACGACCTTCGTCCCCAGCCCGGGCAAACTCACCAACTACCATGCGCCTGGTGGCCCCGGCATTCGCGTTGACTCGCACGTGTACCACGGCTATTACGTCCCACCACACTACGATTCGATGATCGGCAAGGTCATCGCCTATGGCGACACCCGCAACCAGGCCATTGCCCGCATGCGTGGCGCGCTGATGGAAATGGTGATCGAAGGCATCAATAGCAACATCCCTCTGCACCAGGACCTGATGAACGACGCGGCCTTCATCGCCGGCAGCACCAGCATTCATTATCTGGAACACAAGCTGGCCGGCGAAAAAGCGTGAACGGCGAGCGGTAAGCAGCAAGCGGCAATACCTTTTACCACTTACAGCTCACCAACTTATGCCCTGGCAATCCATTCGCATCCTCGTCGATTCCAAACAGGCCGAGCCGCTTTCCGATGCCTTGATCGAAGTGGGCGCACTGTCGGTTTCGCTGGAAGACGCCGACGCCGGCACGCTGGACGAAACGCCCCTGTTCGGCGAGCCCGATTATCCGAGCGCCGAATTGTGGCCGCACAGCATTGCCGCCGTGTTGCTGGACGAGCATGCCGATGTGGCCGCCACGCTGGCGGCAGCCGCGAACCTGGCCGGCATTGCGGTCCCCACCGACTATACGATCGAAACTGTGGCCGAACAGGACTGGGTGCGTCTCACGCAATCACAGTTCGACCCCATCCCAATCTCGCCGCGCTTGTGGATTGTGCCGACCTGGCATGAGGCACCCGACAGCAATGCGATCAATCTCAAGCTCGACCCCGGCCTAGCCTTCGGTACCGGCAGCCACCCGACTACCCGCTTGTGTCTGCGCTGGCTCGATGCACACGTTCAAGGCGGCGAAACGCTGCTTGATTACGGCTGCGGCTCCGGCATTCTGGCCATCGCCGCAGTCAAACTCGGCGTGGCGCGCGTGGACGGCGTCGACATCGACGCACAGGCCGTCACCGCCTCGCATGACAACGCTGAACTGAACAGCGTGACGGCACATTTCTGTCTGCCTGCCGACCTCGCTCCCGCACAATACGACATCGTTGTCGCCAACATCCTCACCAATCCGCTCAAGGGCATGGCCCCGCTGCTGGCGGGCCGGGTGCGGCCGAGGGGGCAACTGGTGCTGTCCGGCATTCTGGCCGAGCAGGCCGAGGACGTGATGGGGGTGTACCGCGAATGGTTCGATTTCGAGCCGCCCGCAAGCGACGAAGGCTGGGTGCGTCTGGCCGGCATCAAGCGATGAATTACCGCACCACCTGTCCGCACTGCATCAGCGTGTTCCGCCTGGGGAGCGATCAACTCGACGCTGCGCAGGGCTGGGTCCAGTGCAGCGTATGCGGCGCCGCCTTCGATGCCCGCCCAAGCCTGCTGATGGAAGACGGGTCGCCGTTGCCTGTGGCCGAGCCCGAACCGATTGAACCCCCGCTTGAACCCGAGTTCATCGAGCCGGCGCCAGCAGCTGCCGATTCTTCGCCTGAACAGGCGTCAGACGACAGCGCGACCGCATCGGCCGTTGAATCGGACGCCGCGCGCGATGCGACGGAACCCGCCGCCGACCCGGAGGATATCGTGATCGCCGAGACCCCTCAGGGCATCGTCCAACGAGAATCCTCGCTCGATCTGCCGTCAATCATCCTGATCGACCCCGAGGTATCGGTGTCAGACGAGGATATCGGCCCAATGCCGCATATCTACAAGCAAGCCTACGCGTATGACCCCGATGCCCCGGTGTATCCGGGCAAATCGAGCACCTTTCCGCTGGCCCCGCCTCAGGCAAGCGTCAAACATGTGCCGAGCACGCCCGGTCCGGCCCGCGTGCCACCGAGTACGCACCGCATCAAGCCCTGGATTTGGGCCGTGGCCAGCACGCTCCTGTTGCTGCTCTTGCTGATGCAGGCCACCTACTTTCTGCGTGACACGATCGTCAGCCGACTGCCGCAGACCCGGCCCGGATTCGCCCAGGTGTGCACGGTACTAGGCTGCACGCTCTCGCTGCCGAAAAATCTGACGCTATTGCAAATCGTGGGATCCGATCTGCAAACCGAGACCCGCGGCCGATTGAAGCTCGCGCTAACGCTGGGCAATCGCGCCAGCCACGTTCAGGCCTGGCCGGTACTCGTGCTCACCCTGACCGACCAGCGCAACCAGCCGCTGGCACGCCGCAGCTTTGCACCCAGTGAATATCTGGGCGACCCCGAACGCATTGCCAGCGGCATGCCGGCGCGCAGCGAGCAGGCCCTCAGCCTGCCCCTGGACGTCGACAATCTGGCGCCCATGGGCTTCGATCTGCAGCTCACCTATTGATCCGATCCGGGTGCCATCAACACGCTGGCAGGCGCTTCGCTTCTTCGGTATAGTGCGCGTTCCCGTTGCGGGAGAGTGCGTGCCGAGAGCGTTCAGCCGGCCGCCGCCGAAGGCGTAACCCACCCGGAATCGCTCAGGCAAAAGGACCGCAACACCAGGATGTGCTCCCACATCCTGCGAACACTCTGGAGAGCGCAGTTGCCGGTTTGAATCGAACCGGCCGAACTGCCACCGAAGGGGCAGCGATCCGATCAGCGGTCGTAATCTCTCAGGTACCAAGGACAGAGGGGTGAAGCGGTTCCGCGTTCACCCTTTTTATTTTTGGTTACCCCTATGTCCAGTCAAGCAACGCTCAAACTCACCCCGCTCAATGCGGTTCACCGCGAATCCGGCGCCAAGATGGTCGATTTCGGCGGCTGGGACATGCCGGTCAACTACGGTTCACAGATCGAGGAACACCACACCGTGCGCACGGGCTGCGGGCTGTTCGACGTCTCCCACATGCTGCCGCTCGATATCAGGGGCGCCAACGTGCGCGCCTTTCTGCGCCGCCTGGTGGCCAACAACGTCGACAAGCTTCAGGTGCCGGGCAAGGCGCTGTATTCGTGCATGCTGAACGAAACCGGCGGTGTCATCGACGACCTCATCATCTATTTCATGGACGAGTCCTGGTTTCGCCTGGTGGTCAACGCCGGCACCGCGGAAAAAGATGTGGCGTGGATGGAACAAATGAACGCCGACTGGGACATGGGCCTCACCCTCACCCCACGCCGCGACCTGGCGATGATTGCGATTCAGGGGCCGAATGCCACGCAGGCCCTGAACGAGGCGCTGCCCGGCGTCGACAGCCTCACCGCCACGCTCAAGCCGTTCAACGCCGCCGCCATGGGCGAAATGTTCATCGCCCGCACCGGCTACACCGGCGAAGACGGCTACGAAGTCATGGTGCTGGCGAAATCCGCCCCCTTCTTCTGGAAAGCGCTGGTTGAAGCCGGCGGCAAGCCGATCGGCCTGGGCGCACGCGACACCCTGCGCCTCGAAGCCGGCATGAACCTATACGGCCAGGATATGGACGAAACCACCTCGCCGCTGGAATCCGGCCTGGCGTGGACGGTGGACCTGAAAACCGAACGCGATTTCGTCGGCCGCGCGGCACTGGAAAAAAGCGAAATCACCCATCAGCTTGCCGGCCTGCTGCTGCTCGACAAGGGCGTGTTGCGCGGCCATCAACAGGTCATGACCAAGCATGGCGCCGGCGAAATTACATCCGGCACCTTCTCGCCTACACTGCAGCAATCAATTGCGCTCGCACGGATTCCCCTGGGCATCGCT
>CAJDTZ010000051.1_pt1 | contig 24594 bp, 24 predicted proteins | sample 7390551 | NCBI WGS metagenome assembly CAJDTZ01 (sample SAMEA7055662, study PRJEB34461) | soil metagenome | biome: terrestrial ecosystem; feature: Peninsula; material: soil | place: Antarctica | collected 2016 | reverse complement strand
AAGGCATTGATGCCGGCATCCTCTTCCCAGCGATCCTGCTGGGTGATGGGTCCGGTGCGCGCGATAAAGCCGAGCGCACGCGTGATCATGTCGGTGACTTCGATGCCTTGCAGTGCGTTCTGTCCGGCCAGGCGCGCGGCAAGCAGAACGGGAAAGGCCGATTCGTCGAGCTGCTGGCCGATCCAGTAGGGTTTGCCGCCCAGCCACTGGTTCTGGTACCAGTGGCCATCGGCATGTTGGGAGGCGATCAGATAGCGCAGAATGTCGCGCGCTTCATCCTGGGCACCTAGCGCCAGCAACGCGTCGGCGCTTTCAACCAGATCGCGTGGCCACACCAGGTGAGAGCTCATGAAGAGGTCGCGCAGGCTGTCCGGGATGTCATGCGGGCTCGCGCAGTTTTCCTTGCAGCGGTGATGCCATGTCGACCAGCTGTCGAGCAGGTGGTGCCAAGGTTGCTCGAATGGCTGCAGCAGGGCCGAGATGGCGAGCGTGGCGGCCGACTCCTTGCTGCTGCCAAAGCCCAACGCCAGCGTGGCCTGCCGCGGCAGTTCTCCAATCAACGCCACATTGCCGGGGCCGGCGCTGGCGTATTGCCATTGCATGCGACCGTGTTGCGAGAAGTCCTGCCAGCCGTCGCTGACGCCGACGTAGCCTGCGCTGGTGCGGCCCCAGGCGTCGCGCTGATCCGTGTCCACTGCTGCCAGCGCCAGCCCGAACGGCCCCTGCTCCGCCCACAGCACGTGACGTCCCCGATAATCCTGCGTTTCAGCTTGGTTGTCGTGCCCGGTACCCCCCATGTGAGGGGCCAGCAGGGCATAGGGACGCAGGCCCGGGTCGCCTTCAAGTTTCAGGTCGATCAGCAACACGTCGCGCTTCGGGTCGGGCGCGATGCGCAGGGTAAGCGTGAATCGATCGTGCCGGTGCACAATCTGGATCGCCGGGATGCCGGGCTCGGCCCATACCAGTTGATGCGTGCCCAGGCGCTTGAGTTCGACCCAGAATCCCTGGTCATCGGCAACGATGAAGCCGAGGTCGCGAATCTGCGGAATGTCTACGCGCGGATAGAACACTTCGTTGACGATGCCGCCGCCGACCGTGAACCACACGCGTGAAGGCCCGAGCGCGCAGCCGACCATTTCCTTGGCGCTGCTGCACCAGGTGGGGTCGATACCCGGTCTGCCCGGGGCGTCGGCATCGGGGCCGGGGCCGGGGTCGCGTGTGTCGTCGTCTGTCATGACTCGCGCTCGCTGACCGTGGTGAGGGTCGGCGTCAACCAGCTGTGGCCGTCGCTTGCCAGCAGCAAATTGGCTGCTTCGGGGCCCCACGATCCGGCCGCGTAGTTGGGAAAATCCACCGCCGGATTCTGCGCCCAGACATCGAGTATCGGCATCACCAGTTGCCACGCGGCTTCGACCTGGTCGGTGCGCATGAACAGCGTGGCGTCGCCGACCATGACATCCCACAACAGCGTTTCGTAGGCGGCCGGCGTCTCCACCTGAAACGCTTCCTGGTAGCTGAAGCGCATGTCCACCGGGCGCAGCCGCAACTGCGAGCCGGGTTCCTTGGCCATGAACTTGAGCACGATGCCCTGCTCCGGATTCAACTGGATGACGAGCCGCGTGGGTTGCGCATTGAGGCCGGCGGTGGCCGGAAAGGCGCGATGCGGCACATCGCGGAAGCGGATCGAAATCTCCGACACGTCGGCCATCATCCGCTTGCCGGTGCGCAAATAGAACGGCACATCCTGCCAGCGCCAGTTGTCGATATACAGTTTGAGCGCAGCAAAAGTTTCGGTGCCGGAGCGCGGGTCGACATTCGGTTCGGTGCTATAGGCCGGCAATTGATTGCCCTGTATCCATCCCTCGCCATACTGGCCGCGCGCGGCGAAGGCATCCACCGCGTCGTGCGGGATCGGTCGCAGGGCGTGCAGCACGTCGACTTTCCGGTCGCGGATGTCGTTGGCATCGTAGGCCACGGGCGGTTCCATCGCGACCAGACAAAGCAGCTGCATCAAATGGTTCTGCACCATGTCGCGCAACGCGCCGGCATGTTCATAAAAAGCGCCACGTTTTTCGACCCCCAGGGTTTCGGCCACGGTGATGACGACGTGATCGACATAGCGCCGGTTCCAGACCGGCTCGAAGATCGGGTTGGCAAAGCGCATGGCCAGAATGTTCTGCACCGTTTCCTTGCCGAGAAAATGATCGATACGGAACAGCTGTCGCTCGTCGAACACGCGGCACAGCGCGTCGTTGATCTGGTGGAAGGAATCGAGGTCGTGGCCGAGCGGCTTTTCGACCACCAGGCGCACATGCTCGCGATCCTGCGCCAGCCCGGCCGCGCCGAGCCCGACCGCGATCGGCTCGAACAGCGAAGGCGGCGTGGCGAGATAGAACACGCGTGCCGCCTGTGCGCCCCACTCCGCTTCCTGCGCGTCCAGCGTGGCGGCCAGTTGTTGGTAGCTTGCCGGATCGTTTGCGTCGAGCTTGATGGGATGAAGCAGGCTGGCGAAGGTTTGCCAGGCATCGGCAGGGGGTGCGCCGCGGCGCGAATGCCGGGTGACGCCTTGAAGGTAGTGTTCGGCCAGGGTGGCCGCGTCGGTATCGGTACGGTCCACGGCCAGCAGCTTGAATCGCGCCGGCAAATGGCCGTCGACAAACAGGTTGAACAGCGCGGGTACCACCAGGCGCCAGCAAAGATCCCCTCCCGCGCCAAACAGGACAAACAGGGTATCGCTGATGGGAAGTGCCGGTTTCATCGGGGTGTGCTCGTCTGGAAGACGCGGGTTCGACACGGACCTGTGGCGAGGGTTCAATCGTGCTGGAAAGGATCCGTTCAAGGCGTGCTTGACGACCGTCCGCTGTTACCTGCGGATTCAACCGGGCTGGAAATCACTCGCTAACCACGACAAAAATTCCGCAACGGCGCATCTGCCGATTATCGTGGTGTCTGTCAGAATGGAAGAACGCCAGCCAGCCAGCCATCAAGGGCGACCTGTCCGGTAGCGACCGGCTGGCCCGGCCAATCGATGAAAACCGCTTGCTGTCCGCGGTGAAAAACATTTGCAGGATCATTCATCAATCCAGTCAGGTCGGGAGACGATCATGAGTTCATTGCAACGCATTCTGTATGTCGAGGACGAACCTGATATCCAGACCGTGGCCAGGCTGGCCCTGGAAACGGTGGGCGGATTCACCGTGAAGATCTGTTCGACCGGCGAGGAGGCCCTGCTCGAAGCCGCGGCTTTTGCACCCGACATGATTTTGCTCGACGTGATGATGCCGGGAATCGATGGCCCCGCCACGCTCAAGGGGTTGCGCGAACAACCCGCGCTGGCCGCGGTGCCGGTCGCGTTCATGACGGCCAAGGTGCAGCCCACGGAGATCAGTCATTACAAATCGCTCGGCGCGCTGGACGTGATTGCCAAACCCTTCGATCCCATGACACTGGCGGACACGATACGGGCGATCTGGGAGACGCGGCATGGTTGATGCGAGCGCAGCCATGGCAGCCGCCGCCGCAGAAATGGCCAAGTTGCGTCATTCTTACCTGGATCACCTGCCGACCGAAATCAATGAAATGGCGGCGCTCGCGGACAGTCTGGACGGCACTGAAGCCGACCGTGTCCACTTGGATGCCCTGCACCAGCGCCTGCACAAACTCGCGGGCTCCGGGGGCACCTTTGGCCTGACGACCTTGAGTGAGCGTGCGCGCGGCCTGGAACAGCAGGTTATGGAATACCTGGACGGGTCGCTGGCGGGCATGAATGCCGAATGGCGGAGCCGGTTTTCGACGGACATAGCTGACTTGCGATCTACCCTGATGGACGTCTCGACTTCCGTAACGTCCAACCAGGCCAACGTGGGGTCGCGACACAAGGCAGGCCAGGCCATCCATCTCTGGCTGGTGGAAGACGATGAAATGCTGGGCCGGGAACTGGAAAGACAACTGAAACCGTTCGGTTTCGAAACCCGGCTGTTTAACCGGATCAGCGCGGCCGAGGCTGCTGCCCGGGAGGCGCAGCCCGACATTCTGATCATGGATGTGCTGTTTTCACAGGAACGGGAAAACGCCACCGATGTCATGACCCAGCGCCCCCATCTGCGGGCGCTGGGTTGCCCGCTGATATTCATTTCGCTGCAGGGCGAATTCGATTCGCGAGTGCGCGCTGTTCGGCTGGGAGCAGAGGGATACCTGCTCAAGCCGCTGGACGTGCCGAGGCTGGTGGAGCGAGTGGAATACCTCATTGCCAAGCGACAGGCACCGCCGCAACGCGTGTTGGTCGTCGACGACGATGTCGATCTGTCCGAGCATTACCGCCTGGTGCTGACGGGGGCCGGCATGGAAGCCGAGACGCTGAACCAGCCCAAGGACATCATCGAACGGGTCGCCGCCTTTCGCCCGGAACTGGTCCTCATGGACATGCACATGCCCGGCTATTCGGGCGCCGACGTGGCGGGGGTGATCCGACAGCATGACAACTGGATCAGCCTGCCCATCGTCTACCTGTCGGCCGAAACGGATTTCGACAAACAGGTGCAGGCGCTTGGCCAGGGTGCCGACGATTTCCTGACCAAGCCGATGTCAGACGCCCATCTGATTGCCGCCGTCACGGTGCGGATCGAGCGGGCCCGTCAGTTGGCCGACCTGATCAGCAAGGACAGCCTGACCGGCCTGTTGAAACATGCCTGCATCAAGGAAGGCGCCGATGTTGAGGTGTTGCGTGCCCACCGCCTGGACAAACCCGCCACGCTGGCGATGGTGGATATCGATTTCTTCAAGAAAGTGAACGATACCTATGGCCATGCGGTGGGCGATCTGGTGATCAAGTCACTTGCCACGCTGTTGCGGCAACGTCTGCGTCAGTCCGATCTGATCGGCCGTTATGGTGGCGAGGAGTTCGTGGCGGTGTTGCCGGAGTGCGATCTGGAATCCGCCCACCTGATACTCGAAGACATTCGCTCACGCTTTGAAAGTCTTGATTTCAATCACGAAGGCACGCGCTTCCAGTGCACGCTATCTGCCGGCCTGGCGTGCACTTCCCAGCATCCGGAGTTGAATGCCGATGAGCTGCTGAATGCGGCTGACCAGGCGCTTTATGTCGCCAAACATAGTGGCCGCAACCAGGTCCAGCTTGAGCCTGCCTCCGGTTCGGACCCCGCACCCCCGAAATAGCGTCCTCATGCTGAAGGGCTTGACCAGTCGAACCGGGGCCACCCTTCATCGTCACACACTCAAGCCGGCCTGCGCTTCCGCAGCACCTTGACCTGGAACAGGGTATTGCGCTCGTCCTCTTCCAGCGCCGAACGAATGTATTGCACGGTCGCCTGATAACGCGGAATGATGTTGTATTTGAGCGCATTGACACGTTTCTGCGTCTTCCGGCTGGCCGCCAGCAAGCGCCACAAGGCGTTTTCGGCCTCGCCCAGCCGGGCCAGCGTCACGGTCAGTTCACGCAGATGCATACGCGCTTCGTCGAAGCTGACATCGGTCCACATCAAGCCTACGGGCTGCAATGGCAAGGGATCGGCGGTCACGCTCGGATATTCCACGCCCACACTGGAGCGTGCCACCACCTGGATGGCAACCGCGGGTTTGAGCCCGACCGTGGCCTGCCGCAACATCTGCTCGCCCATGCGCATTTGCACGATGCCCACCCGCAACGCGCGATATTGCGCCAGGCGCTCATAGACCAGGCGGGTGAGCAAGTCCCGCTTCTTCTCCAGCATCTGCCTGCCCTGCTCCAGAAAACGCGTCTGCCGGCCGACCTGTAGCAGCGCGCTTTTCGTGGGAGGGACGGACAGGCGTTTTTTCATTCGCTCTGGCCGCCCTTTCGGGCAGCCGTTTCAAGATGCAAGTTGCAAGTTGCAAGGAAAAACCAAAGGCAGCAAGGTTGAGCGTTTCATGCACACTGCGGTCTTCGTCCTCGCCCTGGCCAATGAAACGGCGTTCGAAAGCATCGGCAAACTGCAGATAGCGTCGATCGGTATCCGACAATTCCTCAATGCCGATAATCGCGGCCAGACCTCGCACTTCGAGCGCCTTGGCATAGCTGGCAAACAACTGGCTGGCAACATGCGGGTGATCCTCGCGCGTGAAGTTCTTGCCGATGCCATCCTTCATCAGACGCGACAAAGAGGGCAGCACCGTCACCGGCGGATACACCCCCTGGTTCGCCAGTTCCCGGCCGAGCACGATCTGGCCTTCCGTGATGTAGCCGGTAAGGTCGGGGATGGGATGTGTGATGTCATCGGATGGCATCGACAAAACCGGGATCAGGGTGATGGAACCACTGCGATCCTTGATGCGCCCTGCCCGCTCATACATTTCGGCAAGATCGGAATAGAGATAGCCGGGGTAGCCCTTGCGCGCAGGCACATCGCCGCGCAGCACGGCCACCTCGCGCAGGGCTTCGGCATAGGCTGTCATGTCGGTCATCACCACCAGCACGTGGTAATCGTGATCGAAGGCCAGATATTCGGCAGCGGTCAGCGCCGCGCGCGGCGTCAGCAGGCGTTCGATCACCGGCTCGTCGGCCAGGTTGAGAAACATGACCACCTTGTTCAGGACGCCGCTTTCCTCAAAGCTTTCCTGGAAGAAGCGTGCATCGGCATGCGATATGCCAAATGCGGCAAATACCACCACGAACTCGGACGATTCTTCACCCAGCAGGCGGGCCTGGCGCACGATCTGCGCGGCCACCCGGTTGTGCGGCAAGCCGCCGCCGGAAAAAATCGGCAGCTTCTGCCCACGCGTCAGCGAATTCATGCCGTCGATGGCCGAGATGCCGGTCTGGATGAATTCACGCGGATAGGCACGCGCGGCAGGATTCAGCGGCTCGCCGTTGACGTCGCGCCGTTCGGCCGAAATGATGGGGGGGCGGCCGTCACGTGGCATGCCGGTGCCGTTGAAAACGCGGCCGAGAATATCGCGTGACAGCGGCAGTCTGAAAGGCTCGTCCAGAAATCGCACCCAGGTGCGCTCAAGATCGAGTTCATCGGTGCCTTCGAACACTTCGACCAGCACCGCATCGTCTGCCGTGCGGATCACCATTCCGGAACGTACCCGGCCGGCATGGTCACGTACCTGCACCCGTGATCCTGCTGCAACGCCAGGTACGCCGGCCATGACCAGGAGACCGCCCTGGACCGAAACGGCCGTGCGAAACTCGATATTCTTCATGGCGCGGCTTCCCTCGAGATCGCAGGGCGTGCCGTCAATGCATACTCCTCCAGCAAGGGCTCGAAAGCGGCCGGGATTTCGGCAATCCGGGAGGTGAGCGCAGCCAACTCTGCCGAGCTGAACTGGCTCTTCCAGCGGCGGGCCTGCGTCAGCAACGGCATCTCGATCAAGCGACGTGCTGGTGCACCCAGGCTGACCAGCTTCATCCCCTGATGGTAGATTTCGAGCATGGCCGCAAGCAGGGCATATTGCTTGTCCGGCGAAGCATAGCTGTCCACGTCATCGGTTGCCGACTGCTGCAACAAGCCTTCCTTGATCAGACCGGCGGCTTCCAGCGTCCAGCGCTGTTCGGTGGACAAGGCCTCGACACCCACCAGGTTGACGATACGCTGCAACTCCTCGGAGGCAGCAAGCAGATCAAGCGCTTCGGCACGGGCGTTTTCCCAGTTAGAGTCCACATTCTCCGCCCACCATTTCGCAGCCGAACCGACATAACCCGAGAAGCTTTCCAGCCAGTCCACCGCCGGATAATGACGGGCGTCTGCGAGTTCTTTCGACAAGGCCCAGAAGGTCTGGATGATTTCCTTGGTATGACTGGTGACCGGCTCGGAGAAATCGCCCCCGGGAGGCGACACCGAGCCAATCAGGGTGACCGAACCATGGTCGCCGCCCAGGGTTTCGACCCGGCCGGCCCGCTCATAAAACGACGCCAGGCGAGATCCCAGATAAGCCGGATAGCCCTCTTCCACCGGCATGTGGCCCAGGCGGCCCGCCACTTCTCGCAGCGCTTCGGCCCAGCGGCTGGTCGAGTCCGCCACCATCACCACGTCGTAACCCTGATCTCGAAAATATTCGGCCAGCGTGATGCCGACATAGATCGAAGCTTCGCGTGCCACCACAGGCATGTTGGATGTGTTGGCCACCAGCAGGGTGCGCTCCATCAGCGGGCGGCCGGTATGCGGGTCTTTCAGCCGAGGCATGAACTCGAGCACGTCGGTGAGTTCGTTGCCGCGTTCGCCGCAGCCGACGTAGATCACGATTTCGGCATTGCTCCAGCGCGCAATCTGCTGCTGCAGCATGGTCTTGCCCGCGCCGAACGGGCCAGGTATGGCCGCCTTGCCGCCCTTCAGGAGCGGATAGAAGGTATCCAGAATGCGCTGCCCGGTGATCAGGGGTGCGACGGCATGGTCGCGCTGTCTGTAAGGCCGGGGCGTACGCACCGGCCAGCGATGATACAGATGCAGCTTCTCGACGTGTCCATCGGCCAGCCTGATCCTGCCGATCACCTCTTCCAGCGTGTGATCGCCTTCCGGTGCCAGTTCGAGCAGTTCTCCCTGAACCATCGGCGGAACCAGAATGCGGTGCTGGATCGATTCTGTTTCCTGCACCGACCCCAGCACCTCTCCCCCTTTTAACATCGTGCCAGCCTGAAGCAGCGGATTCGGCACGAAATGCCAGCGCGTATCGCGTGGCAGCGAAGGGACCGATACGCCGCGTGCCATGCGATCGCCGCTTTGCTCCCTGACCAGCTGCAAGGGACGCTGCACGCCGTCGAAAATGGCACCGAGCAAACCCGGTCCGAGTTCGACCGACAACGGCCAGCCCAGCCCCGTTGCCTCTTCCCCAGGCCGCAAGCCGGCCGTGTCTTCATACAATTGCGCCAACGCGGTATCGCCATCACGGGCGATCACCTCACCGATCAGGCCGATAACCCCGACCCGAACCTGCTCGCCAAGCATCGTCTGCGGCAATTCAAGTTTGACCAGCGGTCCGTTTATTTCGAGAATTTTTCCCATTCGTTTCCTTTGTGGGTGAGCAGTGAGCAGTGAGCAGTAAAAGGTACGCGCTCCACCACTTACCGCTTACCACTTACCACTTACCACTTACCGCTCACCGCTCACCGCTCACCGCTCACCGCTCACCGCTCACCGCTCACCGCTCACCGCTTACCGCTTACCGCTTACCAAGCACTTCATCCATGCACCAACGTCCCCAGATCAGGCGCACTGGCGAACAGACGTTCCATCACTACGTGTGCCAGATCGTCTGCCATTCGCATCTGTCTGGCTTCAAAGGTTTGATCCAGTTGCGCGCGTGCATCGGCCAAGCGGACCCGCACGCCGCCCTCACTTGGCTGGCCATGCGTGGTGAGCGTGACGGTGCGCCCTGACGCAGCACGCAAGGTGATGTCGGACCATGTTGGCGTGAGGCGTTTCTCATCTTCGGGACGCACCTCGACCACCAGATCGCCGGGCGGCAACGCAACGGCTGCCGCTGCCAGCCAGGATTCGATCACGCCGAGATAGCGCGGCTCGTCCTGCACCAGTTTTTGAAAAGCCAGTTTCATGTCGGACAGCGCGGCTTCGGTCAGGGTCCAGCGCAGCCGGTCCAGATCGGCAGCGAGATGCGTTTCTGCGGCCTGGGTGTGACGCCGTACATGGCGCTCGGCTTCAACCTTGGCGGCGAGGATTTCGCGTTCTTCCAGCAATGTGAGTTTTTCAGCCGATTCGGCGTGGATGCGCGCGCGTGACGCCTCTGCGTTCTGTCGATGTTCGCGCGCCAACGTCTCGGCCTGCTGCATCAGTGCCTGCTCCAGATGGGAGACCTGTACATCCGTTTCCATTGTTTGCTCCAGCGTCCTGTTTTTTACGATGCCAGCTTCAAGGCATCAGACCCGAGTATGGTGCGCACCACCTCGTCAACCGCAGGCGCGTAATCATGCGGCGCAGGCAAAGGCGGCAGTTCGGTAATGACGATACGGCTGCCCTCGTTACGCAAACGATCGAGCCAATAGCCACCGGCGTGGGCAAGGTGGGTTTCCAGCAGGACCAGGGCGGCTTCCCCGCTTTTGACCAGTTGGCCCAGCACCGATTCCACCTTGTCCGAATCCGCATCCGCGTAAACCTCGGCACCAATCAGGCTGAACCCCTGCGCCAGACCGGCACTCCCCAGTACCACCAGACGGGCATTGCTGGGATGGCTGTCGGCATCACTCATGGTCTCGATTCCTTGTTGCAACGCTTCATAGCTTGCCCAGCATCAGGATCGACATGACCAGTCCATAGATCGCGATCCCTTCGGCCAATCCCATGTAGATCAATGTGCGGCCAAACATGTCGGGTTTTTCGGCAATCACCGCCAGCGCAGCAGAGCCGATCGGGCCAATCGCAATCGCTGCGCCAATGGCGGCCAGACCGGTTGGCAGTCCAATGCCCAGCAGCGCCAGCCCCTTGCCCAGGCTGATATCCAGTGCGGCACCTGCCACAGGTTCGGCTGCCATCACCTCCTGCATCCCCAGCAACATGACCCCGGCCAGACCCAGCCCAAACAGAACCATGTTGACCAGCAAGCCGTTCTTTAACCAGGATGCAGGCAATGCCCTCGGCTTGAGCGTCAACCAGGTACCCGTCGCCAGTGTTGCTGCCACCGGCATGCACATCAATGCAATCAATCCAACCATGTTTTCTCCTTTGTTAGTTTCAGGGTAAGCAGCAAGCGGTGAGCAGTGAGGCGGAACAGCGCCCATGCCACCGCTCACCACTCACTACTCACCGCTTACCACTCACTGCCTCACCCAACTGCAGCGGCACAAACTCTCGTCCATCGCCGCTGAAAAACCGCGAGAACCCTTCGTAATACATCAGGCGCAGCGCCTGAATCGCAACGATGCCGCCCTCCAGCACAATGATGACGATATTACCCAGCACGAGCGTGAACCCATGCGCTGCGGACCCCAATCCACTGGCCAGCGTAAAAACGGCCAGCGCCAGGGCAACGTGATTCAGGCTGAACGCCGCCACGCGCATGAATGACAGGGTATTCGAAAACAGGTTGATCCCGCTTTCGAGTGTCTCGATTGAGGTGACCAGTATGCGTTCGCCCAGTCCGGCTCTGGTTTCGTGCCACTTAAATACCGTGATCCCGGCAAGTCCCGATCCACACAGCCACACAGCCGGCTGGCCGAGTTTGACCACACCGGCCAGACTCGCCAGCCAGCCCACTGCACCCAGATAGAACACCAGCCCGGCCAACCCCGTGGAATCGAACAAAGCCTCGCCAATGCGCCCCGCCATCCATTTGTTGCGCATATTGACCAGCAAGGTGAACACAATGAAACCAACACCGAATCCCACTGCCAGCAGCAGCAGATGCTCCGGGTTATGCAGCGGCGAAAGCCACAGCGGCTGGATGATGTTTTCATTGCCGAACACGCTGCCGTAGAGCAGGCCAAACAGCATCGACACGCCACCAGCCGCCATGCCCACCCAGGCCATACGCCCCAAACGTCGGAACAACGCGACAGCCAGCAGCAGAATCATGGCGCCATGGCCGACATCACCAAACATGGCACCAAACAGCAACAGATAGATCAACGCAAAGGGCAGTGCCGGATCGAATTCACCATAACGTGGCACGCCGTAGCTTTTGACCAGCGGCACAAAAGGCTTGAGCCAGATCGGGTAGCGCATCAGAGAGGGCACGTGCGCGGTTTCGCTGATCAATGGCTCGCGCTGGTCGAGCCAGTAGCGCCCATGAAAACGCGTTTCCAGCATGTCTTGCAGATCCGCTATCTGCCGGCTGGGGATCCAGCCCGACAAAGCCGCCAGCGCACCCTTGCCACACACCCCCGCCAGCGCGGTCTCGGCCAGCGGGCGGGCCAGCGCAACCCGGATGCGCGCTTCGTGCAGACGGGGACCAAACAGTTCCTTCAGCTTGTCCATGGCTTGTCTCGACGTATCAGACAGCGCGAGTAGCCGCACGCGTTCGGCTTCCAGCCAGGTTCGTGCCGCCTGAGGATGGGTTCGCAGTTCCTCCGGAACCTGCAACGCGTGCCAACCGGCCTGCGTCAGCAAACCACGGACTTCAGCATGCCGGACCCGGGGCCCGGCGATCACCGTGAGTACCTGTTCTCCCACCTGGTCGAAACGCGAAACCAGATGACCCGTCATCGAGAGTGCCTCGGTCACCCGCTTGAGTTCAGCCACCGGCAGGCTGCCAATGTTGACGGCCAACAAGCTGTCCGCACGCAGCAAGTGGGCAATATCGACATTCAGGCGCTCGAGCTTGCCGAGTGTTTCCTCCAGCACTGCCAGATACCCAATCGCATCGTCGATTTCTGATTGGCTTTGGTGATAGCCCAGACACTCCATCCAGGTCTTCTTCAGCCAGCCGTTCAGTTCCTCCAAGTCGGCAAGCGAGGGGGCCTCGGCGGCGTTTGGCAGATGCAAAGGGCTTCCGTCAGCGCAATGCTCCAGCACTTTGGTCAGACGTGCCTCGGCTTCCAGCCAGACTTCACGATAGGCGTTGGCCGGCGATTCTGCGAGGGTCTGCAACGCGCAGTCCGCCGGATTGAACTCGCCAAACCGGGCAAGTGCCAGCGCCGCATCCTGCGCTTCGGAGGCCAGCATGACGAGTTGAATTTTGAGCAGGGGTTCGGTTCGCAGCATCAGGATGGCTCTGCCTGTTTGCGGCGAATCGCCAGCCGAAGATCAGCGTCCTTCAAGCCGAGATGACGGCCGCGCAAGATGGCACGGACAGCGCGCAGGTCACGCTCGCGCAGTATCAAATAAGCGAACGTACGGACAATGTCGGGTTTGTCAGCACGCAGAATCTGCAGCGCGTGTTCGGCGGTCGTTTGTTCCATCCGGGCAAACACGTCCGGGATATCCGTCGCGCCGGCCAGTCGCGAAAACCAGGGTGGCGGCAAGCCAGCCAGCACGGCATCGAAACTGTCGAGTGCAGCGAGTTCACGCAGCCGGGTGCCCGGCAGACCGTAATGCGAACCGACCAACAGGTAATACACCTGCGCCGGTGGCAATTTGTAATTGAAGCGATAGCGCAACAGCCAGACCAGATTGATGCGATCGATCAGCTCGGCCATGAGACTGCGAAAAGGCGCGCCATACGATTCCTCAAGGGGACGGGCTCGCAGGATCAGGCCTTCGTAATATCCGCGGTCCAGCGCTGCGTCCAGGTTGAAAGGATCCTGACTTTGTTCGAACGCGCGACGCGCATGTCGCACGATGCTGGCATAAGGGCCGGCTTCGAGTCGGCGCATCAATTCCCCCACATCCTCGGCATGTGACAGATCTTCGTTGTCCAGACGGCCCAATGCGCCCATCGGAATCAGGCGCGCAAGCACCGCGGCGGATCGTTCGCCGGTCATTTTGCTGCGCAGCAGCGTCTTGACGTTGGACATTTCAAAACGTGCCGTCCAGAAGGTCAGGAATGCGCGCGCTGCGCCGGACAGAGGTCGAATCAATACCCGCGTCTCATCCAGTATCTGGGCAATGATGCGCTGCTCCAGCGAGCGCGCATCATGCTGTCGCCCCTGGCTGTCGTAGCCCGTCGCCAACTGGGGTAATCCACGCTGGATCAGCGTATCGGCCACCGCGCCACCCGGCACGCGAATGAGTTCGTCGAAATCCTCGTCCTGCCAAAGGCGGCTGGCATACAAGCTGACACGGGTATTGAGATAGGCCGACATGACGGTTATCGGTCTATGCCGCCCCCATGCGCCATGTCAGTGATGGAATGCATTCAACCCGCAGGATCCAGCATCAGGGCCAGGGCAGCATCCACTGCCTCGGACTCATGCCGCGATGCGAGTTCACGCAGGGTGCGCTGGCGCTCGCCGTATTTGCGCGTAAGCTCGGCCACGCCCTGCTCGGCACGGCCGCGTGCCTCTTCCAGAAAGGGCGCTCTCAGGTCTGTGCGACCGGCTTCGAAGCGCGCCTCGGCTTCACGCGCCGCTGCCAGGGCGTCGTCAACCACACGCTGGCGTTCCTGGTTGGCACTGTCAATGACGGCCTGGGCGCGGGCTTCCGCATCCAGCAGATGCTGCAAGGGGTCTTCCATGTACGCTCCGGATACGTCGTGTCTGTCGGTGAGCAATCTATTGCTGAATGCCAGCCTCCTGCCTATATGCCCATCACCAGGGCCAGGCCTGCAGCGGCAATGCCTACCCCCGCCAGTCGCATCGCCGGACGGCCGATCAGGCTGCTGGCGATACCCACACCATGCAGGCACAGCGTGGCGAGCACGAATCCGGCGGCATACAGTGCGGGCGACGTCGCCTGCGGCATTTCCAGCCCGTGGGCATAGCCATGAAACAGGGCAAAACCGGCTGCCAGCGTCATGCCCACGCGCACGGACGCGTGAATGCGCGTAGCAATCAGCAGGCCCAACATCAGCACCGACAGCGCGATGGCCGTTTCAACATGCGGCAATACCCAGCCCGACCAGGCCAGCGCAACGCCCAGCACCATGGCACTCACAAAGGCCGCCGGCACCGCCCATAGCGCTCGCCCGCCCTGCTGCGCCGCCCACAGGCCGATCGCGATCATGGCCAGCAGATGGTCCAGTCCCATGAAGGGATGTGCCAGCCCCCCCAGGAAACCGATCGGTACATGCCCGGGGTGAGCGGAAGCCGTGCCCGAAACCAGGCAAAGGGCGACCAGGGCGATGGTGCGTGAGTGATTCATCGAGTTCATTCGTCTTCTCCAGCTGGGTTTGACCTAAGCATCATTTGATTTTCACCTGCACCAGTTCCTCGCCATCCGGGTCGGTCACATGCACGGCACAGGCAATGCAGGGATCGAACGAATGGATGGTGCGCAGGATTTCGAGCGGCTGTTTTGGATCCGCCATGACGTGGTTGTCCTGCAAGGCGGCTTCGTATGCACCGGGCTGACCTTGCGCGTCACGCGGGCCGGCATTCCAGGTGCTGGGCACCACGGCCTGGTAGTTGGTGATTTTGGCGTCGTCGATGACGATCCAGTGGCTGAGACCGCCGCGCGGCGCTTCCATCAGGCCGACACCCTGCATGTGGCTGGGCCAGGTCGACGGATCCCAATACTGGTCGTTGAAGGTGCGCACATCGCCCGCCTTGATGTTGGCGATCAGCTGGTCGTACCAGCCCTGCATGGCATCGGCCAGAATCTTCGATTCCAGCGTGCGCGCAGCGGTGCGGCCCAGCGTGGAGAACAGCGCCTCCACCGGCACGTCCAGCGTCTTCAGCGTGTAGCCCACCAGTTCCTTGGCCTGGGCATTGCCACTGGCGTAGAGCATCAGCACGCGAGCGAGTGGGCCGACTTCCATCGACTTACCCTGCCAGCGCGGCGATTTCATCCACGAATATTTCTGGTTGACGTCGAGGTGTTTGTACGGCGGCTTCGGTCCGGTGTAATTGAGTTCGGTTTCGCCCTTGAACGGGTGCAAGCCCTGCGCATCGCCCTGGCTGTATTTGTACCAGGAGTGACTGACGAATTCCTGGATCTCGGTGTCGGCATCGAGGTCGATGGGATGGATGGTGGAGAGATCGCGGTTGAGGATGACGCCGCGCGGAATCAGGTAGGAGTCCGTGTCCCAGAAGCCCTTCGAGGGCAGATCGCCAAACGACAGGAAGTTGCCGAGGCCTTCGCCGCGACTGCCCCAGTCCTTGTAGAAGCCGGCAATGGCGAGCGTGTCCGGCACGTAGACCTGGTCGACGAAATCGCGCATCTGGCGGATGACGTTCTGCACGATTTCGAGCCCGACCATGTTGACCGCGGTGGCATTCTGGCCGCCATGATAATGCGGCCCCTTGCCCTGCCCGCCGCCGGGTTGAATCGAGATGGCCGAAGGCACTCCGCCCACCACAAAATTGGGGTGCGGATTCTTGCCGCCAAAGATGGTGTGCAGCTTGACCACGTCGCGTTGCCAGGCAAGCGCGTCGAGGTAATGCGCCACCGCCATCAGGTTGGCTTCCGGCGGCAGCTTGTAGCCGGGATGGCCCCAGTAGGCGTTGGAAAAAATGCCCAGCTGGCCCTGCTCGACGAAGGTTTTCACCTTCTTCTGCACATCGGCAAAATAGCCTGGCGAAGATTTCGGGTAGCTGGACAGCGACTGCGCCAACGCGGACGTGGCCTTGGGATCGGCCTTCAGCGCAGATACAACATCGACCCAGTCGAGCGCGTGCAGGTGATAGAAGTGCATCACGTGGTCATGCACGTATTGCGCCGCAATCATCAGGTTGCGGATCAGCTCGGCGTTGTGCGGAATGCTGTAGGTGGGGATGGCTCGGTGTAGCGCATCCTCCACCGAGCGCACCGAGGCGATGCCGTGCACCAGGGTGCAGACGCCGCAGATGCGTTGCGCAAAGGCCCAGGCATCGCGTGGATCGCGTCCGCGCAGGATGATCTCGATGCCACGCACCATGGTGCCGGCCGAGTAGGCGCTGGTGATCTTGCCGGTTTCATCGGTTTCCGCTTCGATGCGCAAATGCCCTTCGATGCGGGTGATGGGGTCAACGACGACGCGTTGTGCTGTGCTCATGACTCGGGCTCCTTACGACTTGTTGGCCGCTTGCGGCACTTGATCCGGAATGTGCTCGGCGATCATCTCGGTCAGACCAATCACCGGGATATCCATCTGGTAATGCTCGAGGCTTTCTTCCAGCACGATGCGGCAGTTGGCACAGGCGGTCACCACCCGGTCCGGGTTGACCGCGTCGAACTGGGATTTCTTTTTCTTGAATGCCTGCAGCCTCAGTTCCTCACCTTCCTCGATGGCGGAGGCACCGCCGCCGCCGCTGCAGCACCAGTTCATGTAGCCTGCATCGGGCATCTCGACGAAGTTATTCGCCACCTGGTTCATCAGCTTGCGCGGCTGCTGGATCACGCCGCCACGACGCACCAGCTGACAGGGATCATGGAAGGTCAGACGGTCGGTTTCGAACCCTTCGGTCTTCAGCAGCCCCTGCGTCTGGAATTCCTCCAGCACCTCGATGATGTGCTTGACCTCGAACGTGAAGGGGCGCCCGATCAGGTTGGCGCCTTCCCAGCGCAGGGCGGTGTAGGCGTGGCCGCACTCGGGGCTGATCACGGTCTTGACCTTGAGTTTTTCGGCCCCCTCGACAATGCGCGAGACGATTACCTTGGCCAGGTCCGAGTTGCCGATCTGGATGCCGGCGTTGGTGGCTTCGAACGCGGTGGAGCACAGCGTCCAGGTCTTGCCGGCCTGATGCATGATCTTGGCGACCGCGCCCAGGTATTCCGGAAAATTCATGATCTCCATCCACGGCAGGCAGCTTGACGTTCATCGGGCTGCCGACGGTGATGGTGCGATCGACCGCACCCTTGATGCCTTCCGGCGCATGGCCGGAAGCCGACATCCCTTCGCGAAACTTTCGTATCATGTAGACGATGTCGTTGCCGACCGGACACACCGCAGAACAACGACCGCACAGCGTGCAGCTGTTGTAGACCAGCTCCTGCCATTCATCGAGTTCAGCGTCGGTGACGGCCTTGGACAGACCGGTCATTTTTTTGAGCCGCCCCAGCAGGGTGTATTCCTGCTCGTAGACGCGGCGCATCGGTTCCAGCTTGTGGATCGGCGTGTATTTGGGGTCGCCGGTTTCGGTGTAGAACAAACAGGCCTCGGCGCATAGACCGCAGTGCACGCAGCTACTGAAATAACTGGCGATGGGCGCGTCGATGACTTCCTTGATGACGCGGATGCCTTTTTCGAGAGTCGCGCTCATATGGCTTCCTCCTTGACGATGACGATGAGTGCGCTCATACCGGCACTCCTTTATGTCCATTGACCCGGCCGTTGTACCAGCGCGAACCGAACAGCGTGAAAGCATGGAACAGCTTGGTGAAAGGCAGCACCACGAGCAGGATCTCAACACTCAGGATGTGCACTGCAAGCATCATGGTGTAAGGCAGCAGCAGGTGCTGCACGGCCAACCAGCCTGTCAGTACCGGAAAAAAAGTAACTGCCCAGGTGAACCAGTCCTCGAAGGTGCTGAGAAAGCGCTTGGCCGGCTTGTTGATGCGGTCGGCCAGCACCACCACCATTGCGGCCATCGTCACCACCGCTGCCAGGTCCACGAATTGCGACGGCAACCCGGGCCAGGACAGACCGGTGAGATTGGTCACCAGGAGAATATGGGGGGCGAACAGGAATACCACGATGGCCAGGCCGATGTGGAAGATATAGCCGCCGATATAGCTCACCGGTGAAAGCTTCAGCATGCCGGGTGGCGGCAGCGACCGCCGGAATACGGTATGCAGGCCCGAGGCCCCCGACGTGTGTCGCGGCGCGGACAGGTCTTTCTTGCGACCCAGCGAATAGATCTCGAACAGCCGCCACAGTATCCCGAGCAAAAAAATGGCGACTGCGATGTTGAGCCCCGTGCCGCGAACCCAGGTCAGAAACAGCAAATCGTTCATTTAGGAACCTCCGATTCTTTCTGCAGATCGGCCAGCGTGGTCGTTTCGTGAGCCGCCTTGGCCGCGCTTTTTTTGGCGCGGTTGGCCACGCTGATCGCCACTCCCGCAGCCGCCCCCACCACCGTAGCGGCCGACACGAACTTGAGCGGATCGGCCGGGGTCGACAGCGGTTTGTAGAAACTGCCGGCATCCCAGAAATCCGGCTCCGAACAGCCGAGACAGCCGTGACCAGATTCCACCGGCCATGAGGTGCCGCCGTTCCATTTCTCGGTGGCGCAGGCGTTGTAGGTGACGGGCCCCTTGCAGCCGAGTTCGAACAGACACCAGCCCTGGCGCGCGCCTTCGTCGTCGAAGGTCTTGGCGAATTTGCCCTGGTCGTAGAACGGCCGGCGGTAGCAGCGGTCGTGAATGGTTTCGCCGAAGAAGGCTTTGGGGCGGCCCTTGTCGTCCAGTTCCGGCAGATTGCCGAAGGTCAGGTAATGCGCCAGCACGCCGGTCATCACCACCGGGATCGGCGGACAGCCCGGAATGTTGATGATGGGCTTGTCCTTGACGAGGTCGGATACCGAGACCGCGCCGGTCGGGTTCGGGTTGGCCTTGGGAATGCCGCCGTACGCGGCGCATGAGCCCATCGCGATAATGGCCGCCGCGCCCTGGGCGGCTTCCTGCAGAAGATCGACATTGGAGCGCCCGCCGATGCAGGAATAGGCGCCGTTCACCCCGAGCGGAATCGAGCCGTCGACGATGAGCAGGTACTTGCCCATGTTGTCCTTCATCGCGTTGTGCAGTGCTTCCTCGGCCTGGAAGCCGGCTGCGGCCATCAGTGTCTCCTGATAGTCGAGCGAGATCATGTCGAAAATCATGCCTTCGATGGTGGGCGAATGCGAACGCGTCAACGATTCGGTGCAGCCGGTGCACTCCTGGAACGGCAGCCAGATCACCGACGGCCGTTTGGCAGCAGCCATCGCCTCGGCCATGGCGCGGCCGGCCGTGGGCGGCAGCGCCATCATCGATGCCAGGGTGGTGCAATATTTGAGAAAGGTGCGACGGGTGATGCCCTGCCGCGTAAGCGTATCAATCAACGGACCCTGCATGATGCTAGCCTCCTGTTGTAAAACACGTCAGCCGAACTCAACTATCTTGTAGATCGGCAATCAGCAACTCAAGTGATTCCTGCCCCATTGCCACGTCCTGCGGATGCGCCTTCGCCAGTTCAGGCACGAAGTCCACTTCGATGAACTGGGTGGTAACGGCTCCTTTTTCGTTGCGATGTGTCACCCACCAGACACCGGGACTGGCCGTCTCGTTCAGCGTCGATTCGCCGTTGGCCTGCAGGGTGATGGCCACTTCGCCCGCCCCCAGTGTCGCCTGCAACCAGTCCAGATCGGCAGGTGTCAGCGGCAGCGCGGATAGATCGATGGCGGCGGGTTCACCGGTTTCAAGCAAGCGGCGCAGCATTTCGGAAATTTCGCGTAGCAAGGGCGGCGCATTACCGGACAGGTCGGTTTCGACTGGCGCTGCGCTGATAGCGTGTATGGGAATGACGTCAAGCGACATGGTGCCAATCCCGAATCAGATCGTGGATGGCCGTGCAGGCCGGGGGGATGGCGGCGGCGACGGCCGGGGTCGGATACTCGCCCCAGTCCACGATATCCGGCTGGATCGCGAGCATCGCGCGCTTGCCTGGCCAGTGCCCGGCCAGAATGGCGATGGCGCGCAGATCGGTCAGCCCGACTTCATGCACCGTGGACTTGCGGTTGCTCATCAGGAAGGCATCCATGTCATCACCTTCCAGCAATGTCCATTCGCCCGGTCGGGATTGAATATTGGCGGCATCGACCACGATCAGCGCGTCGGTTTCCTCGATCGGGCCGGCCAAAGTGAAAGAGAGCGTGCCGCCATCGAGCAGCGTGACATCGGGCCAATCCGCCAGTTGAGGCGCCAGTGCCTGCAACACATGAATGCCAATGCCTTCATCGGTTAAGAGGGTGTTGCCAATGCCAAGCACAAGCGTTTTCATATGGCCAATCTAGCAGTGTCAAGTTCGAATAACAACCAAGTAATACGCTCAAGCATTTGATTTTTCAAGTCATGGTTTTCTAATCGGCCGGATCGGGTACAGGCGCACCAAATCACATATACTGGCAGGAGTGTAGTCACAGATTGCCTTTTATGTGTCTTGCCATTCCGATGCAAATCGAAACGATCGACGGCTTTACCGCTCGCTGCCAGGCCAAGGGCGTGTGGCGCGATGTCAGCCTGTTCATGATGCAGGACGAGCCGCCCGCTGTGGGCGACTTCGTCATGGTGCACGTGGGCTACGCGATCCAGAAAATAGCCGAGTCCGACGCGCGCACCACCTGGGAGTTGCTCGACCAGATTCTGGAAGGCTGTGACCAGGAGGAAGCGGGTGCATGAACTCGCCGTCGCGCAGGCGCTGGTCGAACAGGTGGATGCCGTGATCGACCAGCACCATGCAACACAGGCAAGCCTAATCCGGGTTCGCATCGGCCCGCTCGCCGGCGTGGTGCCCGAGCTGCTGGCCAGCGCGTTTCCGCTGGCCGCCGCCGGTAGCCGCATGGAGCACGCCGAACTCGAATTCACCCATGCGCCGATCCGGGTGCACTGTCAGACCTGTGGCGCCGACACCGAGGGATGAATCGTCTGATTTGTGGCGCCTGCGGCGACTGGCACGCGCAACTCCTCTCCGGCGACGAACTGCTGCTCGAAAGCGTCGAACTCGAAACCTCCCCTACCCTGGTCACTTAAATCATGTGTGATACCTGCGGCTGCAACCTCACCCCCGGCAACCAGCACCTCGCGTTCAAGCCCGTGGCCAAGGGCGCGACTGCCGTCTCCATGCTCAAGGGCCTGCTGGCGAAGAACGACGACCAGGCCACACACAATCGCGAGCATTTCGACCGTCGTGGCATCCTCGCGATCAATCTGATGTCGTCGCCCGGCTCGGGCAAGACCGCGCTGCTCGAGGCCACGCTCGTTGCATTGAAAGACGAATTCACCTGCGCCGTGATCGAGGGTGATCTGGAAACCGAAAACGACGCTGAACGCATTCGCGCCAAGGGCGTGCAGGCGCACCAGATCGTCACCGGCACCGCCTGCCATCTCGACGCCCATCTGGTGCACGATGCGCTGCATCACATGAATCTCGACGGCATCGACATCCTGTTCATCGAAAACGTCGGCAATCTGGTGTGCCCGGCCAGCTTCGACCTTGGCCAGCACCTCAACGTCACGCTGCTCTCGGTCACCGAGGGCGACGACAAGCCGGCCAAATATCCGGTGATGTTCCGCGCCGCCGACGCCATGCTGCTGACCAAGACCGACCTGCTGGCCGTGCTCGACGACTTCGACCCGGACAAGGCCGAAGCACACCTGCGCAACCTGGCCAACCCGGCACCGGTGATGCGCCTGTCGGCGCGCAAGGACCTGGGCATGGACGCCTGGTACGACTGGCTGCGTGAACAACTCGTAGCGCAGCGTGCTCGGGTAGCGCAGGGTCAATCGCGCCGTCCTGCGATCCAGTCCGACGGCATGAAATATCACGCAGTCACGAGCTAATGAAAGACGGTCTGATGGATGACGCCCGCGTCTGGCTGGACAAGATCCACGCCCTCGATTTCGATCGCACGATCAAAATCATGAACGTGTGCGGCGGGCATGAGCGCTCGATCACCCATGCGGGGTTGCGCGGTGCGCTGCCGGACTGGCTTGAACTGGTGCCCGGTCCCGGTTGCCCGGTGTGCGTGTGTCCGGAAGAGGACGTCTATCAGGCGATTCAACTGGCGTTGCAGGACAAGGTCATCCTGGTGGCCTTCGGCGACATGCTGCGGGTGCCGGTCAACGTGAAGAAAGGCGCGGTGCGTTCGCTGGTTGAAGCCCAGGCCGCCGGCGCCGATGTGCGCCCGATCGCCAGCCCGCTTGATGCGCGCAAGATTGCGCTGGACAATCCCGACCGTCCGGTCGTGTTCTTCGCCGCCGGATTCGAAACCACCACCGCGCCGACCGCTGCGTTGCTGGCCGAGGGTCTGCCCGACAACCTCAGCATCCTGTTATCCGGACGACTGACTTGGCCGGCCGTGGCGATGCTGCTCGACTCGGGCAGTCCCGGCTTCGACGCGCTGGTCGCGCCCGGTCATGTTTCCACCATCATGGGGCCGCAAGAATGGACCTTCGTCGTCGACCAGCACCACATCCCTGCAGCCGTCTCGGGCTTCGCCCCCGATTCCCTGCTGGCGTCGTTCTATTCGGTGCTGCGCCAGCTGAAAAGCGGCGAACGCTTCCTCGACAACTGCTACCGCGAGGTCGCGCATCCCAATGGCAATCCCACCGCACGCCGCATGCTCGGTGAAGCCCTCGACATCGTCGACGCCAACTGGCGCGGCATCGGCATCATTCCGCGTTCCGGTTATGCGCTGAAGCCTGCCTATGCCAAACACGACGCGCGCCTGCTGTTCCCCGATCACACGGATGCCAGCCGTCGCCGCGCCGGCGAAATGCCGCCCGGTTGCGATTGCGCGCAGGTGGTGCTGGGCAAGATCTATCCCAACCAGTGCCGCATCTACGGCAAGGCCTGCACGCCGAGAAACCCGGTCGGTCCCTGCATGGTGTCGGACGAGGGCGCCTGCCGCATCTGGTGGTCGAGCGGTGTGCGCGAAACCGTCGATGCCTGAGCGTGTCGCAAGACACATCACCATCAGCGGCCAGGTGCAGGGCGTGGGCTTTCGGCCCTTCGTCTACCGTCTGGCACAACAACACGGCATTACAGGCTGGGTCCGCAACGTCGATGGTGCCGTGGAAATCCAGGCCGAAGGCGCGCTGCCGCAACTGCAGCTTTTCAGCCATGCGCTGCTGAGCGAAGCGCCGCCACTATCGAAACCCGGCCCGCTCTCGGTCACCGCCTGTCAGCCTGAACACGCCGACTCCTTTGCCATCCTCGACAGCCAGTCGGGCAGCGCCGCCGACGTGCACTTGCCGGCTGATGGCTTCGTCTGCGCCGACTGCCTGGCCGAACTGCACGATCCGGCCAACCGCCGTTATCACTACCCCTTCATCAACTGCACCCAGTGCGGCCCGCGCTACACGCTGATCAGCGCCCTGCCCTACGACCGTCCCAGCACGTCCATGCGCGATTTTCCATTGTGCGAGGCGTGTCGGCAGGAATACGAGAATCCGCTTGACCGGCGCTTCCACGCCGAGCCGATCGCCTGTCCGGTGTGCGGGCCGCACCTGCAGTTTGTTGCGGGCGCCGAATTGCACGACAGCGATGAAGCCGCGCTGGCCGCCCTGTTGTGCGACGCCCGCAGTGATGAGGCAGTCGCCATGCTGCGCGCCAGAAAGCAGCGGCCAGCCAAGCCGCTTGCCGTGATGTTTCGTGACCTGGAGGCCTTGCGTGCCTGCGTGCACGTTACCCCGCAACTCGAGGCTTTCATCGCAGCGCCCGAACGTCCCATCGTGCTGCTGCAAAAGCGCACCGATGCCGCGCTGTCCGAACACCTTGCGCCCGGCCTGTCTGAACTGGGGTGCCTGCTGCCCTATTCACCGCTGCACGATCTGCTGCTGAACGATTTTGCCGGGCCGCTGGTCGCTACCTCGGGCAATCTGTCCGGCGAACCGGTGCTGATCGACAATCGCGAGGCACAGGAACGGCTGGGTCCGGTCGCCGATGCCTTCCTGCATCACGACCGTCCGATCCTGCGGCCGGCCGATGATCCGGTGTACCGGGTAACGGCAGGCATGCCGCGACCGCTGCGTCCCGGACGCGGCAAGGCGCCGCTGGAACTGACACTACCGGGCCATCTGCCCGAAGCCGTTCTCGCGCTGGGCAGCCACATCAAGAACACCGTCTGCCTCGCCTGGGGCAATCGCGCCGTGGTGTCGCCCCACATCGGCGATCTCGATACCCTGCGCAGTTTTGACACCATGGCGCAAGTGGCCGCCGACCTGCAGCGCCTGTATCAGGTGCAGGCCACGCGCCTGCTGGTGGACCATCACGTCGGATACGGCTCGCGCCGCCATGCGCGCGACAGCGGTTTGCCCCTGTTCGAAACCTGGCATCACCACGCCCATGCGTCGGCGCTGGCGTGGGAGTTTCCCGAGACAACCGCCTGGATCGTGTTTACCTGGGATGGCGTCGGCCTGGGTGAGGATCACACGCTGTGGGGCGGCGAAGCCCTGA